>Ga0233374_1000069_pt1 | contig 28191 bp, 25 predicted proteins | sample ElkDunMinimDraft_FD_180688 | JGI IMG/M metagenome (GOLD analysis project Ga0233374, IMG submission 180688) | Fecal eukaryotic communites from dung pellets of Tule Elk in California, USA - Elk Dung E1 | ecosystem: Host-associated > Mammals > Digestive system > Large intestine > Fecal | place...
TTTTGAAATAATGCAAGAAAATTTTGGTGCTGTCGCTGGGAGTTTATTAAGATTAGCTGCTTTAATTACAAATAAATTATCCAATTCTCCAGCATCACAAATTACACTAGGGCCATTTTCTGTTCCCGTTTTATTATTTATGAGTTGTTTGTTTGCAACACTTCCTTTAATCAATAAAATCAAAGTTTATCGAACAATTAATTGTTTTTTAATTGGAGCTTTAGCTATTTACTTTTTTATACAATCTTTATTTTTACAAATTTTTCCTTCTTGGAAATTGACTTTTATTGATGTGGGACAAGGCGATAGCATTTTACTTGAAACGCCTTCAAGAAAACATTTTTTATTTGACACTGGAAATGGTGGTAAAAAAAATGATGCCGGGAACAAAATTATCCCTTATTTACGCCATTTTGGAATTCGCTCTTTAGATGCTGTAATAATCACTCACCCTGATGCTGATCATTATGGCGGCTTAGAACAACTTTTAAAAGATTTTCCTGTTAAAGAAATTTGGATAAGCGAATGTGCTCGCCTAGAAGAAAAAACTTCTTGGCAAAACACACTTGCGCTTGCCTGGAAATTAAAAATTCCTATCCGGGATATTGCCGTTGGATTTTTCTATCACGAAAAAAATCTCTTTTTAGAAAGTTTGCACCCTGACCCTTTACGTTGCGGAGAAACGAATAAAGAAAGTATTACATTTTTAGTTTCCGGCTTTAAAAGAAACATTATTTTAACTGGAGACCTTACAAGCGAAGGTGAACAAGAAATTATAAACAGACATTTACTTTATAAAACAGACATTTTAAAACTAGGGCACCATGGTTCTAAAACATCATCTTCAAGAATTTTTTTAGAAGAAACAAAACCAGAATACGCTATTATTTCTTCGGGCAAAAAAAATCGCTACAAACACCCAAGCAAAGAAATTTTAGACAGACTGGATTCTCTAAAAATTCCTTTTTTAAATACGTCACAAAATGGGAGCATTTTTATTGATGTTGATAAAAATGGTTTGAAAATGTCTGCAACTAATGGTTTTCTTAAGTATTTCCGAAATGCGAAATAACATCTTTGGCAAGAGCTTTTGTAGAAGCAAAACCAGTAAAACCTTCATAAATTGGAGCTGTTGGTACTCCATTGGAATCAAAAATCTCCGTTTTCCCGGAAAGTGTTCCAAAGAAGCCTCCTGATTCTTTGAATAACAAAGGGAACGGAGCAATATCCCAAAGAGAAACAACCGGGTCAACCATAATGTCTGCACGACCAATTGCTACAAGATAATAACCATAACAATCGCCCCAACCTCTATAAAGCCTTGCTGAGCGACGTAAATTTTCAAAAGGTTTTCCATAACCTTTGTCTTCCATAGTGTTTAAAGTGCCAGAAAGAACAAGGGCTTTTGATAAATCGTTTTCTTTTGAAGTAAAAACACGAGTTCCATCGAGAAAAGCTCCATTGCCTTCTGATGCATAAAGAACACTATGCAATGCAGGTAAACGAATTATTGAAACTAGTGGATTTCCTTTGTGGTAAAGAGCGATTAAAGTTCCAAACAAAGGGACGCCATGAATAAATGATTTTGTCCCGTCAATCGGATCTAAAATCCATTGGTATTTTGCATCTTTTGATTCTATGCCAAATTCTTCGCCAATAATTCCAAAGCCAGGTGTTTCTTTTTGAAAGAATTCGCGCATAACTTCTTCTGCTTTTTTATCAGCAATAGTTACTGGCGTTGAATCAGGTTTCCATTCTACCGAAAACCCTGATGAATAAACGCTTAAAATTTCTTTTTCTGCAAGTTCTGATGCTTTTAAAGCTATTTCTAAAAAATTCTTATTTTCCATTTAACCATTCCTTTAAAAGCTTTATAAAAAATTCATTTTCTTCTGGTTTTCCAATAGTTACGCGAATCCATTCAGGCAAGCCGAAATTAGAAAGACCGCGCACAATCATTCCACGAGACTCTAAGAAAGCGACAAGTTCTTTTGCCTGTTTTCCAATTTTTATACAGAGGAAATTTCCTTGACTTTCTATGAATTCTAGTTTGCATTCTTCAAATGCTTTTTTTAATGTAAGCATTCCTTCGCTATTTTTTTCACGGGTCATTTGAACAAAATCCAAATCTTCAAGAGCCGCAATGCCCGCCGCTTGAGCTGCTAAATTTATATCAAATGGAGGCTTTACTTTCCATAAATTGCGGATAACACCTGGCGAAGAGACCCCATAACCTAAACGTAAACCTGCAAGTCCATATATTTTACTGAAAGTTCTATTGATAAATAAATTCGGAAATTCTTGCACTCTAGAAATTAAATTCGGGTAATCTGTTGCCACTGCAAATTCCGCATAAGCTTCGTCTAAAAAGAGTAAAACATTTTTTGGAAGTAAACGAAGTAGTTCTAAAATTTCTGATTCTGAATAATAAACACCTGTTGGATTATTGGGATTACACAAAAATAAAACACGAGCTTCTTTTGAAAATTCGGCTAATTCAGCTATGTTGGCTTTTGCGACTCCAACCGGAAACGGTTTAAAAATTCCACCTGCTTCAATCGTTGTAAATTCATAAACAGAAAAAGTTGGCGTAGCACTTACACAAATATCGCCTGGAGCAATAAAAGCTTTACCAATTAAATCAATAATTTCGTCAGAACCATTTCCAAGTATAAGACAGTCTTTAGAAACGTTATACTTTGAAGCTAAAGCATTTAAAAGCAAAGGCGCATCGCCCCTTGGATACAAATGTAAAGTATTAGCTATTTGCAAAAAAGCTGCTTTTGCTTTTGGAGATGTTCCCCACGGGTTTTCATTTGAAGCTAATTTCACAGCATGAGAAAGACCATAACGTTCACAAATTTCTTCAATTGATTTACCAGGAACATAATCTGATAATTTTTCTAGTTCTGCGCGTGGTTGAATGGTCATAAAAGCCTCTTATTTTTCAGGATTTTATTGATATAAAATTTAATGTAAAACCCTTTTGAAAGCAATTTAGAATTTTATTGTTAAAATTTTTCCCTTTCCAACAGAAAAAACGGAGCCAGAGAGCTCCGCTTTAAAGTGATTTTATAATATGATCAACTAAAAGAAGAACTCAGCACCAACATACAAGCCGCTTGCATCTCCACCCATGTTACCATGGTCGCCGCTACGGACAAATAATTGAGCTTTTAAATCAAGTTGATTTGGAATTACAAAATAGCCTGCACCAAGCCAAATAATGACTTGGCTATCGCCATCGTCATTACCGCCACGTTCTCTGCCTTCAGCATCTTCCCATGTGCTTTCGGTTAAACGGTATTTAAGTTGAAGGCCTGCAAATGGCGTGACTCCGACATTTGGCACAGTATAAGCAACTTCACCACCTAAGTGAATTTCAAGGCCACGTTCTGAATTGTCGTGTTCAAAACCCCAGAAAATACCACCTTCAGTACCAAATTTAAAGCCTGGCACATTAGTTGGCACAGAGAATTGAGCACCTGCATAAAGAGCAATTTCATCGCTAGAAACTTCATCGCCACCAATAGGGAGATTCATGTCTAAGAAAGCGGTTACCATTGGAGCAACTGTATAACGACCGCCAATAGTTAAATCGCGAAGGCCATCGCCACCATTTACACAGCCATCACAATCTTCTTCACTCCAGAACTGATAACCAAAGCTTTGAACAGAGATTTCTAAGTTCTGGATAATGCTATAGCGAGCACCTATTTTTAAACCAGATTGAGACCAATCATGGTGCCAGTCATAATAAAGACCGCCAGCGAAAGATCCTTTACCGGCTTCAAGAACAGGATAATAATCCCAAGTTGCAAAACTTGCTGTTGCTATAAAAGCACATGCCATCGCTATTTTTTTGAACATAATTACTCCTAAAAAACTTGATGTGCCAAATTTAGCAAAAACAAAAAATTCCCGAGCGGAACGCTCGGGAATTTAAAAGATTTCCAAAAAGGTTCGGATTAGAAGTTGATAACAACCTTAGCGTTAACACCCATCCAGTCACCGCCCATGGATTCTGCTTCATCAGCAAACTGCATAATGAAGTTACCCTTAACAGCAAACATGTCGTTAATTGGATAGCCAGCACCAATCCAAAGTGTGAAAGCACTATCACCGGAGCCATATTCAACAGGACCAGCTTCAACATCGCTTAAGCGAACGTCAAAAGAAGCACCAATCCATGGAGTAAGGCCGATGGAAGCGATGGTATAATCCAATTCAGCCTGAATTTTAAGGCCAAGACCTTCAGTCATGTCGTTGTCTTCAAACTTGTAGCTAAGACCTGCTTCGCTACCAAATGCAAGACCTGGCATAAATTCTTGAGTGTATTGGATAGCTGCATAGAGTCCAAATGGATCGTATTGACCAACTACATCTTCAGAGTTTAAAGGAATTTTTACGTCTAAAGCTGCAATAAGAATTGGCATGAATTGGTAACGAGCACCAACAGTCATTGCTTTAAGACCAGCATTTTCTGGGCAATCTGGATGGCCGTCTTCACCGCAATCATCTGGTTCATTCCAAAGCTGGAAAGCAAGACCAGTAAGGGAAAGTTCCAAATTCTGCATGATTACGTATTCAGCACCAAGAGTGATGTTCATGTCAGAAGTGTTATCAGTCCAACCATATTGAACACCAGCTTCTACTTGACCAGAATTTGCCTGGCCAACTGGGAAGAATGTGTATGTAGCAAAAGAAGAACTAGCGGCAACTGCTGCTGCAAGAGCGATTTTCTTAAGCATTTTATCTCCTTGTATAAATGAATTTGTTTAAAACATAGTAAACTTTTACAAACATTTCTAGGATAGAGCCGTGATATAAATCTTTTATTGTTACAAAATGTGCTTTTCATCACATAACAGATATCGCATTTCAAAAGAACCAATCTTTATTTAGCTGTTGATAAATGCGTTTTGATAAAAACAAATTGTCTCTTACGATGAGAGTTGTTAGCTGTTTGTCATTGCCTTTTTGCACTTGCCACAAGTCCCTTGTCTGAGAAAATGCTCACTTGCGAAAGAACTTGCCCCTAACTTGTCACTAGTGATGGGACTTGCCCGTAGTTCGTGTCATTGCTATGGAACTTGCTCGCGGTTCTTGCCCGCGAATAACTTGTCATTGCGAGACGTGTAGAATACACGGCGTGGCAATCTCCTTACCAGTTCTACACTTGTCGCAGTTCTTGTCTGAGAACCTTGTCATTGCGAACCCCAACGGGGTGAAGCAATCTCCTTACTAACAGTTCGCCACGAGCCACACTTGTGGCGTGGTGGAAGCAATCTGCTTGCAAGCAACACTTGTTTTTGGATTACTTCGCTACGCTCGTAATGACAAGAACCAAGATGGCCGCGAGGCTAAAAGCCTCTCGCCATGACAACTTGTTGTTAGATCGCCACACTGCGTTCGCGATGACAATCCGTACTGCGCTTTTGGTCATGGAAAATTAAGCAAGCTTATTTTCCGCGACACTCGCTTGTATAGGTTTGTAGAACCTTTCGGCGCTCGGTCATGCCAACTCGCACAAGTGCGGTTGGCGCGACGCTCGCTTATGAAGGTTTGTTTGCGATTTGAAAATTTGTTTTCAAATCACCTTTCCTTTCTTTATTTCTATATTGTTTTCAAATTGATTTTATATAGAGGTCTTTATGCCGAAACTTCGTTCTCTTACTACTATTGAAGGTCGTGAAATGGCTGGTGCTCGTGCTCTTTGGCGCGCTACTGGCACAAAAGAATCTGATTTTGGAAAACCTGTTATTGCTGTTGTGAATAGCTTTACGCAGTTTGTTCCTGGCCATGTGCATTTAAAAGATTTAGGTCAACTGGTTGCTCGAGAAATTGAAAAAGCTGGCGGCGTTGCTAAAGAAACCGGCACTATCGCTGTTGACGATGGTATCGCTATGGGACATGGCGGTATGCTTTATAGTCTTCCTTCTCGTGATTTGATTGCTGATTCTGTTGAATATATGGCTAATGCTCATTGTGCAGACGCTCTTGTTTGTATTAGTAACTGCGATAAGGTTACGCCTGGTATGCTTATGGCGGCTATGCGTTTGAATATTCCTGCCATTTTTGTTTCTGGCGGCCCTATGGAAGCTGGACATGTGAAAAATGAAGATGGTTCGGATAGAGCTCTGGATTTGATTGATGCGATGATTGATTCTGCTAATCCGAATGTTTCTGACGAACAGTCTAAAGCTATTGAAAATGCAGCTTGCCCTACATGCGGAAGTTGTTCTGGTATGTTTACGGCTAATTCAATGAATTCTCTTACTGAAGCTCTTGGGCTTTCTTTGCCGGGGAATGGTACTATCGTTGCGACACACGCTGAAAGAAAGAAACTTTTTGAACAAGCGGGTAAGCGTATTGTTGAACTTTGTAAACGTTACTACGACGAAAATGATACTTCTGTTTTGCCTAGAAGTATTGCGACTAAGAAGGCTTTTGAAAATGCAATGCGTTTAGATATTGCTATGGGCGGTAGCTCTAATACTGTTTTGCATTTGCTTGCTGTTGCTCAAGAAGCTCAAGTCGATTTTACTATGAAAGATATTGATAATCTTTCTCGTAATACTCCTTGCTTGTGTAAAGTGGCTCCAACGGTTCATAATATTCATATTGAACAAGTGAACCGTGCTGGTGGTATTTTTGGTATTTTGGCTGAACTTGATAGAATGGGACTTATTCATAAAGACGCCTACACTGTTCATGCAAATACAATGGGCGAAGCTATTTTGACAAATGACTTGAAAAACAATCCGTCAGAAGATGTTAAGCAGCGCTATCTTGCAGGGCCTGCTAAGCAATTTAACCTTACGGCATTTTCACAGAATACTTTCTATGATTCCCACGATTTAGATAGAGAAAAAGGCGCTATTCGTGACGCAGAACACGCTTACACAAAGGATGGTGGGCTTGCTGTTCTCTATGGTAATTTGGCTGTTGATGGTTGTATCGTTAAAACGGCTGGTGTTGACGAATCTATTTGGAATTTTACTGGTAAAGCTATTGTTTTTGAAAGCCAAGAAGATGCTGTCGATGGTATTCTTGGCGGTAAAGTGAAAGCTGGTGACGTAGTGATTATTCGCTATGAAGGTCCAAAAGGTGGCCCTGGCATGCAAGAAATGCTTTACCCAACTAGTTATCTCAAGAGTATGGGGCTTGGAAAGTCTTGTGCGTTGTTGACTGATGGCCGTTTTTCTGGTGGTACAAGCGGACTTTCTATCGGACATGCTAGCCCTGAAGCGGCTAACAAAGGAAACATTGGACTTGTTCGTACAGGTGATATTATTGAAATTGATATCCCTAATCGCAAAATCAATGTGGGTCTTACCGATGAAGAATTGGCAAGTCGCCGTCAAGAAATGGAAAACCGCGGTGCTAATGCTTGGAAACCAGAAAACAGAAACCGTGTTGTTTCTAAAGCTTTGCAAGCTTATGCTGCTATGGCTTCTAGTGCAGATAAAGGTGCTGTACGCGATTTGTCTCTTATCGGCATTAAATAATTTCTATTTGAAAAATTATTCTTGCAAAAAATCCTCCGACTATTCGGAGGATTTTTTGCAAGAAGTTTATTTTCCTAATCTTATCTGGAATACGTTTTGTCCAAAATGAATTAAATAAAAACCAGAGCGCATTTGATTTAATCGGATTATATTTCCATTCCCTTTTAAAACGGCAATACCATTTGCATTAAACAAATACCATTTTTCTTTTTTTCACTTTTTTTCTTTTAAAAAGATTCCTACGCTATACAAAACCAGACTGCGACAATTTTTCTTACACAATCTGGTATAGTCAAGTAAATAAGGGGCTTCCAAACACTAACACATAATATAAAATTTAATTGTTACTACCTAAATTTGATTTTTCAAAAATACATTTCAATTTGCATTACCTATATTTTTGCCAATGGATCAAGAGCAGGATTATTTTCCGACAAAAGCTTATAAACTTGCTTCTGCAAAAATGCAAGCTTTATTGAATGGAGAACTTCAACGGCTAGAGAAACTCGGGCCGCTTTCTGTTGAAGTTTGTAAAAAAACACTCCCAGAAATAATCCAATTTACAGAACAATACCACAAAGCATTTACGAACTATTTAAACGCTGTTTTACCTCAGCACAAAAATGGCATACAATGCGGGCCAAATTGCGGAAATTGTTGCAGACATTACCCTATGTCTATTGAACCTTTTGAACAAATTGCTTTTTACAACGCTATCCGAAAAAGAGAAGATTTATTTTCTATTCTAGAAGCCTGCCTTGCAAGAACAAAAAATTTTGCAGAATTATTAGAAAAAAGCCAAACAGAAATTCCACAACCAGATGACCCCGAAGAAAATGCTTTACACGCTTTTTTTGAACAAAACTTTCCTTGCCCGTTTTTATTAAAAAGCGGAAGTTGTGGTATTTATGAACATCGCCCTGTTACATGCCGTATGTATTTTAGCGAAACACCTAAAGAATTTTGTATAGCAGAATTTTTACAGACCAAGAATAACCGTAGTTTTATTGTTTACCTTCCTGATGCTATCGAAGAAGCCATTGCCGATGTTTCTCGTTATTATGAAAAGCTAAACTTATCGGAAGCTCTTTACGAAGGTATTCTTGAGCTCAATTCACTAGACGGAGAATTGTTTGCATGAACGATGAACAACTCGAATTATTCCCGTCTTTTCGTAAAGCAGAAATTACGGTTTCGCCAGATTTTTCTGAAAAAAACATGGTTAGTATCCGTTACAACGCAAGACTTAAACGACAAATCCGCTGTTCTGCAAATGGTATTTTCGGTAGGCCAGAACTTATTTTACCAGAATACATGAAATCAGATGATTTTGCTAAATCTCGTGATTTGGCGGCAGAATGGGCTACTTATGCTTTACGCCGTAAAACGCAAAAAAACAAAGCGCGTATTAAAGACATTTTAAGCCGTTTTTGGCAAAGTATTGACCAAGTTCTTGCTGAACGAGGCGAAACTTCTTTATATGTTGTAGAAAAGCTTCCTCCTATTATTTCTAAAGGGAACCACCACGATTTAGAGCAAATTTTTGCTGCGGTTAATGAAACTTATTTTAATGGTAAACTCCAATGCCGCATTACCTGGAGTAACAGAACTGGCGGACAAAGTTTCCATTCTATCCGTAAAGACCCTTTTACTGGGGAATCATTCCATTTAATAAGTATTAGTCGTGGTTACGATTTTAAAAACTGCCCTTTTTTTGCTATTGCAGGCGTAGTTTACCATGAATGCTTACATATTGCTATTCCGCCAAAGCAAGGTTCAAAACGGCGCATTGTTCATGGAAAAATTTTTCGCCAACACGAAAAGCGATACATTTATTACGATGAATGGCAAAAATGGCATAAAGAAGTTTTACCCGAAAACATCCGCATAATGCGCAAAAAACGATAAAATACTTTTACCGTTCAAAAAGATTTTCTATTTTATCACGCATAAATTCAAACCTAAAAACCAAAGGCATAAAATGGCTAAACTTTCTATTGAAGATTTAGAACTCGCCGGCAAGCGCGTGTTCATTCGTGTTGATTTTAACGTTCCACAAGACAAGGTAACAGGTGAAATCACAAACACAAAACGTATTGAAGCTGCTCTCCCAACAATCCAATATGCTTTGGATAAAGGTGCTTCTGTTGTTTTGGCTTCTCACCTTGGTCGCCCAAATGGTCAAGTTACTCCTAAGTTCTCACTTGCTCCTGTTGCTAAAAAGCTCGAAGAACTCATTGGCCGCCCTGTAAAATTCTTGAACGATTGCGTTGGTGCAGAAGTTGAAGCGGCTTGTGCAGAAGCAAAACCAGGCGATATTATTCTCCTTGAAAACCTCCGCTTCCATATTGAAGAAGAAGGTAAAGCTAAAGACGCAGAAGGTAACAAGATTAAGGCTGATAAAGAAGCTGTTGCTCAATTCCGCGCTTCTCTTACAAAACTTGCTGATGTTTATGTAAACGATGCTTTCGGTACAGCTCACCGCGATCACTCTTCTATGACTGGTGTTGCTCTTCCACAAAAGGCAGCTGGTTTCTTGATGAATAAAGAACTCAAGGCCTTTGACCAAGTTTTAAACAACCCTCCTCGCCCATTCCTTGCTATCCTTGGTGGCGCTAAGGTTGCTGATAAAATCCAACTTATCAACAATCTTCTTGATAAAGCAGATGAAATCATTATCGGTGGTGGCATGGCTTTCACATTCAAGAAAGTTTTGAATAACATCGAAATCGGTTCTTCTCTCTTTGACGAAGAAGGTGCAAAACTCGTTCCTGAACTTATGGAAAAAGCAGAAAAAGCAGGCAAGAAGATTATTCTTCCTGTTGACTATGTTGCTGCTGACAAGTTTGCTGCAGATGCTGCTACAAAAGAAGTTAGCGATGCAGAAGGCATTCCTGCTGGCTGGATGGGCTTAGACGTTGGTGTTGAATCTACAAAGCTTTTTGTTGATGCTATTAAGCGTGCAAAGACTATCGTCTGGAACGGCCCTGCTGGCGTATTTGAATTTGAAGCTTTTGAAAAGGCTACAAAAGCAATGGCTGACGCTATCGTAGAAGTTACTGCAGAAGGTGCTATCACCGTTATTGGCGGTGGAGACACTGCTACAGCTGCTAAGAAATACGGCGCAGACAAGAAAGTAACCCACACTTCTACTGGTGGCGGTGCTTCTCTTGAACTCCTCGAAGGCAAAGTTCTTCCAGGTGTTGCTGTTTTGACAGACAAGTAAGATTTTCTGTTAAGCATAAAAGATTCGCGATTCGAAAGAATCGCGAATCTTTTTTTTCTTAAATTTGACATTTTTTGACACTATCATAGTAATACATTTATTACTATGATTACATTTTTCCTTATTACTCTTGGAATTTTAACATTGCTAGGTTGTGGCGGAATTGATGATGCCTGTTGCATTACTCTTTTTATAAAAATTCTATTACCTGTTATTGGATTTGTCTTATTGTTTTTGTTTTTTATTATAATCTAAAAACATGTATCTATTTTTTATTAAATTTTCTCCATTATGGAAACACGTTATAATTCTAAAGAAGTTGAAGCCCGTTGGCATCAAAATTGGGCTCAGAAAAATAGTTTTAAACCGAGTGGAAAAGGCGAATCTTTTTCTGTCGTAATCCCACCTCCAAATGTGACTGGGGCCTTGCACCTTGGTCATGCTTTGAACAATTCTATTCAAGATATTTTAGTGCGCTATCGCCGTAAAACTGGTCGCGATACTCTCTGGATTCCTGGTACTGACCACGCTGGTATTGCAACGCAAGCTGTTGTAGAAAAAAGACTCTTTGAAGACGAACGCAAAACTCGCCACGACATTGGTCGCGACGCTCTTATTGAACGCATCTGGAAATGGAAAGATGAATACGAAGCACGCATTACCACTCAGCTTAAAAGTTTAGGCGTTAGTTGTGATTGGAGCCGCCAACGCTTTACTTTGGACCCAATTTGTGCTAAAGCGGTTCGCCATGCCTTCTTTAATTTGTTTAAAAAAGGACTTATCTATCGCGGCAAGCGCCTGGTAAACTGGGACACCAAACTCCAAACTGCTGTGGCTGATGACGAAATTTATCGCGAAAACGTAAAAGGTCATTTTTGGACTTTCAAATACCCATTAGCCGATGGTTCAGGTTTTATTCCTGTCGCTACCACCCGCCCTGAAACAATTCTTGGTGATACGGCTGTGGCTGTTCACCCAAGCGATGAGCGCTATGCACACTTTATCGGAAAAACTTTGAAAGTTCCTTTCGTAGATAGAGAAATTCCTATTATCGCCGATGCCATTCTTGTGGATAAAGAATTCGGAACTGGTTCTGTAAAAGTGACTCCAGCACATGACCCGAACGACTACGCTACAGGGCTTCGTCATAAACTCCCAATGATTAACATTTTAAATCCAGATGGCACTTTAAATGAAAATGCTGGAAAGTTCCAAGGCTTAAAAGGCATGGCTGCTCGTGAAGCTGTTGTTAAGGGGCTTGAAGAATTAGAACTTCTCATTAAAGTGGAAGACCACGAAATGGAAGTTGGCCATTCTGACCGTTCTAAAACAATCATTGAGCCATACCTCAGTGACCAGTGGTTTGTAAAAATGGATGTTCTTGCCGAAAACGCAATGAACGCTGTAAAATCTGGAGAAATCAAAATTATTCCTGAACGCTATGCCAACAAGTATTTAGATTGGCTCGGCGAAAAACGCGATTGGTGTATTAGCCGTCAGCTTTGGTGGGGGCATCGTATTCCTATTTGGCATACCGATGCTAGTGAAGATGAATTGAAAGCTGCTTTTGCTGACCGTAATGACATTTACTTCTACAAAGCCGAAAATGGTGGTTATCTTGTTTGCAGTCAAGAAGAAGACTTACAAGAAAATGCTGTACCTGGCCGCGTATTAAAACAAGAAGAAGATGTGCTTGACACCTGGTTCTCTAGCGGACTTTGGCCGCATTCTACTATGGGTTGGCCAGAAGAAACTGACACACTCAAAAAATACTACCCTACTTCTGTGCTTGTAACAAGCCGCGACATCATTACACTTTGGGTCGCTCGCATGGTACTCTTTAGCCAAGAAAACATGGGAACGGTTCCTTTTAAAACCGTTTATATTCACCCGAAAATTCTGGATGGTAAAGGGCAAACCATGAGTAAATCCAAAGGGAACGGCGTGGACCCAATGGATATCGAAGAAAAGTATGGTACTGACGCTCTCCGCTTTGTGATGGCAAGCCTCTGCACCGACAACCAAGATGTGCGTTTGCCGGTAAAAAAAGAAGTTCAGCCAGATGGCAGAGAAATCAACACCAGCGAAAAATTTGAAATCGGCCGTAACTTCAGCAATAAGTTGTGGAATGCCTGCCGTTTCCTTTACCCACAACTTGAACAAGCTGGTGCTCTTTCTCAAGAACTTCCGATGGATAAGAACTTATTCGCTCTTGAAGACAAGTGGATTTTGAGCCGTTTGCAAACGACCATCAAAGATGCAACCCGCATGCTTGAAGAATATCGTTTTGCGGAACTCGCTGGGTTCTTGTACCGCTTTGTATGGGACAATGTTTGTTCTAGCTACTTAGAAATCAAAAAAGCTGTAATCAATAGCGAAACGCTCACGCCTGAAAAGAAAAATGCAATGGCTATCCTGAGCTATGTGTTGAAAAACGTGCTCGACTTGCTCCACCCTGTAATGCCATTCATTACAGAAGAACTCAATAGCATTTTGTTCCAAGGTTCAGAAATGGTTATTAGCCGTGCTTGGCCAAAGGCAGACGAAGCACTTATTGACGCAAAGATTGAAGGCGCTTTTGACCAGGCGTTCGCCGTAGTGGAAAGTGTTCGCGGTGTTCGTGGTCGTTACAACGTAAGCCCAGCACAAAAACTAGTTGCCGTTGTAAGTGTTGATAATGAAATTTCTGAAAATTCTGTCAATGACTGCAAAGCTATCATTACTGAACTTTCAGGCCTTGAAACTTTGACAATTGCAGTAAAAGCGCCTAAGCCAAAGTTCAGTGCAAGTGCTGTTGTGCCTGGTGGTGAACTTTATGTTCCACTTGAAGGCATTCTTGACCCAGCTGCAGAAATTACTCGCCTTGAAAAAGAAATTGAAAAAGCGAGAAGTTTCGCTACTTCGATTGAGAAAAAGCTTTCTAACCAAAAGTTTGTCTCAGGAGCTCCCGAGGCGGTAGTCAACGCTGAACGAGTAAAGTTGGCTACACAGCAAGATATCATTGCCAAAAATGAAGCGGCATTGAAAGAGCTGAAGTAGCTCTCGAACGACAAATGCGTAGGGCGAGAGTCGCAGCCATGCTTGCATGGATATGACCGAGCCCAGCATTTGGTACTTGAGCGAAGCGAAAGTACAAAAATTTGTGAGTGGCGTTCCAGAAGCAGTTGTGAACGCTGAACGCACAAAGCTCGCTACACAGCAAGATATCATTGCCAAAAATGAAGCCGCGCTGAAGGAACTGCGCTAGTTCACGTCATTGCGAGGCTCCGCAAGGAGCCGAGGCAATCCATTTTAAAAGAGATGTTCAAAGAACATCTCTTTTTTCATTTTCATTCAACGTTTACTTTTACAAGCTATTCTTTTCTGTATATTCAGCCCAAACTTCTGTAGCTAAGTATTTGTCACTGCGACAATGGAGATCAGCAACTCCATCATCTATCAAATCAGCTGTTTCAGACTCATAGTAAATGTCCGTCGCTTCCTGCAAAGATACATGGAACATATCGCTAATACAAGCAATAACTCTAGCGCATTTTGCACTTTTCAAAATTTGCTTGCTTGCATCGGTCATAATCGCTCACTTTTGATATAGGTCAAGCAACGGCGAAGCATTTCTTCAGAACGAACGCAATACTGAATATTCGGAGTCATAAACTCCAAAAAACCTAAAGTTTCCTGCAATGAAATTTCGCCAGTCAGATATCGATCTAAAGTTAAAAAGACCCTATCATTGGCGATACCGCCAACAACTAAATCATATTTGCTTTCATCTTCTCCTGCCCGACATTTGGATATAAAGTCAAGCCAAGTCTTATCGTAAGCCTCAAATCGAAAAATATTCCATTCAGTTTCATCAAAGGAAAATTCATAGATATTCAGCCACGCATCTTTTCCCCTACGTTTAAAACGCTCTCCATACCTTTGAGCCTGTTCCAAAATAGATGTAAGGTAAAAACCTCGCCCAAAATCAAGATATTTACGAGAATGCTCCAAATCGGGCCTTTCAACAACAACCGACGAGGAATGATACAGTCTCATTAAGTCAGTACCCCTTTTTCCTTCATATATTCCGTAAGGTCTTCCATAAGGTAGCGGGAACCAAACGTATGCAGGACATCGTAAGAAGGGACAATATAACCGTATAAAATACCCGATTTTTTCAAACGCTTATAAATCTCTCGCTGAGGAAGTTTCAGCAAGAGCGAGAGTTGTCCAATGCAATAGGTCACAAACTCAAGCGTTTTATTATCCATACCCTAAATATACATTATTCAAGTAAAAAACACCCCACTATATTCAAAAAGGCAAAGCCCCAAAAAATCATTTCCTGCCCCCATATTTTTTTCAAACTTTTTTCCCTCATCCTATTTTTTTTATTAATTTATGAGAGTAAAAGAGTTTTTGCTCTTGTTCTCTAGTCGAAATCAGCAAATTTCATCAGTACGGGAACGAGGCGAACGCTCACGCAGGCATACCGTTTTACGGCATGTTTCAGATTGTCTTATCAGCTACTTGGCTGGTTTTTGGTCACATAGACCATAGGCAACAGCCCGTTTGGGGCGTGGGTCGTTTGTGTTTATCGTACTAGGCAATGCTGAGCCTCGGCTAGGTAAATGCAACGACTTGCGCCTTTTTTGTTTCCTTACAAAAAATGGCATGGTTCCTTGCTGAGCAGGGGCGGAACTCATTAGGTTAAAACACAACCAATGAGGACTGTATGAAACATCTCAATAGAATCGCCGCTGCCGTAGCCTTTATTGCTACGACATTCCTTTTCACCGCCTGCGGTGGAGAATCTTTCACCGACCCGCGTGACGGTCAAAAATACAAAACCGTTAAGATTGGAGACCAGGTATGGATGGCGGAGAATTTGAAATACAAGGCCGGGGCACAAACTGTTGGCGAAGAAGGGAGTCACTTTGTATGGGATTCTGCACTTGTCGCATGTCCTGAAGGATGGCACTTGCCTAGTAAGGAAGAACTAGAAAGCATATCCTCGGATACAAGTTATTATAACATTTGGTCATCAACAGAAAAAGAGGATTTTTCAATAAAAGCATATCAACGAAATGGAACATCAATATTCCCAAATTATAAAAATCCATTTGGGATAACCCCTTATGTAAGATGTGTTCAAGGCGACGGAACAAAACAACCGAGATTTTCTGAATATAAAGGATACAAAGCTATTCGGATTGGTAGTCAAATATGGATGAAAGATTATTTGACAATTGAGTCTCCGAACAGTGTTTGTTATCTGGATGATTCCGAAGAGTGTTCCAAAGGACGCTATTATCCATATTCAGAAGCGATGAATATTTGCCCAGAAGGCTGGCATTTGCCATCAAAATCTGAGGCTGCAAAGTATATAAATAAATTAAAAAAAGAAGGAGCCGATCAAAAAAGTACAAGAGGCTACTATGATGTTAAAACGGAGTCATTTGAAAGTGTATTAAGTGAATCGATTTTTTGGACAAATTCTTTTGGCTACGCTGTTATAGATTTGTATTCTAGAAATAATTTAAAAGTTGATGAGTTTTACGAGATAAGAGAAGGACAATGGAAGCTTGCTGTCCGTTGCATCGCAGATACAGAAGACAAGGAGTGACAAACATGACCGTAAATTTTATAGTAAACGGACCCCTCAAGATTCCTACTATTTCAAAAATTATTCGTAAGAAAAGGAAGATGTTCGTAGATTCATCTACATTTTGGAAAAATGAGCAAGCGAAAGAAATCGCAAGTCGAAAAGGGTGCTACATTTTTGCAAGTGCATCTGGGACAGGATACACGCCCCTTTATGTTGGTAAAACAAATAAATCTTTTAAAACAGAATGCTTCCAAGCTCATAAGAAAACAAAATTAGATGAATTTCTAAAAAATGTTGGTAAATCCTCTTTATGGGTGTTTTTTATCGTTTTGGAACGTACAAAAGACTATATGGATGAAATAGACGCATGTGAATCGCTACTTATCCAAAAATGTAAAAGGGCAAATCCAGATTTGTTGAATGTCAGAAAACTGAAAGAACCTTTTTCGATTGAAGGAATACATGGCACCAAAAACTTGGGAAAGCCAACCTTAGCTGTTCGTAAACTAAAAAAATGTCTCAACCTCAATCAAATGAGGGAAAAATGATATTCCACAGATTATATTGGGTCTTGCTTATAGGTTCTTCTTTTTTCCTTTCTTCATGCTCTAACCATGAAGAAGTTGCATGCAATTTAGTCACTGATATTTTAAAAGAAAATTTCGGTGAAACATTTGATGCATTGGGAATGGAAACGGCAGAATGCAAGGCTGTCGAATTAGGGGAACCTGTTCGTAGTAGATATTACCATAACGCAAAAGCCTACTTGGACAACGGGAAAACGCTTAGAATTATAGTCGAAGTAAAATGGGATTCTGTTTATGTACAAATTCCTAACGAATCAATCATTCGCGACGACTAAGTTTTTTCGCGACAGTCTTTTGGCTATACTCATGATGTTTTTCACCTCCTGCATGGAGGTAGAACATCATGTTTATGAAAATAAAAACGATATCAAAATTCGCTTTGAAATTCTTGCCAATCACTCGATGGTTCAAATGTCAGATAACCAAACAGGCGGTGATGTCATGGGAGATGTAGCAACACAATTTCGTGCTGTTGACAAAGGGATGGTCGTTAAGGAATACAAACGTGAAAAAAACGGAGAAGCATATGATGTTGTTTCTGGAACATTTTCTGCTAATTCAAAAAATAAAGATTTTTCGGATTACGCACCACTGTTTGAAAAGGACAAAATAATTATACCCACTCCGTTTGACAATTCCGAGTGGAATGATGATAATTCCTACCTGTTTACAAATTCGACATATTCTGTTCATGTCGCCAAGGCTCTTTGCCCTACGGCTTCCGCCGCATACACCCTTCGGCACAACGGTCAAATTCGCGAGATTGATTTGAAAGTCAAAGGTGATTCATACATCGCAGAATTTCCAATCCTATGGTGGTTGAATGGAAATGTCGATGCTGTTGTCTTGACAAAATAAAAATGCGTTAGGGATAGTGTCCCCTTGGGGCGGCGCTGTGGCGCCGTTTTAGGAGGTGGGGGACGAGCGAAGCGAAAGTACAAAAGTTCGTGAGTGGCGCTCCAGAAGCAGTTGTGAACGCTGAACGCACAAAGCTTGCTACGCAACAAGATATTATTGCGAAGAATGAAGCCGCGCTGAAAGAGTTGAAGTAAAATCTTCTTTGCGAATCGCCGAAAGGCGAGGCAACAATCAAAAAATAGGTGTTCCCAGAACACCTATTTTTTATAGCCATCCCATAAAACCATACTTTATATAAAAAGGGCGGCCTAAGGCCGCCCTAAAAGCATATAACCCAAATTATTGATAAAGAGGGTGTTCTTTACAAAGAGCGATAATTTCTTCGCGAATCTTTTTCAAAGCTTCTTCATCATCTCTTGCTTGAATGGTGCGATCAATAATATCAGCAACCTTCACGCTATCTTCTTCTGTAAAACCGCGAGTAGTAATAGCTGCTGTACCAATACGCAATCCAGATGGATCAAAAGGTTTACGAGTATCAAATGGAATGGTGCTACGGCTAGTAGAAATGCCAACCTTTTCCAAAGCAACTTCTGATTCTTTACCAGAAACACCTTTAGAAGTCATATCTACAACCATAAGGTGGTTATCTGTTCCATCAGAAATAATTTTGTAACCACGTTTCATCAATTCATTTGCCATTGCTTGTGCGTTCTTAATAACATTCTTTGCATATTCCTGGAATTCTGGTTGCAAAGCTTCGTAGAATGCAACAGCTTTACCTGCATTGATGTGGTCATGTGGGCCACCCTGCATACCAGGGAAAAGGCCTTTATCAATAGCTTTGGCATATTGTTCTTTACACATAATAATTGCAGCACGTGGACCGCGCAAAGTTTTATGTGTAGTTGTTGTTACAATATCAAAATAAGGAACTGGGCTTTCAAGAGCTTTACCCGCAATCAAACCAGCGATATGAGAAATATCAGCCATAGTGATGGCGCCAACTTCATCTGCAATTTCTTTAAAGCGTTTCCAATCCAAGTTTCTGCTATAGGCAGAGAAACCAGCAAGAATCATTTTTGGCTTTTCACGAAGAGCAATTTCACGAACTTTATCCATATCAATGCGGCCAGTTTCTTTTTCTACTTCGTACTGAACAAAGTTGTAAAGCATACCAGAGAAATTTACTGGATGACCATGTGACAAGTGTCCACCGTGATCTAACTTAAGACCAAGCACTTTATCACCTGGTTTTAAAACAGCTAAATAAACCGCAGCATTAGCTGGTGAACCAGAAAGCGGTTGAACGTTCACGTGTTCGCAACCAAAAAGTTCTTTACAACGATCAATTGCCAACTGTTCCATTTCATCAATGACTTCGTTACCACCATAGTAACGCTTACCTACATAACCTTCACTATACTTATTAGTCAATACAGAGCCCATGGCTTCCATAACGGCTTTTGAAGTGTAGTTTTCTGACGCAATCAATTCAATGCCATATTCCTGACGTTCAGTTTCTTTCTGAATAATGTCATAAATAGCTGAATCTGTTTGTTGCAAATTTTTCATATGAACTCCTTGATTTGACTTAAAAATAGAAATTATTCATTTTTCAACAGAAGAATTTCCTTTATTTTCTTTAAGATTTTTCACTTCTTTTTTCTCAGAAAAAAGAGAAATCAAAACACCTGCAAGCATATAAAGTAAAACTGCCGATAAAAGACCTAAAATTTCAGACTGAGTTGCCGATGAAACAAAAAGAAAAAGAGCTATGGATAGCGGAATACAAAGAAGAAATAAAATTCCAGAAAGTTTACTATTCATAAAAATTTCATTTTCCTATTGATTTAAAATCTGGTAAAATTTGTTGGCAAGCACTATCTTGAGGTGGTTTGCGATAAATGGACAATGTCTTTTTAAAAAGGCCTTTCACAGAGGGAGAAATACTCCAGATATTACCTTTATTACATTTATCCACATCTTCTTTTAGCTTTGCTACAAAACGTCCTTTCTGAATACTGTAATCAAAAACTTCTGATTCAGGCAAAGAATCTGGCGACACTATTTTTTGCGTTTTTCCAAAATTTGCTTTAATCGTTTGCACGTAATAAAGAGAAGTTTCTTGCAATTCCTGAGAAACTTTCTGGCTAGAAATTCCAACACAAGAACGAATCGCCACAATTAAAATAACAATCAAAACTATCACCAAAACCACTGGCAAAACTTTTTTCCAAGGCAAGTGAATCGCTTTAACACCAAAAGAATCCAGATTTTCAGATTCTGAAAATTTCCAAAGTTTTATTCGCACTAAAAAAGAAGCACAATGCTTAGGAAACAAGAAACAAACTAACGCAATAACAGAAAAAAGTACACCAAAAACAATCAGTGCCGGAGACAAAATTTCTAAAAACGGCAAAACCGCTTCTTGTAAATTCTGAACTTGATTGTAGAGAACTTTATCTTCTGGGAAATTCTGTAATGCTAGTTTCCCTGTGAAATTATTATAACGCAACAAAGCTTTTTGAACAAGTTCTGTTGCAACTTCTGTCAAAGAACTCACCACAAAAAATGCGGCCCAGAGTAAAGCGGCTAACACTGTAAATAAGCCACCAAAAGTCCAGACAACACGTTTTGCAGATAAGAACATAATAACCTAACGGGCAGCAACTAACTCAGCAGCCATTTTCTTTGCCGCCATATAGTCTGTTTTTCCGGTACCAAGTTTTGGCATATTTTCCACTTGGAACGCAAAAGATGGAATCATAAGCGAAGGCATGCCTGAAGCACGTAATTCAGAAAGAAGATCCGCCGGCATTTTATCCATATTCTGGTAAAGAAGAACAATGCGTTCACCTTTAGCTTCATCGGCTACTGTTGTAACAGAATAATCGAAGCCATCCAAAATTTCTAAATCCTGAATAAACTTTTCTACAGCGCCAAGAGAAACCATTTCACCACCAAGTTTTGCAAAACGGCTATAGCGGTCAACAATGGTCAAGAATCCATCAGAATCGATATAACCTTTATCGCCTGTTCTATAGAATTTATTCCCATCAACCATAACAAAGGCATTCTTTGTTCTTTCCGGGTCTTTGAGATAACCTTCCATAACTTGGCAACCACCAATCAAAATCATTCCGGCTTCGCCGACTGGCAATTCTTCGTTGGTTTCTGGATCAACAATCAAGAACTGAGTACCTGGCAAAGCCATACCGACAGTACCACTCTTTGTGTTTACCTGCATTGTCAAAAAGTCACTTAACAAAACATTTTCCGTATTCACAGATGCAACAGGAGCTGTTTCTGTGCAACCATAACCTTCAAAAATTTCTTTACCAAACTTTACGCGGAATGCTTGCTGTAATTCCGGACGCAAGCGTTCAGCACCGGCAATAATTAAACGCAAATACTTGAACACCATCGGGTGAACCCAACGGTTGACAGCAAATGCGCGTAAGAATGTCGGCGTTCCCACAAAGAGCGTTACTTTAAATTCAGCACAAGCACGAGCCATTGTTTTAATATCTGTTGGGTCAGCAATTGTTACAACAGGGCAACCTTCCACAAGAGGCAAAGTCGTTGTCACTGTCAAACCAAATGAATGGAAAAGCGGGAGCTCGCAAAGCATAACATCATCTGTACAAACATTCATAATGCAAGCTAGCTGCTGAATATTTCCAATCATATTACGGTGCGACAAAACAACACCTTTAGGTCTGCCTTCAGAACCAGAGCTAAACAAGATAGTTGCAGTATCAGAAAGTTTAACACGCTTAAAATACAAGAATTGTAAAATTCTGGCCGGGATTAAAACTGCTTGCAATAAACAGAAAAGCATCTTGATTTTTGGAATACTTTTCATTACATCTTCTGCAAAAATAAGCTCGCAATTACCATCACCGATTTTTGAATAATCATTTCCACGATTTCTTAATTTTTCAAGGAACGTGCGGCTTGTAATAACCGTTTTAACGTCAGCTTGTTCAATACAGAAAGAAACGTTTGACGGAGAAGATGTGTAATTCAAATTGACCGTTGTTTTGCCAAGCATCCACAAGCCTAAATTCACTATAATTCCGGCTGGTGTCGGCGGAAGCATAATACCTACATTTTTTTCATTTTGAGTTATTGCTTTTAATTTTCCACCAAAGGCAAGGACAGCACAAAGCAATTTATAGCCTGAAAAATGGCTACCATCTGGATTGTATATAACAGGCCCGGAACGAACAATTTTTTTACAAGTTCTGAGCCAAGAAATAGCAAGCGAATTACACTTTGAAACGGTATGATTCCAAGCATCTAAAGATATGTGACGGATAATAGTTCTAATTTCAGATTCTGGAGTGTCATTTGCAACTGGTTCTCCAAAAGCCACAGTAACTGAACGAGAAGCAGAAGCACCATACATATCAGAATTACTATAACTATAACGACTACCCCACAAACCCTGAATGTAGAAAGGCACAACCGGAGCACCTGTATCTCTAACGGCTTCTGAATAATCCATCAAGAAAGGAACGATATGTGGGACTTTTGAAACTTCTCCTGTTGGGAAAAGTACAACTGCTTTACCATTAAGCAATTCTTCTCGAACGCGTTTTAATGCTTTAGAAGGGTCACGTCTATCAATACGAATCATACCAAGACGTTTTAAAACAGCTCGCAAATACCAGCGGTCAAAATGGTCTTTATTGGATGCTATACATAGCGGGCGTGGGCTAGCCATTTGAAGAACAGCCCAATCGATAAAACTATGGTGAGAACCTATAAGTAATACAGGTCCATTATCTGGAATATTCTGCACCCCAAGAACACGCAGCTTGTAACGGCCAAAAACCACCTTTAACAACGAACGAAGCATTGCTTGAGGCATATTGAAAATTGACCAGGTAAAGCAAACCGCTGCAACAAGTCCAAGTCCAATTAAAAAATACTGAGGTTCGATTTTGAAGTAGTAAAGTAAAAGTGTATAAATTCCCAAAAATCCAGCCAAAATCAAAGCTTGGACTAAATTTCCTATGGCTAAAATTCGACCAGCTCTTCTAGGCCTTGTGTGATAAAGCAAAAGTGAATTCAGAGGAACCAAGAACATTCCTCCACCTAAACCAGCTAAAGAAAAGAGAATTGCCAATAAAACCAAATTGGAACTTGGCATAAAAGGAATCAAGAATGTGGATATCAAGACAAGCAACATGCCAAGCGGGATATGACCTGTTTCAATAAAATTCTTTGATGATTTTGCAGCCCAGATAGAACCAATAGCAAGACCAAGGAATGCAAACAGAATACTGTACTTCAAAAAAGAAATTCCCTGACCATTAGTATCTTGGAAAATCAACACAAAAATCTGCGCCATTCCCCAGAACATGGAAATACCAAGAATAGTCGCACGAATCACAGGGTTAGATAAAGTAGATTGAAATTCTCTTTTTACAGAGCGAATTTTCGTAAATTGAGATTCTGTGCCCACTTTAGGAATAAAGAAAGAAAGAATGGTTCCAAAAACACTAAAACCGGTTAAAATCCAAGGTAAAGCAATTGAACTAGAAAGGAACTCGTTAACATTAGGAACATTTTCAAAACCGGAACGAATAAGTTCTACACCACCTAAACAAAGCCCAGAAGCTGCCACCAAAGCAAGTAAGAAAACTATCTGCAAGAAAGCGTTTGCATAACCTAGATAACGATTCGTGCACATTTCTTTTAGAATACCATATTTGGCAGGACTATGTAAAGCAAAACCTGTCGCAAGACCTAAAAACAACCAGTAAGCTACCCGTTCTACACCAACTGTTGCACAAACAGCCATAGCAATCAAGAAAGCCGTCATAATAACCGAAGTCCAAGCAAGAACTTTTTGCTTTGGAAAACGATTCGACAAGAAACTAGCCAGTGGAGCAAAGACCACGTACGGAGTCAATACAAATACTTGCAATAAAAGACTTTCCCAACGGAAATCTTGAATTTCTCCCCGGTTTGAACCAGCAATCATTTGTTGGATGTAAATAAAAACGCCCATCTGGACAAAAGTTACCATCCACATGGCAAAGAAATAACGAATAGTTCCTTTAATTTTCCACATAAAATCTCCAATTCGGAGCAAAAGATAGAATAAATTTATATCGGTAAAAATTACGATTTTAATATGTATTCTAAATCTTCTATGTTTTTAGGGATTTCCTTTGAAATATTCTCACAACCCGTTTCTGTCAAAAGCAAATCGTCTTCTATGCGTATTCCTAGCGTTTCTGAATAAAAAACGCCATTTATCGTTGCCGAAAACTTACCATAAACCCCTGGTTCATTAGAAATAAGCATCCCTTTTTTTAGCGGTAAATTCATTAAAGATTTTCTATTCAAAATACCGCCTTCATGCACTTCTTCACCTATAAAATGGCTGATTCCATGAGGGCGTTTTTCATACAAAAGTTCCATAGAACCTTCGTATTTTTGGCAAAATTCAGCCAATTTTTCATTTAAATAATCCCAAGCTCTATCGTTTAATTCTTGAAGCGTTTTCCCCGGAGCCACTTGCGCTTCATGAAATTTTTGAGTTTCTAAAACAATGTTATAGAGCAATTTTTGCAAAGGTGAATATTTTTTAGAAACAGGAACCGTTCTTGAAATATCGGCGCAAACAGAGCCTGAACGCGCACCAAAGTCAAGTAAAACCATATTTCCTTCAACAAGCGGCTCGTCATTTTTCACATAATGCAAGCAACAAGCGTTTTCACCACTGGCGGCTATTGTCGGAAAAGCTAAATCAGAGTAATTACGCTTTAACATTTCATAATCTAAACGCAAAGCCAAATCCCTTTCCGTTCTAAACGTGTTCCATTTTTTCAATGCAGCTTTAAAAGCATCTCCTGTGTAACCAACAGCTTTTTTCAATTCAGCGATCTGAAAATCAGAAAGGACCAATCGCTCCAAAATGTGTATTTCTGCCACATTTTCCACATTTTTCTGATAAGATTTAGCCCATTTAGAAAGTTTTTTAAAGAATTTTCTGTAATGATTTTCTTTATTTTCTGACGAAAAAATTGTGTTTAAAGATTGAATTTCCTTACTTTGTAATAATTCTTTTACATGGTTTTCCAAGTCACATGAAAATTTTATGGAATCAAAACCTGTAAGAACAGATGCTTCTTCAGCATTTCCATTTGCCTCAACTCCTAATTTAAGGCCTGTCCAAAATTCTTTAAATGTGTCCTTTTCTGGTAAAAACAAGGTTTCTTGCTTTGATTCTTCTTTTGTCGGGTCCAAAATAAGAAAACACCCCGCCTGGTTTATGCCTGTTAAATAAAGAAACTCTGGTGTCTGGACCAAACGGTTCCAGGTTGAAGTATATTCTTCTTCAGAGCCTGGTTCTCTTGCTATTCCAGCAAGAATAAGCGGACTTTTTAACTGAGAAAGCAATTTTTTTCGCCTACGGGCATATTCTGCCTTATTTTCAAGTCCATTTGAGCTGATAAAGACAGCTGAGTATTTTTTCTGTAGCAATTTTTCTTTTTCCATCAAAGTAAAAATAATTTTTTTTACTTTTTTGATGTTTACAATGTATATTTGGAACATCACTGAATAAATGGAGCTTAAAAATGTCTCTTTTGAAGAATTGGAAACTTTGGCTTGCCGCTTTTGGCATCGTTATGTTAACTGCTTGTGCTGGTTCCTCTGGTGGAAGTACTTCCGAAGGTGGTGCTTCTGATGGTGCTGTTCAAGAAGCCCCAAAAGAAGTTATTGACGAAAATAAGTTGAAAAAAGCTGAAGAAGAAGCTATGAAGCTTACAGAAGAAAATCACAAAATGCGTCGTGAAATCTTTGAATCCAAGAACAAACTTGGAATGCCTACTTCTCCTGTAGCTGAAGAAGCTCCGGCAGAAGACGCACCTGCTGAAGAAGCTGCGAAATAAATTTATGGGCGCTCCTATCCGATATTCAGCTTCTGATGAGCTGAAACGGTTGATTTCGGGCGAAAACGAAACGGTTTTCCAGCTATTGGAGAGCCGTTTTTGTGTTCATATACAAAGCAGAGAACCTGATTTACTTTTTATTCTACCAGAAAAAAATGCCGATCTAGATGGCGTGGTCGCTATTTTAGACCAACTAAAAATTGCAGCTAAACACAAAACTCCTATAACCGCAGAATGGCTTTCTAAAATGCTAGAATTTCCAAATGACAAGCATTCTGAGCCTACTAAATTCAGCGGAGAAATCATTTTAAGAAATCGCTTTGGTATTCCTGTTCTCCCAAGAACACAAGCCCAAGCAAAACTCGTTTCAGAATCTACTAAAAACGATATTCTATTTGCTAACGGCCCTGCAGGGACCGGAAAAACATTCTTAGCCGTCGCTTTAGCTGTTAGTGCTCTTGAACGTAAAGAAGCTGAACGAATTTGTCTTGTTCGTCCGGCTGTAGAAGCCGGAGAATCTTTAGGCTTTTTACCCGGCGATTTAAAAGAAAAAATTGCACCTTATTTGCGCCCCATTCACGATAGTCTTGCTGAACTTTTGCCACCAAACAAATTAAGTCATTACCAAGAATGCGGAGCTATTGAAGTTGCCCCTTTAGCTTATATGCGCGGTAGAACTCTTAAACGAGCTTTTATTATTTTAGATGAGGCGCAAAACACTACTATTGCTCAGATGAAAATGTTTTTAACTCGTCTTGGGCCTGCAAGTAAAGCTATTATTACAGGTGATGCCACTCAAATTGATTTAGCTAAAAAAGAACCTTCTGGATTTTTACACGCTATGCAACTTTTAAAAGGTATTAAAGGTATTTCCCAAATTGATTTTCAAGCAGAAGATGTTTTAAGGCATCGTTTAGTTAAAGAGATTATTGCCGCTTATTCCGATAAGGGAGAACGAATATGAAAAGCAAAAAGAAACTTATGCATATAATCATTGGCTGGGTTTTAGTCACAGCCTTGGCTATTCTTTTATTTCCGTCACAAGAACTAGCACAAAAAGCAGAAATTCCTCATTTAGGACAATTAAGTTCTAGAACTATTATTGCTCCTTTAACATTTGAAGTTCCAAAACCGCAACAAGAATTTGAACAAGAAAAAGAAAAAGCCGCAGAACGCGTTCAGGCCGTTTTTGAATACAATGCCGATGAAACAAAGCGTGCATTAGACGATTTAAAACAAAGCCTTTTAAAATTAGCCACTTATGATTCTCTCCAGAGAAACATAAATGCATCATCTGCTGGAGATTCTTCTTTAGAAGCTAAAATCCAACAAGCGTCAAAAATTTATGAGTCTTTAAAAATTCGTTTTTCTCCGACAGCTATTAAAACATTCCAGACAAACGCTAAAGCAAGAGATTCTTTATACCAGGCATTCCAGAGAATGTTACAACGTGGCATTTCCAACACTTTAATTGTAAGCACCAAAAATGGTTTACAACTTTACCAAGATTCTTATAACGTCCGAGATATAAAGAGTTTAAGGTATTTTCAAAATTCTGCTTCTCTTGTTCGCGATGGACAAGAAATTTCTGTAGATGTTACAGAATTAGAACCTCGTGAACGTAGAATTGATGAAACATTTGCAGAACTCCAGAGAACATTCCCTAATGCATCTGACAACCAAAGTATTTTAAGTGCATTTTATGAAGCACTTTATGTATTTACCGTTCCAAATATCTTTTATATGGAAAAAGAAACTGAACGTCGAAAAGAAGAGGCTAGACAAGCTATTTTACCAAACAAGGGAATCGTTGCAAAAGGTATGGAAGTGGTTTCACAAGGAAGCCCTATTACAAAAGACGTTCTTGAAAAATTAAATGCTTTACACAATGCTTTACAACAAGAAAATACAAAACAACTTGTAACTGCAAAGTTTGGCCAAATTGCTATCCTTTGTCTCTTAGTAGCTCTTTTGTTCGTGTTTCTTTTCACGCCTCTTGCCAAAAATATTCTACAGAAAAAGCGTTACATTTGGTCTTTTACAACGCTTGCCGCATTACAAGTTATTGTTTGCGCATTAGCTCACCAAATGGTTGAATATGTGCAAAATGCAGCTATCGCTATCCCAGACAACATCAACCTTATTTGGGCTTACCCGTTCTGCTTTTCACCAATTATTATCACGGTTCTTTACGACAGAAAATTAGGTTCTCTTTTTTCTGCATTTTCAGCTATTTTCTTAGGCATGCTTGCCGGTTATGATTTGGCTATAACCATTGCTGCTTTCTGCGTTGCTTATGCTTCAATCCATTTCCTTTCTATGATTCGTTATCGCATGAATTTTATTTGGGGAATTCTTTCTAGTATAGCTATGTTCGCTTTAGTGCTTACATTTTTACTTTTACTTAGAAACCGCATGGAATGGCAAATATTCTACCAGACATTACTTGTGGGTTCCATCATGTTAGCAATTACTGCAGCGCTAGCTTCATCTCTTTTCATTC
>Ga0233374_1000074_pt1 | contig 27394 bp, 27 predicted proteins | sample ElkDunMinimDraft_FD_180688 | JGI IMG/M metagenome (GOLD analysis project Ga0233374, IMG submission 180688) | Fecal eukaryotic communites from dung pellets of Tule Elk in California, USA - Elk Dung E1 | ecosystem: Host-associated > Mammals > Digestive system > Large intestine > Fecal | place...
TTTATCGCAAATGCGTTGAGTGCCATTGCTGCATATTGTTTCTTTGAAAAGAAACCCGCCATTGACCTGGAATTTATCAATGACGGGCAACTTTCTTTGTTCTAAAAATTATATCGAACTCACGTTATTATATTTAAATACCAATAGTTTCTATTCTATAGTTATGGATAGAATAGAATGGATATTTTGCCATATTCGCAATTTAATTGTGCCAAAAATATCCGTTAATGTTGTGCTCAGCAATATTTAGTTTAATTGGGATACTTGTATAGCTGTCAATGTCATATGATAAACAGAAAGACCAATTGTTGAGCGGAAGATCAACATGCCCATCACTTTCTCTTGTAGTTATGAATGCTCCGACAAAAGAAATTGAGATTTGTGTTCCACTCGCTATGCTAGTATCTGTGATTCTTATCCCTTTCTCTGAGATACATGCTAAAACTTTACTTCTATAATCAGATGGTTTAATTGTGTTAATGTTAATAGTATCACATGGAATAGCTGATACTAGCCTAATCTCTTTACATGGATTAGAGACATCTCCAATAAAGGTGTTATCATTAACTATAAAAGCATTTTTCAATACAATATTCGACTCTGATCTTAATCTCATATCAAGTTGATATTGATATTCACCTTCGGTAATTGCTCTAACATAAAACTTAGTGTCGAAAATTGTTAGTTTATTAGATTTGAAATCTTCGGCTCTTACTACTTCAATCTGTTGTACATTAAATTCTTTGCATTTCAATATAAATGATTCTTTTTGCCTATTCCAGTCTGCTATATCTAGTTCTTTGCGACTTATCATCGATACTAATTTATCAAGACTTTCACTATCATTAATTTTAATGGCTTTGTCCAACGAGGTTAGCCATCCCAAACTATTAAATGAGACACTTGGAAGTAGTATTGATATCGTTTTTTTATCCAAAGCCCAAGCAGCTCCCATTTCATTAAGACATACTTCGCTCTGGCGATAGTTTGGAGAAATCATAAAAAAGACTAGGCTAGATGTCTTGATATTTTCTTTTATAAATTGAGGAATGCCATCACCTAAACTTACTCCAGTTGATTGGCGTGAAGTATATATAATATCAGATGTATTAAATCCACAAGATAGTCTTAGGATTTTATCTACAAACTCATCTATCAATTGCTTGTCTTCGGAAGAATGACTAATAAAGATTTTATGGTAATAGGTTTTGCCCGTTAATCTAAATTTTGTACATGTCGCCCATTCAAAGGCAAGACGCAGACATTCATCAAAATTATCACAACTTTTATATATACTTGACATATACGTGTATGGCTCACAATATACATCAGCAAACAAAGCACCTTGTATCGATTTCCTAATTTGGAATCTATATGCTTTAGGATCTGTGATTTTATAATATACAAATTCTAATTCTTGATTATTGTAATTAAAATCAGAGTTATTAATTCCTATACTCGCAAATATTGCTTTGAGCTCTTGAATTTGTGCTGAATTTAGAAACATATATAAGAGTGTATTATAAACTATCTTTACTAATCTTAAACTTATTACATATGTTCTTTAATGGTACATTTACATATTGATATGCTTGTGGCGCACTTTTTACACCATCTATAGCTGTAATATCAATAGGGGTAGGCAACCTATAGATATTACGAATTTTTATTGCGTATGCTGTTGGAACTGCATTAAAATAGTTCATAAAAAACTCATACGATACACCAGACTCACTTTGGGTTACATCCCAAATATTCTGCGGTGTATCTTTCATAACCATATCGATTTCTATAATTGCAACAACTTTTTTAGTGGGAGCTGTTGCATATACAATGATATAATTAATATCTTGAGGAATACGTTTACGATATTCGTACCGTTTCTCCCCTGATAAAATCTTCTCAATATGTTTTGGGTGTATTGATAGTATTATAGTTATATTTTTATTTCCCATTTTTAATCAATAAATATTGGTCGTTAGTTATCTTTCTAATGCTCTGTATATTACCTTTGATACCTGCATCCTTAATATCCTTATTAGAGATTTCTCTATTAAGAGATATAAATCTAAATAGGATAACTAATGTTTTTTTATTTGTTATCTCTCTGAGTTCGTCATAGCTATAAACCGTACGTTTAGCTATTCTTGAAAACACATCATCCACATTATCTGAGAAAAAGACGCTCTCCACTATACCCATACATTGTATTGATTTACGATCGTGACTTCTATAAAATAAGACAATGTCCCCTTTATTTATAGTTTGAATCTTGGAATGACTTAAATATGCTTTTTTGATGGTATTCCCTTGACAAGAATATAGATTTTGGTCTTTCTCAAATAAAGACCCTTTCATATTACTATAGTCAGGAAATAAGTCTTCATGATACTTCGGTTGAATAGGAATTATAAATTTACTAACCTCTGTATCTTCTTTAAAGTACGGGTAATACTTAATCAAAGAATCTAAAGTTGACCTAACATCATCCTGAAGTTTCATTGGTTTAATATAGACATCGTCTTGTTTGTACTTGCCTAAAAGCGAAAATCCATATTCCTCACATAGTCCAACTAATGTTTTTTGTTCTTCACCAAATGTATGTAGATACACCCAGTCAATATTGTTTTTAACACAATAATCAAAAGCAATATACATTAGACGCTCACCGAGTTTTTTACCTCTGGCACTTGTGTCTACCTTGAAAGTACAGAGTTTTAGTATAGAACCTGGTATCGTCTCTCCATTATCAGTTAAAATGGCATCTTGTTCTTTTTTGTAGATACAAATAGCGACTACATTATTGTCACCATCTTCAATACACCAACACTTTCTTTGTTCCTCTGCACATTTTTGAAACCAATTATCAAAGCCATTGTATGAGTGTCGTAATGAGTCAAAGAATGACTGACTTTTATTTATTTCATAGAGATAGCGTTCTCGTACTCCCGTATAATCGAAAGAGAATTTCTTTGATGCAGATCGTTGTAGAAATTGAATGAACTGCTCAAGACGGTAAACTTTATCTTGAACACCTATTTTTGATGCTTTTCGATGTATTCCTTCATCATTAGTTACAAGAATATGTACAGCCCCACGATATAAAGCAAATAAAACATTATTATCAACCTTATCGTTCTCATTAGCTTGATTCAGACCAAGATCTGAACATTCTTTTTCCGACAAAACGGGAGGATTTTCTATTTGTGTGTATTGAGCTAAACGAGATTTTACAATATTCCTGCGCTCTACATTTTTATCGCGGTTAATATCCTGAAGTTGAATGGGATGAATATATAGACAATGTTGCTGTTCTGCGGATAATTTCCGCAGTTCAGCAAATGAAGAATCCAAGATTCGACTTGTATCTTCTAGTGGAATTAAAATATTTGTGTCTAGTAATATATTCATTTGTTTTTGAGGCTTTTATGAGAAATTAGTAACGGATTAATATTAGATAAGTCAAATAAAAAATAATCACTATTTTCCCCCTCCCTTATAGGGGATATATTCTCATTTTTTGCTATCCATTTTAGATATTCTGATATATTTTGATCTGAGATGCAAATCGCATATTCAATTCCAGCAATAATCATCACAAAATATATTTCAGACTCAATGATATCTTTTGATATGAAATTATGTTCTTTTATAAAGAATCCCATTTCGTATAGAACCTCGCAATAATTATCATTTCGGTATACTATACCTCCTTCTGAATTTACTCTCCGTTGGCTATATTGCCAATAATCTCCCTTGCCAAACCTTGCATATTCTCGTAGCAATTTTAATACATCATTCTCTTTCCCTAGAAGTTCTTGCACACATAAATCATATTTATCACGCCCCATATTATATAAGAAATACTCGTATGCACATTTAGAGAGAAAACGAGACATTTCCTTATTGGGATATTCAGGTTCTTGGATATACGGGATCTCGATAGTTTTTATCTCACCTGATTCAATTTTATTATAAATACATTCATCTTCTAATAAAATGGTTAAACCACTTGATGTTTGAATTTGCACATCGCTATAAAGAGAAACATCTGGGAAACGTATAGATTGTTTAACCAATTTATTTTTCTTGGAGTATATTTCTGTTCTAGACCTTAATGATATAAAATATGGTTGAGACAATATTTTCTTCTCAATCTTTATAGCAAAATAATGATTACACTCATCACATACATAACCATGAGGTAAAAACATACTCTTATTACCTAAAGATTCTGGGATAATATGTTCTACACTTCTTGAGCTAAATGAATCTTTGTGACAGAATATACAATACATATTGGTTATGTTAGATTATTACTCATTATACTTCACTTCCACATCTGCGACAAGCCCCAATTGCTGTGGCTCGTGCATTTGTATGATATCAGCATAATTAACACTCCAATTCGGTTTGCTAAAATACTTCTCAACACACCCATATTCAGATACTCGCTCGCAGATTTCTAATGGTTGACTGACTATTGCATCTTTAGCAAGAATATCAATATTAGGATACTCTCTATCATTCTCTGCACCTGCAGCTCGCTCTTTCTCTAATGCGACCCAAATGGTGTCGTCATCAGGGCTTTGATACATTCGTCCAGCAAATGTATAAAAATGTTCTCGCACCAACTCTTCGAGGCTCATACCTCCAGCATGTTGCTTAACTTTATAGAATGTGTAAGTTTTGTCCAATGACTCAAGAAGGTTATTGCGGAACAATGTTCTCAATCTATGAGTACGACTTTCTGAATCTATGTGAATTGCATATGTAGATAACACATAAAGGAAGTTGATGTTGTACTCTTTTAGTATGAGCGTATCTCTGTCAAAGAGTCTATTATAGAAATGCTTATTGAATCGCAGCATGTCGCTTTGCTCCTTGATATTTTCATCGTAGGAGATGTTTTGCGAATCAACTACTCCTCGAATAAAGAAGTTTGGCGTGATGTTGTAACCTTCTGTCAGACTATCTCTATATGGCAAATGCTTGTCCTTGCTCTTATCCTGTGGCTCCCAATGATGCAAAAGATTGATGTTAAATTGAATGATATTCTTTGCATATGTGAACTGTTTATAGATTGAGTTCGCACCTACCTCATTCCATGCAGCATAGTACTTACTATCACCAACATAGTAAATATCACTATCATCAATCAAGGACTTCGCTTTATAGATATGGTCGACAATTTTACCATCTGCCTGATTCTTCAACTCGTCTGGAATATCCTCCATTTTACTACCAATCAGATAGTCTATCATATCTTCAAAGACGATATTGAAGTTCTTGACAAGTAGTCTATCTTCGTGGTATTTATGGCTCTTGATATTTTCTGCCATATCGAAGAAGGTGTATAGTAGTCGCCAAAGTTTTACAAACTCGTCCGTAAAGTACTTCCTGCGAATCTTTTTCAATATACGAGTTCCTCGTTTGGTCTCTATCAAGTCGCGTATCTTCTGCGATGGCAACAACTCATACTGCACATCACTCTTAATCCTAAAATTATAGGTGTCGCACAAATACTCCAGAGTCGAATAGAACAGCACTATCAACTCTTCATCAAGATTGACCGCCTTATTTTTGTTCCTAAACTCAACATAGTAAGGCGTCTTTTCTTTGATGATTGGCTGCGTCTTGCTTATAGTCTTTGCCCAATGGATCTTATTGTTTCCACTGGCATTGATTATTGAGACATAGGTGAATAGGTGGCGATGCTTCTTATGAAAATCCAACAACTGCAAGATGATATCAAGCATTGTTTGCGATCTCTCGCCATTCGCATCCGTCGGGTTCTGAATTATAGCATCCTCAACTATATCGGTATCAATATTTCTGCTAATAAATTGAGTTATGGCACGATAAATCCATACCGACAACTCAAATACTACATTGTGATCACCGTCTTCGATTAGTCGCTTTACGACACCCTCTTCGTTTGCACTAATGCAGACAATATCCTCGGGAACATATTTTCCAAAAGCGAGCTTTGCCCTCTCTTGTTCCTCAATAAACACTTTCGGAAGAATGAATACCGAATCTCCTCTCTCTTTGGAGAAAAAATACCCCACATACTGAACTTTCGCTTTGCCATTCTTAAGTTCAGTAGCCAAGTGGCCATAGCCGCCTAACACCTCTTTCAGGAGTTGTTTGGGATAGTGGTATTCTTCAAATAAAAGTATCATTATTCAGCTGCGGGTTCTTCTGGTTTCTTTCCAATAGGCTCAATGCCCAAACTTGTCATAAACTCTTTTAAGATTGTCGCTTGGTTGTCGCCAAACAACTCAGTGAACTTAAACTCAGTTTTGCCATCTTTGCCTTTGCGGAAGAAGTTGCGCTGAGTTCCATACTCCTCTTTGCAGACCTCGTTCCATAGGTAGAACATAACTTTATTTACAAACTCATTAGCTTTGATGCTCTTCTTAATAAAGAAGTTACCCATCTGCTTGTCCTCTGAATTTGTGGCATCATATATTTTGTCGTTTACGCTCTCCAAGAATTCAACCCAACTATACTTGGTGTGTTCATCAATCTCGATAACAAACTTACCAGAATCAATGTCTTTGCTGTAGTTGATAGGCACATACTCCCAATCCCAACGACGCTTGAATGCGCTATCCATAGGGAATAACGACTGGTCAGAGGTATTCATCGTAGCATAGATGATAAGGTTCGAAGGTAAGCACAACTCACCATTCTTGATCCCTTCGTGACCAGCACCCAACACCTTCTCAATATGCGCGACCAAATCTTTATCAGCCTTTATCGGATACTCCGATTTGCCGGTTTCCTTATCTCTATCAAGCAACTGGAATAAATCTCCAAATATCTGAGCACAATTACCTCGGTTAATCTCTTCGATTACCAAATAAACAGGTTTCTTAGTATTCTCCCATGCGGCAATATATGCATTAGTAAACACTTGTGGAGTGAATGAATATTCTATAACGCCGTCGTTCATACTTGGCTTATAACATCCTACAAACGAAGCATAATCGGTGTCAGGATGGAAGGTGGTTCTAAATACTGCGTCTTTGCGTGGCTCGGTATTAAGGATTTGGTCTTTGAGGAATTCTCCGTAACTCTTTAATCCTGTTTCCCAATGGCATCCGCTACCTTTGGTAATAGAATCATTTTGGTACGCCTCGCATCCCTTTAAGGCCTCTATTATGGCATTGAAATCCTCCTCGTTTGAAATTTCAAATAGACTATTTATTTCATACTCGGTGCTTGATGCGATATACGACATTAATTTAGGGTGTGTCAAAGCAATGATATTCACCTTCCCACCTTTATAATTTTTCTTATGCCCATTTTTGTCATCTAAATATTTTTGATATGCCTGTTGTCTTTCAATACTACTTAATCCCGCGAAACCTTCGTTATGAGCAGTATTTGTTTTTTTTCTTACCTCGTGGGACTTACCACTACCAGGGCATCCATAATATATAATCTGACTCTGTTCTGAGTTAGATTGTGGAGCAATAACCTCATATGCCCTTTCTTTGCCATCGTCTTTTGGCTCAAGTGCATTTGTAATCCATATGTCAAAAACTCCATCATCGGCTTTCTTTATATGTAAATCCGAATAACCTCCTGCAAGATAGTTTCTTATAGTAAACTTCGCAGATTTATCAACACCACTATAATCTTTATATGAAACTTCTTCTAATAGACCGTTAAAATAAAACCTATTATCAATTTCGCCATTCTTTTTCTCTACATCTTTTCTTGCATTCCAGCTTTGAGTGCGTATTTCAACAGCATTGCCATCAATAGTAAAAAATGCATCCAATAATGCTAATTGATCAAACACGAATGCTGATGAAAATGGTTCTACCTTATGTATAGAAGAGTTGTCATATTTACGAGGTAAAATAGAAGCAATAAACAAAATTGCTTTCTGAAGATTTTCTTTATTAAATCTTACGGTAATATGTTCTCCTGCATCACGAAATAACTCATAATGCTCATTGTCAAGAAACAAATCTGTTTTCTTAGCATCACCAGCTCCTAAAGTACGAAAACTAGCATTGGTATCATTTATATGTTTTACAATCTCTTCCATATTATTTTCGAATTATTCTATTTGTTATTAAATAATATAAAATTGCATATATCGTATTTACGCTAACAGCATTACCAGCCTGTTTATACATTGCACCATCTGCAACTCCAGCTAAGCTCGCGTTGATAGCAAAGGTATGACAAAAACCTTGAAGCATAAATGCCTCTTTAGGAGTTAGCTTACGAATGGGTATTTGGGTAAGCTCCTCTTTTGTCATCCTTTCTGACGGCCTATCTAATCCAGAGGATTGAATAAACAAATCACTATAATAGTTGTCTTGGCAAGCTCGATGCATTTTATGCATTGTAGCTGTTAAGGGGCGAGCAACAATTTGATCAATGTCAGAATTCGATTTAAATCCAGCACTACCATCGCTTAAAAGAGTAGGCTTAATTTTTTCTGATAAATAATACTTTTTATTAACAACTCTTTCTAGTACATCTATAACTGAGTTGTAGAAGTTTAGAGAACACCTATTCTTATCAATTTGCACAAAAGATTTCCTTACATGTTCTGATGAAAAATCAAAATTCCCTAAATGCTTTCTTCTTGCGAAAATTATAACTCTGTTTCGTTTTTGAGGGAGTCCAAAATCACTCGAATTAAAAACATCCATTTTTACAATGTAACCAGCATCTTCTATCTCCTTTTTAATGACAGCAATAGTATTCCCCTTATCATGAGTAATTAAATTTTTGACATTCTCAAGCAATATATATCGAGGATGCCTATTATGTATCATATCCATTATACGAAAGAACATCTGTCCACGCTCTTCCTTAAAGCCATCTTGATGCCCCATCATACTAAATGTTTGACAGGGGAAACCTGCAGAAAGAATATCATACTTAGGGAGCGCTTTCATTGCTTTACTATTGCTAGTAAAAGATACAATATCTCCCATTGCTAATTCATTATTGGTGTCGTAATTAGCCTTATATGTATCAATGGCTTTCTTGTCTATTTCAGAGTATGCAATAGTAGTAATAGGGAATCCTAAATCATACGCTATTAAGTCCATTGCTTGCCTAAATCCACCAACACCAGCAAAAAGTTCTACATGATTCATAAAAATTTCATTATGCCGTCTCCTATGGCTTTAGCGAGTTTAACAGGAACAGCATTTCCAACTTGTGCATACCACATATTTTGTGCTCCCGTAATAATGAAATCATCAGGGAAAGTCTGAATTCTAGCAGCTTCCCTAGGGCTTAATCCTCTTGCTTCCCATGGATGAATATACATATTACAATCAAATTTCATATGGGATGTTATTGTTTTACAAATTTGAGATTCGTCAAGCTTATAGTACTTATCCTTAAAAATGTCATTACGTCGTTTATATGGCATTATATCAGCTATGGATTCATGAAGAGAGTTTGCTCCCTGTGGCAGCCGTCTATAAATTTCAATATCTCTCTCGTTATTATATCTATTCTTGTGATTGTATAACTTCGTAATCACTCTATCCCCATTAATGTAGCGATAGAACTCTGTTTGTGGATATTCAAAATTTCTTTCTGTTAATCCCGAACTAATATTCTCTATTCCACTTTGCCCCTTCTCTTTTTTGGGCTCTAAATGAGGCAAACCAAATAATGCATCACGAAGGATAAAGGCTGGTCTTTTGTGCTTATATATTTCTTCAAATATTTTTTGAGGAGAAACCCCCATGCGATTACCAATAATAATAAAGCGTTCTCTGTTTTGTGGTACACCAAAGTCTTGTGCTTTTAGGATTGCATAATCATATAGATAATCTTCTCCAAGATACTCCTTGAAGTTTTGGATAATCTCATCAATTTTATTCATCATACCTTTAACATTTTCCATAATAAAGAATTTTGGACGAACCTTGCTAAGGAAAATAAGATATTGTTTATAGAGACTATTTCTTGGATCGTCTAAAATTCTTTGACGATTTGCCATAGAAAAACCTTGACAAGGAGGACCTCCACATACGAGCGTGATATCATCAAGCATTTCTTTGTAATCATTGATATGTTCATTTAAAGAAGCAATATCACCAACAAAATAATGCTTGTCCGACAATGAGTGATTGGCCTTGTAAGTATTGGCAAACTGCTCTACGATTTCATTTACAAACCATGGCGTAAAACCAGCTTGTTCTAATCCCAAGCTAAGCCCTCCGCAGCCTGCAAATAGGTCAACCATTTTGTATGTTTTTCTAGTTCTCATTATTAGCTATCAACTCTTTGGGGTCTACATTCAAAATTTGGGCTATCTCAAATAGCACATCAAGGCTAGGCTGTCGGCGGTTGCAGACATAAGAGTTTACTATGCAGAAACTCTTGCCAAGTCGTTCTGCAAGCCATGTTTGTTTGATTCCGCGCTCTTCGAGCACCTCTTTTATGCGATTTTTGGGCTTATCCATTCTATCATTATTTAGTTTCATACCACAAAGTTATAAAATAATATGCAATATAAAGAGAAAAGAGGGGAAAACGCCTCCCTATTGTGGAATAATGTGCATTTTGCCTTATAGGAAAAAACAGGCGTAAAAAGGCTTAGCAACGATTAACAACGATGCTTGCACAAACAAAAATAGCACCCGTAAAGAGTGCTATATTAATCACTTATTTCCGATTTAACTATTTGATAATAAGTATTTTACTTGCCGATGCAGCAAAGTAACCCCTCTGATAGTCAATAACTTATACGAAATTGGGTAAAAATTTGGGCCACGCTTGTAACTATCAAGCATTCAATGACTTACAAAGATAATATTTAAAATTCAAAAAGGGAAAAGAAATTTCCCTGAAAAAGTCAAGATTTAACATATTTAACCTTTATTAAGGGCTATATCTCAGTATTTTACCCGATTTTATGCTGTTTTACTTTATTTAGATTAACAGTTGCCATATGGGTTTAAATGGCCTGAATAAATTTGGGCCAAAATCTGCCCAAATTTGGTTAAAAAATCATTTTTGAGCATTCTGGAACATTTGAAAGATATTGTACAGAATTTCATCGGTGGTTACTTTGTATTCCATTGATATTTAATAGATAATCTCTGTTTTTGAATTCTCTTTGGGTTTAAGTTTAGGTTTAAATAGGCATATACATATATATGATATTACTTAAACTCATTTGCTTTTCACGGAAGTAGATTTGAGTTTAATTTTCGGGTTTAGATTACATGTATATATACATGATTTTAACATACACTTTGATGATACTTTTCTCTTTACTGAAATAACAGGTTTGTGATGAGTTCGTTGATTTCTTGATTAATGCTTCTGCGTTTTGCATAGCGCAACAGCTTTTGGGTATTTATAGAATATTGGTCGAATGCAAGCCAGTACATGTTAAGGGATTCAACTCCACGCAAATAGTCAAAGTCTGCATCTTTTTGAGTATCGACCAACAATTTTTCCAAAGTTGGCACTTCCTTCTACAAAAGGGCGGCTTCGGTCGCCTTTTTTCTTTACTGAAAAGATTTCTTATTAGACTAATTGATAATAGGTTTACCGCCGACAATGACATACATAAGTTCACCTCTCTCATTATGACTCAAGTTATATCATCTGAAGAGAGAGGCGAATTTCGTTATCCACAAATTCGATGGCTACTTAGATCAAAGAAGGATAATCTTTGCAAAATCAGAAATATCTCCATTGATACTTGCTTTTTCAAGTGCAGCCATATATGTGGAACGTTCTTCAACAGTAATGATTTTCCAAGGGTAACCGGCCGTAACCAGCATTACATTCATCAGGAATCGCGCTGTTCTTCCGTTTCCGTCCATGTAAGGATGGATATAGACAAAGAAAAAGTGCCCTAAAATGGCTCTTACCATGGCATTCTCCTCTTCCTTCATCAGATCAATGAATACGGGCATAGCGTCTCTGACCGCATCGGGAGAAAGGGGTGTATGCTTAGAACCACGAATGTAAACTTGTCCAGTTCTATATCCAATCAGGTCTGAAGGCTTGATGATACCGGCTACGATACAGGGTTGAAACATCTCAAAGTGCCAATTCTCAAAATTACGCCCGGCGATTTCTCCTGCATTGCCGTTCTGAATAATCTCCCTTACACTTTCCTTAACTTGCAGGAATGCCTGATAATACCCTCTTGCCGCTAATGCGTTCTTGCGTTCTGCATCTGTCTTATCATCCTTAGGATTCCATTCACCAGAACGCACTCGTTCTATAAGTCCTTCTGTAACTCTGTAACCCTCGATTGACAGGGAGTGATAGGAGTCTCTAACATAGTTCTCGTCCATGTTACCAAGAACCTCCTCCAAGGATAATGTTGAATTAGCTGCCTTTGGATTCAATGCAAGAATCTGTTCTTTCATCTTCTTCCACATCAGGCGTAAGCGTATTGTATAGGGAGAAATGATACGACCACTTGCAAACGTGCTTTCCATTTTATCCTCAAAAGGGTCCTCGGGACGCAGATTGTGACCTATTCTTACCATATAGTCAAGGATTCTCTGAGCCATTTCCTCGCGCCCTACATTGCGAAGAGCACCAACCAATCTTGATGCTCTGGATGAATTTCCTTCATCTGCAACTTCCCTTAGTATTTCATCCGCACTACCAACCATCAAAAGACATGTACGTGCATTTACAGCACTCTTCTTGAAGTACGTGGGAGTACAAAATGCCAAAGCTTCGGGCAGAGTGTACAATCTTAAACCATATCTTGGTTCGATGTACACCTGTCTGGGCATCGAGGCAGTGATGTCCAATAATGAGTCGCCATGTTTCAGCTGGATGATGTTATTACTGGCTTTTGTGGAACGCAGAATCAACTGATGCGGAGCAACAGTCTCTCCTGCATAAAAATCTAATGATTCTTCAGGGGTAAGACACCAGCCCTCTCCGAATCTATTGTTTGCATAGGCTACGACGAAATGCCAATAAGAAGCGTACCAAACTGTGGTATCTCCTTCCATGCCAGGCATGGTGGGCATATACCATCCTTTGATGATCTGTTCAAGGTAGCCATTTTGAATAAGGCGTTTTGAATGAACACCCCCCAAGGTTTCAAGACCTTTAATGATGCAGTTTTGGTGAGTGTCTTGATATTGTTTCAAAACACCCAATGAATCTGCCAGTTTCTCTTGTATGCTTGCCATTAGTATTTATACTATATGATGCTGTTAGTTTTTATATAGAGCGATGATATTAGTTTATATAAATGCGTCGATGTTAGTATTTACGCATGCAAAGGTATTAGTTTTTACCGTAACACACAAACTTTACGACAATTATTTCAAATTCTGACTACCCGATTTTTGCATGTTTTCTGCAAGAATCGAGGATTAAATGTGATTTTTATGTATTTAAGCCATTCGGGGATGAACCTTAATTTTCGGGTTTAGATTACATGTATATATACATGATTTTAACATAAACTTGGTGCTTGATAATGCTTTTCTCCTTATTGAAAGACAGGCTTGTGATAAGTTTTGAATATAAATTCGGCAATAACTCTATATTATTGCCGAATTTATATAACCGCTTTAAATGTGATTAACCGAGTAACTAGTTCTATTTAGCCTGAAGAAGTAAATTTTGGAGATTGACTTTTCAGTTCTCGTTTCCATAGTTCTGAATTAAATCCCCTCAACCCATCATATAATAAATGAAACATACCCATATAATGTACTATAATAAATATTGAGCCATCTGTATTCTCCTTTCCTTTCTGAGCAGAATGCGTTCAATGTGAGATTTAATCTTACTAACCAATAAATATAATTTTGCCTTCTTTGAATCCTTAATCGACAAAATTACCCTAAAATACGCCTCTTAATCGACAAAATTACCGTTTCTTGTAGCAATTGATGTCGCTTAATGGAAAAATTTGCTTTTAATCATAAGATAAATATCAAAATCTGGCTTTTTAATCAGAAAAATCATCTTTTTAACCCCTTAATCGACAAAATTACCCTAAAATACACCCCTTAATCGACAAAATTGCCTAATTTTGCATTAGAATTGAATTATTAATAGAAAAAAATGGCAAAAAACAGTTCAATGCAGAATGTCTTGGAAGTGATAATGGCTACTTCCGAAAAGAATGATTCAAGCCGAAAGGCAGAAATGATAAAACAGGGTACAATAAGGAAAATTGCTCCAAAGGTATATACTACCAATATGGAAGATACACCGGAGGTAATTATCCGCAGGAATTTGTTCTATATATTAGGTCAACTGTACCCACGTGCCGTCATAAGCCACAGGTCTGCTTATGAACTGAAACCGACAGCAGAAGGTGATATATTTCTGACTTACTCATATACCAAGAACATTTCTTTGCCAGGCATTAAAGTACACCTGTTGCAAGGACCGCAAGGTACGGAACATGATATGCCTTTCATCGAAAACCTCTATATTTCCAGTGCAGAACGCAGGACTTTGGAAAATCTTCAGAAAGGCAGAGCGCGTTCTAGTGTATCCAAATGCATGTCCCGCACATTCATTGAAGAGAATTTGGAACGGATGCTTCAGATAAACGGCGAGGCATACATCAACATGTTTCGTGACAAAGCCAGGGCTATTGCTGCAGAACTTGATATGCTTGATGAATTTGAGACTTTAAACTCCATTATCGGTGCACTGTTGTCAACTCGCCCGACTGAGATACTTACATCCGAAAGTGCAGCAGCAAGAGCTAAAGGAGAGCCGTTTGATTCAGAAAGAGTGCATCTATTTGGAACTTTGTTTCAGGCACTTCACAATGAACAGTTCCCTTATATAGACGAACCCAATGTGGAAAATTCGGCTTTCAGAAATTTTGCATTCTTTGAAAGCTATTTCTCCAACTATATTGAAGGAACTGAATTTGAAATCGAAGATGCTTGGCAAATAATTGAGACAGGCCAGCCAATGCCAGCACGTAATGCTGATTCACATGACGTTTTGGGTACATTCCAAATTGTTGCAAGCCGAAGAGAAATGCGGCGAACCCCCACATCATCGGATGATTTGATTGAGCTGCTTCAAGACAGGCATCGAATAATGATGGCTGCTCGTCCGGACCGAAATCCTGGTATGTTCAAGATGCAAAACAATCATGCAGGAGACAGCCATTTTGTGGATTGTATGCTTGTTAGAGGCACATTTCGTAAAGGGTATGAATTTTATCAGGCTCTCGAACATCCTTTCGCCAAGGCTTTGTTCATGCTGTTTATGGTAAGTGAGGTTCATCCGTTCAATGATGGTAACGGACGTATTTCAAGAATCATGATGAATGCAGAACTTGTGGCGGCAGACCAGTCAAAGGTCATCATTCCCACTGTCTTTCGGGAAGACTATCTGAATGCCCTCCGTAGATTGACAAGAAAAGGAGATCCGAGTGCCATTATAAGAGCAATGTCCAGAGTCCGTCAGTTCAGTGCAAAACTGACTGGTGACGATTTTGAGACTACCCGAAAGTATCTGGAAGAATGTTATGCATTCAAGGATAGTGATGGGTATATACTCCGTTTCTAATGTTTGATATGTATCAACAAGAAATATCCAAATAATATTGTCTGGACACATATTCGAGATATGTATAAAAAACAGTACCTTTGTACCCCCAATTCAGAAATATAATAAATTAAGAAGATAATTATGACAAAAGCAGAGATTGTAAGCGAAATAGCTTCTAAAACAGGAATTGACAAACGTGAAGTTTTGATGGTTGTTGAGAGCTTGATGGATACAATCAAGACTACAATGACCAATGGTGAAGAAGTATTTCTTCGTGGATTTGGCAGCTTTATCATTAAGCGCAGAGCGGAAAAGACGGCAAGAAATATATCAAAGAATACCACAATGATTGTACCTGCTCACAACATTCCTGCATTCAAGCCTGCAAAAGAATTTCAGGAGAAAGTAAAATAATCGCTATAAAGCATTATAAGACTGTAAAAGTCTGACTGTGGCATAAGCTTTCAAGAGTTGAATCGTTTTAAATGGTTCAGCTCTTTTTTCTTTATTGATACGGTAGTTCACCTGGGGAAACCTGCTTTTATGAAGAATTTTAGCCTATTTTTTATGTTTTTCCAAAAATAATTTTCGTTACGCAAAAACAAAAATCATATTTTATTTATGTGATTTATTGGATTCCCGTAATTTCGGACCGAAACCGCTCTTGGCATGTGAAAAGCTTTTTCTTTTTCTTGGTCTTCCTTTGAGTCGTTCCTTATCATTCAATATTGCTCACTTGGTTGCTGCATATCCGTAAACTTGCCTGCATTTTCATTAGTTCTTCCTCTGTTCGTGTCTTTCTGTCAGATTCCTATTTCTAAGACAATGAAGAGTTGTATCTGTTCTGGCTACTTTGCTGTTTAGCAGATATGCTAGTATATCTTTTCTTCTTACTGAATACTGATGTGAATAAAGCGACAACATGTAGCAAACTCTTAGGGCAGCTTACCTTATGAACCTGTGCGAGTGTTCTTGGTCATCCTCTTCATATCAGTTTTTTCGAGCGAAGTATCACACTTACTTTTTCCGCTGCAAAGTTAGTGCAAGCCGTATTCCTACAAGTACCAGTTCCTTATTACCTGAATTTTTTCAAAAACTTTTCCGCATGCTGCTCATACATAAAACTTTTCCAGGCAGAGTGAAATAATTCGTTAATTCCTTGCTTTGCATCCTTTCCTTGCCAACTCTGAGAGCACCGTAAAAAATAAATGTATAACTTCTAAAAAACAAAGATTATGAAAAAGATTGAAAACACTTTCGCAGTTACAGGTTTCGTTGGTAAGGACGCTTCTATCCATGAGTTCACAACATCTAGCGTTGCTCGTTTCTCACTTGCAATCAGCCGTACAGAGAAGAATGGCGATGAAACCAGCCGTACATCAGCCTTCATCAACATCGAGGCTTGGCGCAAGAACGAAAACACCTCTTCATTCGAACGTCTCACAAAAGGAACCATGTTGACAGTAGAAGGCTACTTCAAGCCAGAGGAATGGAACTCTGAAGATGGTGTCAAGCACAACCGAGTTGTATTTGTCGCAACCAAGTTCTACGAGCCTGTTGAAAAGGAAGAAACTCCTGCTCCAAAGGAAGAAACTCCTAAGAAGAAGGGCAAATAAGCCTTTCTTCTACATGCCAAGGGCGGCTTCGGTCGCCTTTTTTTATGTTCATGTTTTATTCACATAGTGGTTTCTCTTCTTATACTGAATCATGATGACTCTTTCATCAAGTGACTTCAGGCAACCGTCAGATATTCTGTTGCGAAGGTAACATGTTCTGACTTTCATCTACAAGGTCAGGGCTTCGCTTTGCATGAAAATCTCCACGCCGATGGGTAGTATTTTGATGTCAAAACCTTGTATTTGAAGACAGAACACCTTCTGAAAGCAACATAATTTCTAACCATTCCCGAAGTAGTTGATAAACGAAAGGGAAATAAAAATTTAATTGATATGGCAAATACGTGCGACACCTCCTACAAGGTTATCGGTTCACCAAAAGCGGTGAAAAAGTTGTGGAACACACTTCAGGAAATGGAAGTGAACAGTAAGAACGTCTATCTCTATGAATTGGCTGAACGCTATGGCATAGACTATGAGAAGAAGGGCATTTCAGTCCGAGGCTTCATCTATTGGGCAGAATTTGAGGAAAAGGAATCAGACGATTATTGTCTGCTTTCGTTTGATACTGAAACGGCATGGTCTGCTTGTGACCTCTTCTTTGATGAGTTGAACAAGGCTCTGGGTGGTGAATTGTCCATCAGTTACCGGGAAATAGAACCTGGATGTGATATATACTTCGTTCACGACGAATGCGGATGGTTTCCAGAAGAATGTTGCGTGAGTTCGTCTGGTGAACCTTTTGAAGAATCCTGCAGTGATGTTTTCTCTACTGTGAAAGATGCCATCAATGAATGGTGTACCAAGATGAACATAGAGCAAGGCGAGCGGACAGATGCAGAAATGCTTGAATACATCAGTGAATACGACTATGATGATTTGGATACCTATTTCTACATAAACGAATTCACGTTTGGATGATGGAAATCCTGTGATATGTTGCTGATTGGCGACATATCACAGGCATAAATAACTCTTGATAGTGATACTTATCGTGCTATCTGAACTGCTCACGATGAAGCTTTCAGATAGCTGCTATCAAGGATATACCTTTGTACACATGGATACATGATTACATGTAGATATGTATCCTTGAAGACATATATACAAATAAACATATAATCATATGATACAGAAAATCATAACAATCTGCAATGCGAAAGGTGGAGTAGGAAAGACGACCTCTACTGCTTCCATTGGTGCTTGCATGGCTTTGATGGGCAAAAAGGTTTTGCTCATAGACTTGGATGGTCAGGCGAATCTGACTTTATATTACATTCCCAATGACAGTGAAATAGAGGTCAGCATCTTTGATTCGTTGATTTCTGGTGAACCATTGCCAATCATCAATGTGAAGGAGAACTTGGACATTGTTCCGTCCTCACTTGAAATGGCAAGTGCAGAGATTGCCCTTACAAACCTTCTGGCAAGGGAACAAATTCTCAGCAGATTGCTCGATGATGTGAAACAAAACTATGATTATATTCTCATAGATTGTCCACCCTCATTGGGCATAGTAACAACCAATGCTTTTCTGGCTGCTGATGAAATTCTTGTGCCGATGACTCCCGAACTCCTTCCTCTGAAAGGTATGCGAATGCTCGATAGTTTTATCACCAGTCTCCAGAAGGTGAAACCGTCCATTCATCTAAGTGGGGTTTTCACTACCCGTTTCAATCATCGCAAACTTAATAAAGCCGTAGAGAATGTGGTACGAAACCGATACCAGGACATAACACTTCAGTCAAGAATAAGGGAAAACATCGCTTTGGCAGAATCGGCAGGTAGCGGTAATAGCATATTTGAGTATGACCCCAATTCAAATGGAGCAAAAGACTATCAGACTTTGACAGAAGAAATCATGAACAGATAAAATAGAAATGCTATGGCAAAAAAGAATATGGATTTGCTGCTCAGCAATATCATGGGCGATGCGGTTATCAGGCCGCAAGACAAGTATGAACCTCCCATTGGAAGTAAAGAGGTTAAAGCTTCAATGAAAGCGACCAGAATGGAAGAGAAAACGGCAGATACGCCTTGGAAACATTTCTCCTTCATCTGCTCCGTCGAACTCGTTGACAAGATTCAGGCGATAGCGCATAAAGAAGGGTTCACTATTCGTGCCTTGATGGAATTTCTTATGCGTCAAGGTATTGACAAGTACGAAGCTAAACATGGTAAAGCGAAGAAAATCAAGACAAAAGATGTAAATGACGTGATGTAAACGTTGATATATGTTTTCATCTATACATGTGTATATGTGTACATGTTTATATGAATACATGAATCCAATATTGTTAAACTTTATAATATCCAACAAACAATGAAAAAGTATTTTTATTATGCCATCTCAACATTGGTGATGGCTACATCAGTGATTACAACCTCTTGTAGTAATGATGATGATTCGTTGAATGAAATTCAGTCTGACAAGCCTACCATTACGCATTGGGTAGAACCATACCATGTGAAGGATGGTACTGTAGAAGATGCAAAGGCTTATATGTCTGATGCCATGCAAAGATATGGTCTGTCTGGTGAAACATCAAATTCAAGCTCAATCCAGTTGCGTTACACAACCGGCGTAAATGATGAAGGTGTGCTTTATAGTTTTACCAAGCATACTGGTTCGCTTTATTCTATCATTGATACGGAACTGGTGGTGAATGGCGACATTATCTTCAAGTATCTCAATGATAAGTACGATGAAGTGCCAGGAGCATACAAGAATGAAGCCAGATTGCAGTACACCTTTACCAACCAAGATAAGTCTATGGTTATAACTACGGTCAGGGTCTCAGATGTCTGCTTCAACATAGACTATAGCTTCATCAGCAAGTAAAAGAAAAGTCACCATCAGATCTGATTAGAACTGGTGGTGACTCTCTTTATACACATGGATACATGTTTTCATGTAGATATGTATTCACGTTTATATGTTTACATGTTTACAACATTGCGTTAGCCAACAATCTGATATTTTGCTATTTATCAGTAATCTTGTATCGAAGTATGTCACCGCAATTCTGATAAACTTCATCGTAGATTTCTAGGCAACGCTTTTCGCTTATCTTCGTTTTTGTGCCTACGGCAATGAAGTCCTTCAGCGTAGGAGTGCCAGTCTGGTTGACCGATGTGGCATGCTGTCCGTTATAGCCTTCCGTGCAGAGTGTCAGGTCATAGGCAGGAGCGAGGTGCCAACACCATTTACCCGTATTGTCTTTGCTCACATAGAAGCTGAAGTTCTTGCAATGGTCGTCCTTATTGTCTGTCAGGTAATTGAATACCATCCGACGATACATCTCTTCCACATCCTTCGGATTTTGGGTGAGATAGCCTGTCAATGCCAACAAGTTGCTATAGTCCAGCACAGGCTCGGAAAGGGAAATGCAAAGCAGACCACCAGCCGTAGCTGTATGGATACGTTCGTCATCCGAGGTTAGGTCAAAACGTTTGGTGGCAAAATACTTCCCTTTTACAAGCTTGAATTCTGGCACACAGATACCACATCGTCGAGCCACTTCGTTATAGTGGTATTCCTGTATTCCCATGTCCTTGGGGTCGTATGTATGACGGAATTTTATTAACCAATGCCCTTTATTGTCCGAAAAGATGGCCTTGGGTCTGCATCCTCCGCTATTGCCACTATTGTACAGCAGCAATCCGGCATCTGTGTCCTGTTGTTCCTTCAGTACCTCCAGTGCCTTCTCTTGCAAGATGTCAAAATCTGTAAGCTCCTGACCTTTACCAATAACGGTCTCTGGTTCGTAGCAAAGTGCTCCCATACCGCTATGGCCCACCATACTCAGACGGTCGATGGATGTCAGATTTCTGTCGTCTATTCCTTCACGCAACAACGCCCTGTGGAGCAGATAGCGCCCATATCCATCGGGCAGACTGTCTTCGAAAATCCCGAAGTTCCCGTAGAATGGAGCAGGCTTAGCAATGAACAAACCCGACTTCAAGGGTAATTCCAACGGAGAAATGCTGAAGCCATTCACCAGCCATGCCTTGTCATACTCAAAGGCACAAAGCTTGTTGTCCGGAGTGAGGGAGAGGATGCCCACGACCTCCTCGTGATATTTCACTGTAAGTCTGTCTATCATATTTCCTTCTTAAATGCCCGACTTTTGCCGGTGTTCTTGCGAATCTGAGTCAACTCTTCCATGGTAGAATATTTGGGTTGGCTGAAGATGTTCTTGACCTCCGAGGTATAATCCATCGCCATGGCCAGGGCAATGAGGTTCTTCAGGGAGATGAGTCCCTTTTGCTCGAACCGGACGATGTTGCTTAGGGCGACATTGGAACGTTCGGCCACCTGCTCACGAGTGAGATTCTTCTCAATCCTGCGCTTACGGAAATCATGGGCTATGCTGATGGCAATGTCATCGGCATTGTCAAGCGAGAAGTTCTCTAATACTGATAATATATTGCTCATATCGATGTTTTTTCTTTAGATAAAGATAAAATATTATCAGTTGCAAAGTTACTAATAATATTCCATAAATAGATGAATGTTATATGGAAATCAGCTGATTTACGAATGATTTAACAATTATCAGAGGATGATAATCGTCATTTTGGTCATTTCTCTTTCATTTTTAATGCTACGCCCCACACCATCAGATAACTAATCTGGTTCATAATAGAGTCACAGCTTTCTTAGAAAGCAAAGACACAATTATGAACGGAGCAACACGAAATGATAAGATGCCGTCTTCAAGCAAGGTCAGTGGGAACGCTTCGCTAATACGCACTGACTTTGTTTTTACCGTCACATATCCATTCGTTTATTGTTGCTCTGGCAGAGCCGTTATCTTAGCCCACCCCAACCTCTAATAATCTAAAAGAGATTACCTTGTTATTTGTTAAGCACACCAACAATCGCAGGTTCTCACTTAATGAGACATTTGCAGAGAACCTATGATTATCAATGTGTCAAAAAGGATTATACGATTCTTCGTTATGATTTTTAATCTACGCCCACACCTTGTCTAAACAAAGCAACAGTTTGGCATATAGTTATTTCTGTGATGGTCGAAAGGCTCGACTATTACAGAAACACCCATCTGCCAAAGGTATGCCGAACACATTCTTCTGTAATTGTCCAGGTGCTATCGGACAAAACTAAACACTTTGTCTGATACCATCTGTACTTAAATTCTGAAGAGAGTGTTCTTATGGCATACTTGCTGTCGGTTCGTTTGGACAATCCCCACCCTTATCTAATTGCCGTTATATGCTCGTTATACGAGTCCTGTTTCTTGTCACCCTGATAATTGCGGATTCTTTTTCTGCGAAGTTAACCTGTCCATCACATACTGCAAGTCGTGCTTCAATGACAATCTTCCTTTTTCCAGAAAAAGAGTATTCTCGTTGGCAGACTTGCTTCAAATGTCCTGTCCATACTTCTGAAAGCAGAAAAATCTTCCCAATTACAGGCCGAAAGGTTCTATGAAAGGGAAATAAAAATTTTCAGATATGACAACAACAAATGCTTTTGGTCGCCTGATAGATAATGAGCTTCAGGCAAAGTTAGAGAACAATCCTCTTTACTCACAGGATGGTAAGAAGAAAGATGCAAAATGTATCGCTGTTTTTCGTATAGGCAATATTCGCTGGTATGTATTAGAAGGACAACCGGAAGGGACTGACTTTATCCTTTATGGTATAGTAGTTGGAATGATTGATACAGAATACGGATATATGTCAGCAAAAGAAATGTCTGCACTGACCATCGATGCAAGCAAATATGGACTTGGAATATTAAAGGTAGAGCAAGACAAAACATTCATACCGTGTAAACTTTCGGAGATTGTAGATGCCGAACTGCAATCTTTCCTTTCCAACATGTATGACAAAGAATAATTCATTTAACTATAATATTTAAAAGTATGAAAATCATTATTTTGCATGATGCTGATGCTCGCATCGAAATTCTTAATGTAGCAGATAACTTGATAAAAGAGGACATTGAAATGTTTCTCTGTGAACATGGCTACTCCGTGAACAATATCACCTGGATGGCTGCCAACATTGACAATGTTCCAGTCACTTTTCATGAGTATGGAACAATAGCAGAAACAGGTGAAGAACTCCATCTTTCAAAAGAATATGAACTGAAAGACCGCTCTTTCTATCATGAAGTGAAATACATCAAAAAGCGTGAAGCGGCCGAACTGATAAATGCAATGCGTAACCATGGGGAAAAAGTTGATGATGGATATGAATTGCACTTTGATGGTGATGAGCCGATAATTGCAGGTTATCTATTTGATGAACCTTGTGATATAATCATTAAAGCCGTCAAAGTGGATAAAGATGGCTATCTCACCATTCTTGGCGAAGACAAGCAGGACAGGAGCGAAGTGCATGAAATAGATGAAGATGAGTTCTTTGCAGGACAGCTTGACTATGTTATTGAAAAAGTACAGGAGTTTCCAATTAATCATTAGTAAAATCATGGGTGGTAGTTGAAAGCTACCGCCCACAAAATCTTATAATTATGACGCAGTGCATTGTTTATGATGAAACAACAAAGGAAAGCCAAACTTTCTATGCTCTTACAGCCGCCAAAAAATGGATGAAGGAAAGAATAAAGCAAGGTCATGAAGTTAGAGGTCAGAAATACAAAGTTTATTCGGATGGCGATTTCGTGAATTGTGGTACTATCAGCCTTACCGGTAATAACAAATCATTTGTTGCAAATACGAGACAAACCAAAAAAGGATATTAGGAGACATTATGAAAAAACAATTATATATAGTCTATGAGACTGATGCATGGCATACCGTCAGCAACAGAACACCGATGGGAATATTCTCCAGTAAGACGATGGCAATCAATACTATAGTAAAATTCCACAATATACCATTAGAAGAGATTATTTCTAATAACGACTTGCAGGAATTGACTTCTAAAGAAATTCATAAAGAAATTAGGAAGTTGCTTCGTGAAGAGTTGGAGTCTGTTTTACAGACACAAGGTTATTCCGTGAATTATGATATAGTAATTTGTTCTCAGAACGAATGGGGCGAAATTTAACTTTAAGCTATATGAATGCAAAACAAAGGAAAGAAATGATAGAGAACTGGGTTAAAAAACTGAACCCTAATGCTGTCTTGCGAAATGCTGATATTAGATGTGGCAAACGATGTGCTGTTTTCGTTGTGTCAGACCATGACCAATATGGCATCAAATGCACGGATTTTCTACCTCTGGAACAGTTGGAGCAATATCTGTTAGGTGTGTTTCATGCCAATGACTTCTATTCAAAAATCAGACTATAAAAATCTGATAGACCCTCGGCGTATACGAAGGGGATGTGTCTAAATCGACACATCCCCCAAACTTTATAATTCTTCCGACATTAAGAATGTCCTCAGTCCGTCTTTCAAAAGCACTATATTACAAATGTCCTTTAGTTACCAGTTTTATCCATTATAAAAGATAAAAACCGAAATTGTCCTTATTTTATCTTTTATAATTAATGAATTAAAGATAAGCTACGGTATCAGTCCCCTTATATTCGACTAAAAATATTCATCTCTTCATAATAACATTTCCTGTCAGCCTCATTTTTCGGATATTGTTTTGCAAATGTAGCGTGTGGCTTTCAAACGCCAAATCGCCATTACATTGTAAAACAAATCTTCCTCTGACAGGCAGAGTGTATTTGTTTCATCCGATTTGTCTTATTGTCGCTGTCATCGCTCTGGTAAAGCAAAAAATATCCCTAAACAGGCTGAAAAGCCCTAAGAAAGGGAAAAGAAAAACTTCAGAGTTATGGCAAAGACAATAGACATACAACTTCAAAAGCAGTTAGACAAGCCACAAGTTTGGTTCTGCAAATATTTTCCTTCACGCATACGAAACGTTGGAGAAAAGGAAAAGGCTGACAGACAATTAGTGTTTGACTTCAAGGATGGTCGGGCATACGAAGAGGTTGCTCAACGCACGGCAACACAGATGTCAGAAACTTACGGAAAGGAATGTGCTAACATCGTTTTCTCACCCGTACCTGCATCTACTTGCGAGAAGAATGTAATCCGTTACAAGGCATTTTGTCAAAGAGTATGCGAGTTGACCGGAGCAATTAACGGATTTGACCATGTGTCAGTAAGTGGCGAAAGACTTACTATTCATGAGAACCGAAAGAATGAAAAGGAAGTCCGAAAAGTCAATATTATCGAATTTGATGATGCCTTCTTCAAGGGTAAGTCGGTATTGGTCTTTGATGATGTAATAACAAAGGGATTAAGCTATGCCGTTTATGCCAATCAATTAGAGAACCTGGGAGCAAATGTTCTCGGTGGTCTTTTCTTGGCAAGAACACATTATAAAGTCAAGTAAATATGAGAACTTTTAATTATCCATCAGAATTGTCCGTTGCATTTAGCGGACATCGCCTTGTGCCGAGAGTATTGCGGAAACAAGTGAAGAATTTATTAGTGAAAGAAATAGAGAATGCCTATAACATGGGATATCGTTATTTCTTATGCGGTATGGCTATGGGCTTTGATTTAATGGCGGCAGAAGCCGCCCTCTCGTTGAAATCAAGACTTAAGGAACTGAAGCTGATTGCCGTCATACCACATCCTGACCAAACCAAACTTTGGGATGAAAAGGACAAGGAGTTATATGACAAGATTTATAAGAAAGCAAACAGGAGGATTCTGTTGAGCGAAAAGTTTAGTCGTGATTCACTGCTTAAAAGGAATGATTATCTGTTGTTGCATTCCACTGTCTTGATTGCGTTTTACAACGGCAACAAGAGAGGCGGAACATATTATACTTATCGCCGAGCAGTAAAACAAGGCAAGAAAGTCATAAACCTCTATGATAGAGTAGAAACCTAAGTTAATAATAGTATGGAAGATTTATTGGCCATTATCATCCTCATTGTAGTCTTTCGGGTCATCGGAGTGGTCTTTCTGACTATCTTCGGTGCCGAAGAACGTAATGATTTTCGACGAGATAGGTAGGCGTGTAATTATTTCACCTCTATCAGTTCGTTTATGTCTGTGGTATAGCACTTGGAACGATGGTCGTGCTTTATCAAGTCGCGGAAGTTCAGTTGTTCTCCTGTCTTTTCATCTTTGGGGAATTGCTGGGCACCAAGAATCATTGTGTCATTTCCCATCTTACGGTTAATGGTGTCCATTACCTCAGAGAGTTTGTTGAACTTTTGCCTTTGTTCTGGAGTGAGTTCATCAAAGAGATTCTGTTGGATGGATGTACTTTTTGTAATGCCACTCACTATCACACCTGCACGCTTGTATTGGAAGCCAGCCTTATAACAAGCACGGAATGCTCTGAGAGCTGCTTTTACTATTTCATTTGTTGAACTTGCAGGAGTAAGTAGTGTAACGGTAAGACCTGCATCATGTTGCGGAAGGTCTTCACGGAAATGATTTGTCTGTAGGAATACCGTCACCATGCTGCATACGCTCTTTTGCGCTCTTACCTTCTGGGCACAATGAGCGGCGTAATTGCTGATGTACATCTCCAGCTTTCCTTTGTCTTGTTCCATACCGTCAAAACTTCTACTCGTGCAAATGGTCTGCTTGTCGCCAGTGAGTACAGATTCTATGCTCGATTGTCCCTTCAGCTCTCTCCAAGTGCGGACTCCAGTAATGGTAAAAAGCTTACGAACCCACGATTCGGACTTTTCTGTAAAGTCAAAGCCATTTTTAATACCATAATAGTCGCACTTGCTTTTGCCTCTCCAGCCAATACCCCAAACCTCTTCAATAGGCAGCGACTTCAACGCTTTTTCGCGTTGTTCCTCATTCTCAATGATGCAAACCTTATTGTAACCCTTCCATTTTTTCGCAAACCAAACGGCTGCTTTGGCAAGGGTTCGGGTAGGAGCCATGCCGATGCTTACAGGCATTCCCGTCCACATCCCGATTTTTTTCACCAGTGCTTCACCCCATTGTCTGTAGTCAAAAGCCAGTTCTATAGAGAGAAATGCTTCATCAATGGAATATTGCTCCAAACGTCCAGGACCAACTTCGTCACGCAAGATGCTCATCACACGATTGCTCATGTCTGCATACAGAATATAATTGCTCGAACGGATCTGGACATCATGTTGAGTACACAGGTCTTTGATTTGATATATAGGAACACCCATCTTGATGCCCAGTGCCTTGGCTTCATTCGAACGGGCTACAACACATCCGTCATTGTTAGACAACACAACTACAGGTTTGCCTAACAATTCAGGTTGGAACACCCTTTCACACGAGACA
>Ga0233374_1000076_pt1 | contig 27012 bp, 26 predicted proteins | sample ElkDunMinimDraft_FD_180688 | JGI IMG/M metagenome (GOLD analysis project Ga0233374, IMG submission 180688) | Fecal eukaryotic communites from dung pellets of Tule Elk in California, USA - Elk Dung E1 | ecosystem: Host-associated > Mammals > Digestive system > Large intestine > Fecal | place...
CCACAATGGTCAACCCAAAACACAACTAAGCAAAAACATAGTCAACTAAATTTAAAACTAATCTTAAACCAAGTCAACCTAAGATATAAATAAGACGGAAAAGGTCAACCAAATTCGTTAAACCACATAATATTTGTACAAATAATAGTTTTATTTATATAAATATTAGTTTTATTCTTACAAATATAAGTTTTATTTATACTTTTCTCCGCGGTGGCGCAAAATACTTACCGAGGTGAAGGTAAATTTCTACCGAGGTGCTATCGTTTTCGGATGCCCGAAAACAACGGGGACGATAACGATAACAACAACGATAACGGGGACGATAACGATAACGATGACGGGAACAACAATGCACATGTAGTTACTATGTCTTTGGACCAAGAGGGTGTATCATTGTTGGCGTTATTGTTATCGTTACCGTTGTTGCAAAAGGTGGCGCGGTGCAAAAAAATCTCACATTATTTATATATTTGTGGTCGACGCGGTAATATAATGGTAGAAGGGGACAGTAGAATGATTTGAGTAGAAGGAATTTCATCAATGAAGTATATATACGATAATAAGCGGACTGGTATTGACGATGAGAGTGTCATCGGCAGTATTCTCGGCGGACGGAAGGAGATGTTTGGCATTCTCGTCGACAGGTATGGCAACGAGGTGTTGCACACCGTTGGGCGTGTCATCACTTCGCCTGAGGACGCTGAGGAGACTGTGCAGGACTGTTTTGTGGCGGTGTATCGGAATCTTGCTTCGTTCGACAGGACGAAGGCGAGTTTCAGGACGTGGCTAATGCGCATAGCCTACTACACGGCACTGAAACGTCTGCGTGGCAAGTGTGGGGCTCCTGTAGAGGAGGTGGAGTGGGAGAGTCTTGACCACATTCCCGATGCTGACGCCGACATGATGCTGAACGACTCGTCGCCACGCCGCCTTTCGCTTCTCAATAATGCCATTGCGTTGTTGTCGGCCGACGACCGTCTGTTGCTTAGTCTTTACTATCACGACGACCGCTCCATCAGGGAGATTGCGTTCATCACGAGTCGCACGGAGGGTTATCTGCGCTCGCGCTTGCAGTGGCTTAGGAAGAAGTTGTGTCAAACAATCAAAAAACTGGAACATGAAGGAAAAGAATAAGTGTAGTGATGACCTGGCATTGCGTAGGGTCATTGACGAGCAGGCACAGAGGGCAAAGGGGATGAAACTCTCCGAGGGGTTTGCCGACAGACTGATGCAGGAAATCAACGATTTGCCGGAGTCTGAACCTATGGGGCTGAGACCGAAGGCGAGTGTGCCCATTGTGCGCAAGATTGCTGCTGCCATTGCTGTGGCTGTGGTCATTAGTGGCATTGCATACGCTGCTTGTCACGTCATCTTCTCAAGCGGCGATGCGCCTGTGGGCACTGCCACGACTGCTTGTGCTGATGTGGCGGTGGAGGCTGACAGCGTGGTGAGTTTCGAGGGTCTTTCGCTCGACAGCATCCTTGGTGTCGTGTCCGCCCACTACAACCGCTCAGTGTGTGTGCGTGGCGTTGCCGCTGACTCTCTGCGTCTCACTACGGTGTGGGATTGCGGACAGCCGCTTTCCGTATTCATCGAAACGCTCAACGAGTTTGACGGTTTGCGACTCACCGACCGTCAAGACACCATCTTTGTTGAATCGGTTAAGGTGGAGGACTGACGATGAGGACAAGAATGTTTTTCTTGGCGGCGATGCTGTGGCTCGTCGTCAGTGTGGGGGTGAAGGCGCAGGAACGCATCACTCGTGAGTTTAGTGACGTCCCTTTGGCTGAGGCTCTCGCCGTTCTTCGCGACTCGCAGTCGGAATATACGTTCCACTTCATCCATAACGATCTGGAGCACCTGAAGGTCACTTCTGTCCTCAAATACAAGAATGTGGCAGATGCGGTCAAACTGCTCTGTGAGGACATGCCGGTGAAGGTGAAAGTGAAGCGCAAGAACATCTTTGTGCAATATCGGAAGGAAGAGGATATGACGGGCAAGATGGTGAGCATCCAGTGCGATGTGTTTGACGGTTTTCTTGAGATGCCGTTGCCCTATGCCAAGGTGTCCATCCTGAATGCCGACAGTTCCGTAGTGGTGGACTCGACAAAGAAGACTATACTTTATACAGGGAGAATGACGCCTTCAAAGGCCATCTATCATGACAAGGTTGCAGCCGACAAGAAGGAGTATCTGGTCAGGGCGCAGCATAAGGGCTATAATGAAGTGTGGCGGCGAGTGTCTACCGCCGATGCCGTGAACGGCGAGATAGAACTTCCCCCTATCGATATGCGCCGTATGAGCACCATCAACCTGAACGAGGTGGCTATCACCGCCACTCGCATTAAGATGTTCTACCGTGGCGACACGCTTGTCTACGATGCCGAGGCGTTCAAACTGCCCGAAGGCAGCATGCTCGACGACCTCATAAGCCAGATGCCTGGTGTGACGATGAACGAGAACGGCGAAATCTTTGTCAACGGACGCAAGGTGGACGAACTCCTGCTCGGTTCACGCTCATTCATGAGGGGCAACAAGAAGATTCTGATGGAGAACCTGCCTTACTACACGGTGAAGGAACTGAAGGTCTATGAGAAGCAGACCGACATGAACATCGCTCTCGGCTACGATGCCGAACCGAAGAAGTACGTCATGGACGTCAATCTGAAACCAGAGTACCAACGTGGCGGCATAGCCAATGTGGAAGTGGCAGGCGGAACAGAAGAGCGGTGGCTGGCACGACTTTTCGCCCTCGGCTTCACCGACAGGATGCGCTACACCGTCTTTGGCAATGTGAACAATGTGAATGAGACTCGCCACATAGGCCAGTCGGGCCATTGGGAGGCTAACCGCTTTCCGCAGTCGATGACCACCACACGCAGTGCGGCCGCGGAAATCAACTACTATAGCAAGGGCGACAGGATAAAGGATACGTTCACTGCCAACTATACCTCCACCACCGACCGCCAGTCCACAAACCAGCGTCAGGAACTCTTCATGCAGGGTAGCACACCGACCTCCGTTTCGCAGTCAAGAAACAGGCAGGGCATTGAGCGGCTCACTCTGCACAACGGTTTCACTATAAACAAACCGTTCTGGACGGCGGCAAACCTCGATTTCGCCTACACAAAGCGCGACAACTCGTTCAACTCCGCCTTCGACCAGTGGGACGACTCACTGACGGCTTCGATGCGAACTGTCGGAATGGGCGAGGGCAGAGCGTGGATAGCATCATTCGATGCGCAGGGCGCATTCAAACTCGGCAAGAAGAAGCGCCACACCACATACTACGTGAGGTTGGAACACCAGAACGACGAGTCGGAACAGGCATCCCGATACACCACCCGCCACTTCACAAACCCGTCTAGCGACATCCGTCACAACTCTGGCGATATAAGCAGAAAGTCTACATGGGGAATTGCAAACATGGGCTACAACACAACTGAAGTTGGCCAGAACGAAAAACTTAATCTCCACATCGGTGCAGGAGTCAATATGTCGCGAAACGACATCCATGACAATCTCTACCATCCCGACACCCTGATGCTTGTATCGCAGATTGACGCTCTTTCGGCTATTACCGACCCGACCAACTCCTACGACAGTCGTTTGGACAGGGTGGAAGCCTCTGTAGGAATTTCTTTATCCCAGTACGATATATATAAGTTATCAGATGATTCTCCTTTTTCATTGTCCTATGAACGTTGGCATGTAGGAGTAAGCGTGCCGTTCAAATCGGAACGACTCGACTACCAGCGTGGATCGCTCGATACACTGGCTCGCCAGAACACAGTGTTTGCCAACTTCGACGCCTCTTTCCACCACCGCATTGGAGGTGGCAATAGCAAACGTAAATTGGTGTTCAATGCAAGCCATAAGCGCGGAAGTGCACAACTTACTGACATGATAACCTATCGCGACGACAGTCAGCCGCTCGTTGTCAAACTCGGCAATCCAGACTTGAAGGGTGCGGTGACATCCGACTTCAGTGCCAGCTATAGCGACGAAAAGAATCCGAATAGGAAATGGAATGTCAAGACCGAACTCACTTACAACCATCGTGAGGTTGCCCAGTCTGTGCTCTACAATCCTACGACTGGAGTGATGACCTACAAGCCTACCAACGTGGAGGGAGCGTACAGAGTGGGTGCGGACTTCGGTATGCACGGCAACCTGGACAAAGCGAAACATTGGACTTGGATGAATGAATCACATGTTTGGTTCCACCACTACAAGGACCATTCCATGCTCGAGGGAGAGACGCAGAGCCGTGAGCGTGCCGTAGATAACATTCTGTTGAGAACTCATGGCTATGTCAACTACTCACGCGACAAATTCAGCCTCTTTCTCAAGGGCGACATCTCCTGGCGACGCTCCGCAGGCAATATGCGAGGATTCAACTCCGTCAATGCTCTTGACTTTGAATATGGAGTCCTGGCACGCTACACCCTGCCTCGCCTCAACACTACCCTCAGCGCCGATGCCATGATGAACAGCCGCCGAGGCTACGGCAGCAGTCTGCTCAACACTGACGACTTCATCGTCAACGCATCCATAAGCCAGCCGCTGTTGAAAGGCAAACTCATAGCCCGACTTGAAGCCTTTGACCTGCTGCACCAGCTCTCCAGCATGAAGTATGCGGTCAACGCCCAGGGACGCACCGTGACGTGGTACAACTCCTTGCCCCACTACATGATGTTCCACCTTGTATATAATATGAACTGGAGCAATAAGAAGAAAGACAAGTAGAGGGAAAAGGACTAATTCGGAAAGTCTGAAAATACAGAATAGATAGAAATGAGATTAAGAAAAATCCCGAAGACCGTGAGGTTTTCGGGATTTGTGTTGAATGGAGCAGGATAAAGAGGAGCAGGCTTCTTAACTCCTGACTCCTTAACTCCTTAAAAAAAACTACTTCACGCTGACCTTGAGCGGAGCCTTAACCTTCTGTGCGAAAGCTGAGAGGTATGCTTCCCAGTCTGTAAGTGAGTGGAACGATGTTTCAGGGTTGCGGCTCCAAGCGCTGCCGAAATAGTAAGTATAGGCTGTACCTGGATTGTATGTGCTCACACCGAGGATGTGGCCACATGCGCCCGGAAGGTTCTCGCCCTCCTGATACTTGATCTCATTCACTTTTTGAGGATAAACAGCACCGCAGTAAATCTTGCCGAATTCCTTGTTCAACTTGGCGCGGAATCTTTCCTTGTACTGGTTAGGGTCGCCGAGGTCCTCATAGCCCATATAACCGTTCTGAGCGTTGAGAACGTAGGCTGTAGGGTTCTCGTTGTGAACGATAATACCTGTTGCCACTGGCATAGCAGCTGTGAGACCTTCATAAGCCACGATAGCCTTTGTCATGTGGCTGCCAGCATCGAGGCTGATGATGCGCACTTCAGTCACGTCCTGTCCTTCGATTTTTTCCTTAGCGTAAGCAAGGCGAACAGTGAAGCGGAGCGGACCGCGGTCGAGTATCTCATAGCTTGTGTAGCAATGAGGATAAGCGATGTCCTTGCCTCCGTTGACGAGGAGGGCAGCTGTACCGCAACCGAGTGTTGGGCCCACCTTGTAGCAGTCCATACCGTTGCCGTGGTCTACGTGGTATGACACAGCGTAGTAGAGGTCTTCAGCAAGTTCGTTCTTTCCCATCTTGCGGAGTTTTCTGCTTGCCTGTGCTATGTCGGCGTCAAGTTCGAGTGCGAAACGCTCTTCGAGGATGAGCTTAGATGTGCGCTTGTTCCATACGTCGTTGCCCCAAGCGCGTTCGCCGCTGCGCTGAAGTGCCGGACCGTAGCAACGGAAGGCGATGAGATCGTTCTCCCATGCCATGTCGTCTTTGCGCTCAGGGAACTGACGGCCGTGAACCTTAGCTTCGTACTTCTGTGGAGTGCCTGCCTGAGCATAGTAGACAGACTTGCCCTTAGCGCCTACGCCTGCTTGGAAGATGAGTTTGCCGTCGTAAGTGACCTGGCTCGGAATCTCCTTGCCGTCAGCATCGGTTACGATAACCTGTTCAGCTCCGCCGAGTTTCTTCTGTACTTGGTTGAACGGCACTTCTACCATTTCGCCGGCGCGTGCAGACTTGAGCGAGTTCTTAACGGTGATAGTCACCTTGTCGGCAGCACTTGCCATCATGGCAAACATCACTGCTGATATGAATAATAATGTCTTCTTCATAAGAATGTTTAGTGTTATATGAATAAAGCCCCTCCCCTCCTGGGGGAGGCTGGGAGGGGGCTTCTATTTGTTTGGTTGTAATTAAGGCTGCTTGCCGATGTAAGCGAGGATACCTCCGTCGACGTAGAGTATGTGGCCGTTGACAGCGTCGGAAGCCTTAGATGCGAGGAACACTGCAGGTCCGCCGAGTTCTTCAGGATCGAGCCAGCGTCCTGCAGGAGTCTTAGCGCAGATGAACGAATCGAACGGATGGCGGCTGCCGTCAGCCTGACGCTCGCGGAGAGGAGCAGTCTGAGGAGTTGCGATGTAGCCAGGGCCGATACCGTTGCACTGGATGTTGTACTCACCGTACTCAGAGCAGATGTTGCGAGTGAGCATCTTAAGACCGCCCTTAGCAGCTGCGTAAGCAGACACTGTCTCACGACCGAGCTCAGACATCATAGAGCAGATGTTGATGATTTTGCCTTCGCGACGCTCCATCATCTCAGGGATGACAGCGCTTGAGCAGATGAACGGACCTACGAGGTCGATGTCGATTACCTGCTGGAACTCTGAGCGCTTCATCTCGTGCATTGGGATGCGCTTGATGATACCTGCGTTGTTAACGAGAATGTCGATCTGGCCAACTTCAGCGTGTACCTTCTCAACGAGTTCCTTAACTGCGTCTTCGTTTGTCACGTCGCACACATATCCGTGTACGTTCTCGATTCCTGCCTCCTTGTAGTTAGCAAGACCCTTAGCAAGAGCATCCTCATTGATGTCGTTGAAGATGATGTTCTTGATACCTGCCTCGACGAATGCCTTGGCGATGTTAAATCCAATTCCGTAAGACGCACCTGTGATCCATGCGTTCTTACCAGCTAATGAAAAGAGTGCTTTCATTTTAAGTAATTTTATTTAGGAGTGTAGGAGGGAGGAGTGTAGGAGTGTAGACGATACCTGTATAGCGTCAATGCTCCTTAATCCAGTTCCTTTACTCCATCGTTAATTTATTCCGTTGTTGTTAATAATTCCCTTACTATAAGCTATGATTAATTTGGCAACCTCTATGGACATGTTGCACAAACACTCATAGTCGTTATAACTAATATAACCTAAATCTTTAGATAGCACTATATAGTTTTGACATTCAGCCAAACTACCTTCGGAGATGTTGAGAAAACGGAGTTTGTCGGCTTTGCTTAGTTTCCTGTATCCTTCTGCAATGTTTGCTCCGATTGAAATAGCTGCACGCCTGAATTGAGACGTCAAACCGAACTTCTCATCCTCAGGAAACATCTTGGTAACCTCGTAAACACGGCATGCGAATTGATGCGCTTTTTGCCATGCGATTATGTTTTCAAACGAAAATGCAACCATTGTCGTGAATGTATTCATTGTCGTGAATGTATTGTCTACACTCCTAAGCGAAGCATCACTCCTATCACTCCTACACTCCTAAATCACTTCAGGTCAGTGATGAGAGAGAAGTCCTGATCGCCGTAGTCGAGGTTTTCGCCACCCATACCCCAGATGAAAGTGTAGTTGCTTGTTGCGGCTGCAGAGTGGATTGACCATTCAGGAGAGAGGACAGCCTGGTCGCCCTTCATCCAGATGTGGCGAGTTTCCTCAACCTCACCCATGAAGTGACATACAGCCTGGTCAGCAGGAACTTCGAAGTAGAAGTAAGCCTCCATGCGGCGGCTGTGAACGTGAGCAGGCATAGTGTTCCATACGCTACCAGGAGCGAGTTCTGTCATACCCATCTGAATCTGGCAAGTAGGGAGCACCTGGTTTACGAGCATCTTGTTGATGTTGCGGTCGTTAGAACCTTCGAGCGAACCCATGTGAGCAACAACAGCGTCAGCCTTAGTCACCTTCTTGCAAGGGTAGCTTGTGTGAGCAGTGCATGAGTTGAAGTAGAACTTAGCAGGGTTCTTTGGTTCCTTGCTCTCGAACACTACGTCGCGGTCGCCAGAACCGATGTAGAGAGCCTCCTTATAGTCGAGTTCAAAAGTCTCGTCGCCAGCCTTCACGATGCCAGGGCCACCAACGTTGAACATACCGATTTCGCGGCGAGTAGTGAAGAATGGAGCCTTCAGCGGATCGATAGCCTCAAGCTTGAGAGCCTCATTCACTGGCATAGCGCCACCTACCACCATACGGTCGTACATAGAGTAAACCATGTTAACCTCGTCGGCAGCAAATACTTTTTCAATCAAGAAGTCGCGACGGATACGCTTGGTATCATAGTTCTTCGCATCTTCCGGATGTGCGGCATAGCGCACTTCATAATTTGTCTTCATACGCGTTTGAGTTTATTAGTTTGTATATGAAAAGTTTTTAATATTGTCAGGGCGCAATCCCTCCTATGCAAAGTTAGTAAATATATTTGATTGTTGGTGCCGTAATGCGATAAAATAAAAAAAGCAGTCCCGACGGAACTGCTTTTTTATGGTGTTTTGCCTGTTAGTACTCTTCCTTGTCAAAGAAATCTATCTATATTGATTATCAATATATTATACAACAACCAATGAAATTTACGCAAACAAACCACGCCGTCTGAGGCGATAGGAAGCGATAGGAGGAAATGGTGGACCAACAAAAAATATATTTATACTCTATTTTATTCTTTCAAAAAGCTCTATAAAATCGACTGATAAAAATTGAGGGTAATCTTTACATACAGTATCTAAAACATAATTCTTAAGTTTATTATCTCCTCCATTAGCAATAGAATATAAATTATGCCATTTATTCTTTATTTTATCTTCTAATAAGTGGCCTTGAATAGAAAAATATTCATTTGTTGCTTCAAATTTATATCCTCCTTGAACATTATATTCTAAGATATTGCTAGATGACAACCCTAGCTCCGTTAAAATATAATTTATTAAAATTTGTATACCACTATTCTCTAATTTGGACAAACTTACATAAGTCAAATGTGGGAGACCTATATCTTCTGTTTTAATTATATTTTCTCTTATAAGCAAAAAAGCAACAAAAATAGGATCAAAAATGTAATTATCTATAGCATATCTTTTCCCTTCTCCTAATACTAAAATATAATTTGATGAATGATTTTTATTATCAAAATCCTTTATTCCATAAACTAAATCATTTCCAAATTTTCTAAGAGCATTTACAATATCACTAACCTCATCGCAATTCGTACCCGTACCACTTTTAGGCGGCAAAAATTGTGGACTGGTTTTCATAGGTTTTGAAATAAGATTAAATATTCTATTATAATATTGAACATCATATTTACTTTCTACAAAAATTTGCCGTCTATTTTCTAAAGATAAACGAACATTCTCTAAATCTTGGATTAAAATATTTATAGCCTGCTCTTTTGTAATTTTCTCAGGTCGACCTAAATCTTTATTCATTCTAAATAAACTATCTTCTGGAGCTATAGCAACAGTTGTAGGAGAATGTGTAGAAATAACAACCTTCACACCAGCATATTTCACAATAGATTCAATTACAGAAGCAATAAACACTTTTGAAAATTCAGGATGAAGAGGTGCATCCGGTTCATCAAGTAATAAAACATCCGGTCTTGCCATTTCCTCATTTGAATTATAAATTGACAAAGCAAGTGACATTAGCACCTTTTCTCCAGTAGAAAGGTCATTTACTTGTATCTCGACACCAGTAGTTACATCAGTAAGATTAAGATGAAATGAAGCTTCCTTATGCCCTTTTGGATGATTTACTCTATATGGAAGTTGGGCATTTGTCAGCATCTCATTAATCAAATCCCAAGGCTTTGGTCCGTATTTTGATATAAATTCACTTTCAGACAATACCTTGTTGTGTTCATTTTTCTTTTCATTCAAATATTTTAAATACTCATTATCTTCATATCTAATTTGATATAATTTGAATATTGATGCAAATTGGCTACTAAACATCTCATCTGAGGATATTTCATAATTATCTAAAACGAATTCTTCCGTTAATTCATCCAAATTTCCATCAACACGTTTAAACCAAAATCCTAATATGCTTCTTCTATTTTGATTTGAATTAATATATGCATTGATATTATTAGGCCATGGTGATCGTTTCCAATCTTCTAATTGTTTCTTTACTAGAGACCATGCATTTTTTCGTTCATGAGTCAAATTTAAATAATCACTATCTGTATTAACATTGGGATTCAGGCCATTAAATCCTATATATCTTACTTTTTCAAGGATTTTTTCATTATCGCTAACAGTGCAATAATCTACCTTGCTCATAGCCTCCATTAAATGACTTTTACCACTTCCATTTTTACCTGTTAAAACGACAAAATCTGGTAAATAAAACTCAGGTTGCCGTTTTAATGATTTATAATCATTTTTCAATTCTACTTTCATGATTTATATATTCTTTCTAATTTTATCTCTTAAAAATATTCAATATTTCAATTTAAAACGGCAATTCCTGCCCATATTCCGCACAAGGCTCATAAAGGACTTGAATTTCATTATCTTCAAATAGCTGTGTTTGCTTTTGAAGCTTCTCCAAATACAAAGTACGTTTTGAGTGATCGTTGATTTCTTCTCGGCGAGCCTTACTTAGTTCCAAGAATTCATCATTTTGATCTACGCCAAGAAATCGACGTCCCAATAGACTTGCCGCGATACCAGTTGTACTACTACCAGTAAATGGATCCAAAATCCATGCACCAGGAAGAGTTGAAGCCTGAATGATTCGCGACAGAACGCACAACGGTTTTTGAGTAGGGTGTTTTCCGCAAGACTTTTCCCATCTTGCAATTGCGGGTAATCGCCAAACATCACGCATCTGAGTACCCCCATTAATCTTTTTCATCAAATCATAATTGAAAAAATGAGAAACTTTTGGCTCTTTACGAGCCCAAAGAATATACTCAGCAGAGTATGTAAAATATTTACAAGACAGATTTGGTGGCGGATTTGTTTTCTCCCATGTAATACAGTTCAATATCTTGAAGCCCAATTCTGTCAGGCATCTAGCGACCAAGAAAATATTATGATAAGTCCCGCTTATCCAAATAGTTCCATTACTTTTTAGTTTGTTCCTACAGGCTACAATCCAAGCTTTATCAAATTGATAATCCTCTTCATATCCTTTGGACTTGTCCCAATCGCCTTTATTGACAGAAACCATTTTACCACTCTGAACACTTATGCCTCCATTTGAAAGATGGTAAGGGGGATCTGCGAAAATCATATCAAACTTGAAATCAAACGAATTCAGAAGTTCAATACAATCTCCTTTCAAAAGGGTAAAGTCCCTATTTCCCGATCTATAGTATGGAGTTAACATCAATGGAATGTTGCTGTTGATACAATTTCAAAAATATTTCTATGTTCCTTTAACTTTTCTAAGAGATTCTTGAACATATAAGCATCATGTCTATTAGTCTTTTCTTGAACCATCAATAGTTTTGCAATCAATATCAAGAATTTAACACTATATTCACCTTTTCCTGCTAATTTGTCATATTTCTGTGCTTCATTATTTACTTCTGCCAACAAATTCTCTGGAGACAATAAAAGGTCCTGCTCGTTTTTTGATTTCAAAGGAGCTGTATGGTTCCATTGTTCTAGTAAACTATCTAGCAATAAGTCTGTTTCATGTGGTTCACTATAATGTTTAATCAACATATCTACAGCCCAATGAATATGCTTAGGTGTACGGATCCGACTCCATTTCCCATCTTCTTTCTGACGATACCTTAGCAGAATATCAAATTCAGACAATGTTCCTTTATATATTCCTAAAATATAGGTCCCATTAATTGGAATCTCACATAGAGGTTCCTGACCTTTACATACCATTGAAGTATTTTGATTTGCCATAATTCTTAATCATTTTAGTTTTTTGGAAATAATACCGTTTTCAAGATCCGCTATATTATACAAGTGTTCCAAGATATCAAACGTTTCCTTCAGATTATTTTTTGCACTGCGCCAACCACAACCATCGGTAAACCAAACAAATTTGAAATATCCCAAATCTTTAGTTTCCATAGTGATAGTTTTGTAACTACGTGCCGTTTCATTCAACTTTGAACCACTACTGGTATAAAAGTTAGTTTCTATTCCATAAATAGTATCCTTTCCTTTTACCACAAAATCAAATCTTTTCTCTGCGCCACCATTATTTGAGATCGAAGACAGGTCTATTCCCCATTTGGCCTCTATTTCATGGATATACATTTCCTTGAAATAATCAACACCTTTCACAAGTCCAGCTCTACAAAGAAAGCCCTCTACAAGATTCTCCATAAGATGACCACCTCGATTCTTGCGTCCATTTGAGTCAAGTCCTGTTTCTATACCCGTCACGTAATCTACAAGATTGTTGACAATATGACTCTCCATCAAATCAAAAAGACCAGTCTTTCGCATGAATTTGACATAATCTTCATTCGTGCAATTGGCTTTGTCAAAATGAAAATCAATCTGCCCCTCTTCATCCATAGCCATAATGTCAAGCTCACGCTTGGCCAAAAGAATAGGAATACATCTTAGAGTTTCTGGATATTGTTCCAAAATATTTCTGAATTCATTTTCTATATTCTTGGAACCTATAAGTGAATTCAAAATATTGAGTGGAATTTTAATAGCTTCCACATTATTGAAAACCTTATCGAAATCAACGTAATATTTATAATCAGCTATAGAAGGTCTAAAACCAGCTAACCATGTATCAAAGTCTCTCATATCAGTAAGCATTGGCAACATTAGAAATCATTATTTCGGAAATCGCTCCACGCCCATTTCCTTTTGAATTTATCATCCTCGCAGCAGAAACTCGTTTAATGGAGAATCTTTTGTAAAGATAATCAAAAAAATCATCTCCATTATCTACATTTTGAGGGTCTGAATTACTTGCCACAAATAAAGATTTGTGTGTTGTTATCTGCTCGCAAAAATCACGTAAACGTGTCTGTTCTGCGTCATCAAAACCATCTTTCGCATAAGAAGTAAATGCAGAAGTCTCTGTTAAAGGACGATATGGTGGATCAAAATAATACAAGACATTATTATCTGCATATTTACCCGTTTGTGCAAAATCACCACAAAGAATCTCAACTCGTTGTAGAACAACAGAATCTGCTCTCAACGTTTCTTCATCACAAATTTTAGGATTCGTATATCTTCCGTGTGGAACATTAAACTTTCCTTTAGAATTTACACGGTACAATCCATTAAAGCAAGTTCGATTCAGGAAAATAAATAATGCAGCAGTTTCAATATCTGAATTATTTTTTTCATTATAACGTTCACGTTGTGATAAAAAATAATCTTTTCTTGCAATGTCATTCAGTGCAAGGTATTCAGCTTGAATTCGTGTCAACTCAAGAATCAATTTTTCAACATCTGATTTTATTACACGATATGTACAAATTAATTCTTCATTTATATCATTGATTATAGCTTTAGTTATATTCGGATACTCTTGCAGAATCCAAAATAAAACAGCTCCTCCACCAACAAATGGCTCAATATAAGTCACATCATTTATCTGTGATAAATTACGAGGCAAAACCTTCTTTATATCGTCAAGAAGTTGCGTTTTACCTCCCACCCATTTAACAAATGGTTTTGCCGGATATGTATATAGTCTTCTCATATGCTTTAAAATTCAAAATATTACGGCAGATAAATTCTACCGTAATATTTTGCAAAAATAGGAATAACAGCTTATTTTGCCAACAAAATAAAATAATAAGACTAAGATTTTCTTTATCTTACCTTCTATAACTCCTTATTCCATTCTGCCTCTTCACCACCCCTACCGCAAACAACAAACATCTCCTACGATATGTCTCTTCCGCCTCATCTGGCTTACGTCCATCCCAAGGAAGATTGGAAGTAGAACCTCCTCCACCGGAAGAAACAGTAATCGGTGTTCCCCCTAAAAGCGCATCAGCAATGGTAAATATTTGAGAACGGAAAGATGGAACAGACAATTGGTCAAGTATTGTTTCCAAAGTTGATTTCAAATCATCATTACTTTCAGACAACATCTTAATTTCCCTTCTCAATTGATTAAGTTCGCCATAGTCTGCCAATACATTATGTTGTGCAGCCTTTACTTGGAGTTCAGCTTCATTCCTATAAAGAGTTTCTAACTTACGAACTGTAGAAGTAAATTGTTTAGCTATCTCTTGATTCTGAGTTTCAATCCACTTGTCAGTACCAAACAAAGGAACCTTTCCTGAAATTCGGGGTGGTTCAAAATCAATTTTATGGTTACGGAATGGCTGTATTACGGAACCTGCCATCTCAAGATCTTTGGTTAATCTGCCCAAGGCTTGTTCTTTTTCATAAAGCTTACAAACCTTGTCTTCAAGTTTGATTTGATACTCTGAAATCTGTTTCTGTATCCTAGCCTTTTGAAAGTCATATTCCCGAAGAAGCATTTTACCAGAAGCCAAAGACTTGTCAATTTCTTCAAGTTGTGATTGAGAGCTGGATATCTGCGACTCCAACTTTCTCATCATTGTCTGCAATCCCTTAACAGCCTTCTCCGCTTGTTTTGCCTCTTTTGTCAACTTTCGCCCCGTACCTGATTACCGTTCTGATTCCAGTCCGCAACTTTAACAAAGACATTTGTAGTCTTACGGATTATTTGCCTGTTCCAAGTATATTCCAACTCAATAGGATCGGCTTTCTCTTTATCTATCACCTTCGGAGTGCGAAGATGATATTTACCCAACGGATATAGTCTTTTTGGTCTTCCCATATGCTTTTTCCTCCTATTTTAATATTCCTGAGGAGAAGCGAAGGTAATGTATTTTAGACAAACAAACTCCGGTTTTGAGAGGAAAAACCGTAATTTAGACAAACAAATCACACCTTAAAAGGCCTTAAAACACCAACGCGACAAACAAATTACCTTTGTTTATCGCGTTGATATTCAATTATTTAACCTGCCTGTAGACTATTAATATTCTTCCTCATCCCATAGGAAGTCTTCCTTTGATGGGTAGTCAGGCCAGATCTCTTCGATTGATTCGTAAACGTCGCCTTCGTCTTCGATTTCCTGAAGGTTTTCAATAACCTCAAGTGGCGCACCCGAACGTGTAGCGTAGTCGATAAGCTCTTCCTTGGTTGCTGGCCAAGGAGCGTCTTCCAATTTAGAAGCTAATTCTAATGTCCAATACATAGTATATTTAGTGTTTAAAGTTTTGCGTTGAGAGTTTATCATTTAGGAGGAGTAATCCTCTGTGTGTCAATTTTTGCGCAAAAATAGTGTTTTTATTTCTATTTGCAAGTTCTTTTCCATATTATTTCGTCTTGTCCGGCGTCTACGTTAAGTTTTCGTGCCAGAACGAAGAGGTAGTCGGAGAGCCGGTTGACGTATGCAATAACGTTTTCGTCCACTTCAGTGTTTGCAGCAAGTGCCAGGATGCGGCGTTCGGCGCGGCGGCACACTGTGCGGCATACGTGGCACTGGCTTGCGGCTTGGGTGCCTGCAGGGAGGACGAAGAGGCGCAATGGCGGAAGTGCGGAGTCTGTCTCGTCGATAGCCCTTTCCATTGCTTCAACCATTTCGGTTGTGACTACGCTCTGCTGGCGTAGTTCGGTTTGCGACGTGTCAGTTGCAAGGTATGACCCTACGGTGAAGAGGTTGCACTGCACTTCGGTGAGCCATTCTTTCAGTTTGGAGTCGTCGGTGAGCGACATGAGCAGCCCTATGTGCGAGTTGAGTTCGTCAATAGTTCCGTATGCTTCGAGTCGTTCGTGTGTTTTAGGCACTCTGACGCCTCCAACGAGGCTTGTCATGCCTTTGTCGCCTGTCTTTGTGTATATATGGCTTTTCTTCATGATATTAACGATAACGGTAACGATAACGGGGAATCACCCCCTACATAAACTTATAAACTTAAGAACTCATAAACTCAAACGAACTTAATACCCTTGCCGGTATTTGTCCTCTGTGCCGTCTTCGAGCATTGAGAGGTAGGAGGTGTATCGGCTTTCGCTTATGTCATGGTTTTCCACAGCTTGGCGCACAGCGCATCCTGGTTCATGGGTATGGGTGCAGTTGTTGAATCGGCAGTCAGCGGAAATGCGGAATATTTCCTTGAAGTAGTGGCCCACTTCCTCGCGTTCCATGTTGAATGTACCGAATCCTTTGATGCCAGGCGTGTCGATGATGTATCCGTCGTTTCCAATAGGATACATTTCTGAGAATGTGGTTGTGTGCTTGCCGGTGTTGTAGGCATCTGAAATCTCAGAGGTCTTGAGGTTGAGGTGGGGGAAGAGTTTATTGATGAGTGTCGACTTGCCCACACCGCTGTTGCCGGAGAGTAGTGTGACCTTGCCATTCAGTTCTTCTGCTACGGCATCGATACCCTCGCCTGTCTTGGCAGAGACCTTGAGACATTTGTAGCCTACGTACTCGTAGAGGTTGACCATACCGTCGAGGTATTCGCGTTGCTCTTCGTTGAGCACGTCAATCTTGTTGAACACCAGGACTACTGGCACTCTGTAGGCCTCGGCCGATGCGAGGAAGCGGTCTATGAATGTGGTGGCTGTCTCAGGTTGCGCCACAGTTACTATGAGGAAGCACTGATCTAAGTTGGCTGCTATTATGTGTGACTGCTTTGACAGGTTTGTTGCCTTGCGTATGATGTAGTTTTTGCGGTCGTCTATAGCCGAGATTAGTGCTGTTCCGTCGGGTTGCGGAATGTACTCCACCTTGTCGCCTATGGCTATGGGATTTGTTGAACGTATACCTTTGAGGCGAAAGTTACCCTTAACTTTCGCCTCAACAGTATTGTCTGTGCCGTCAATCTTGACGGTGTACCAACTTCCGGTATTTCTTATTACGAGTCCGTGCATCAGTTCGTTTTACACTGTCATAATTTCCTTGTTCTTGGCATCGAGCATCTCGTCAAGTTTCTTGATGTACTTGTCGTGAATTTTCTGCACCTTCTCTTCTGCGTCCTTCTCTACGTCTTCTGGCACTCCATTCTTCACGCTCTTCTTTAGACGGTCGATTGCGTCGCGGCGGGCGTTACGCACGCTGATCTTTGCTGTTTCCGCTTCCTTAGAACATTGCTTTGCAAGTTCTTTGCGGCGTTCCTCTGTCAGAGCAGGGATGCCAAGGCGGATGATTTCGCCGTTGTTCTCAGGCATGATTCCTACAGGTGAGTCGATGATTGCCTTCTCGATGATGCGGATCATGCTCTTGTCCCAAGGCTTGATGGCGATAGAGCGGGCATCAGGTGTTGTGAGGCTAGCCACGTTGCTCAGTGGAACCATGCTTCCGTATGAGTCCACACGGATACCGTCGAGGATGTGAACGTTTGCTTTTCCTGCGCGGATTCTGCTGAGTGCCTCTTCGAGGTGGAGGGCTGCAAATTCCATTTTCTCTTCGGCTTCATCGATGTATACTTTTACGTCATCCATAATATTCCTAATAGTTTTATATGTGTTATTACTATATTTTTTGCGAAAATACGATTATTTTCTGACAACCGAAACAGTTTTCCTTACTTTTTGCACTTTATAATTATGTGGGATTCGTCGTAGGCGGTGGTGGTAAAAAGGTAAATGTCGCCGCCTTCGGATATTTTCAGGCGTTTGCGCAAGTCTGCCACTGTGGCGGGGAAGTTTCTCACGGTGAGATTGGCTTTCTTAATTCCGCTGAGGAATTGCTTTAGCTCTTTCTTTGAGAATGTTGACCACGATTCCACTTCGAACTTTCGGCCAGGGAAGTTGCCGATGATATTGTCGGAGGTGTAGAGGTGGCTGTCGGGATGAAGTTTTTTCACTCCGAACTGTGTCGCTACGGACCTGAATGCGCAGGCCTTCATGATTGACGCATGCGGTTCGTAGAGGTATCTGCCCAGTTGGCTGGCATATTGGATTTGTGTAGTCTCTTCGTCGGCAGTCATAATGTCGGCCTTTCCGTCTTTGCTGATGTTTACGCAAAAGGTCTGCGCTTTGCTTTCATGTCCCTTGCGCATCACTACGAGCACCTCTTTGCATTCGCCTTCGACGCTCACGATATGTACTTGTGCCACTCCGCTGAGTTCCCTGCCTACGGATGCCAGGTCGAGCATTGGCGAAAGTTTCACTATTAGCCAGTCGGCGTGGTCGGTCAGCAGTCCGCTGATAGCGCTTATGTCGGGTGTACAGTCACTTATGGCGACGGTCTTGCCTCCGTGTTCGTCGCGGCGTGCGGGGTCGATGAAGATGAGTGATTGGTGAGGCAGGTTGTGCAGGGTCTCCACACTGTCGGCGCAGATGATTTCCGCCTTCTCCACTCCGAGCAGAGGCAGGTTGTTGCGGGCAATGCTGCAAAGTTGCGGATTGCGTTCCACGAGGGTGAGCCGTGCCTGCATCTTCAGCGCCATCATTGTGGCATCCACTCCGAATCCGCCTGTGAGGTCGGCAAGTGTCCGCGTTTCAGAACCTTCGGTAAGTTTCAGTGCCACCTGCGCTTTGTATTCGGCGGTGAGTTGTGATGAGCATTGCTCCATTGACAAGTGCTCGGGGTAGACAATGCCTTCGGTTGCCGCCCATAAGGGCAACTTCCTTTTTGCCACTTGCCAACCGCTTATCTGTACCACTGCCGCCCTCATGTCTATGTCTGGGTAGCGGTTGGCCTGTAGTGCCAATTGGCGCGGGTCGTCGTTGCGGTGGGTCTTTATAAAGTCTTTCATGGGATGATGGTTTATTTCATCGGCGGTGCCGATGAACACGAACAATGGCGGTGCCGATGAACACGGACAAAGGCGGTGCCGATGAACACGGACAATGGCTATGTCGATGGACACGGACAATGGCGGTGCTGATGAACACGGGCAATCACCTTATAGGTTTCCGTCCTTCGGCCTTAACTTGCTTGCGGGTTTTGAGATTGAAGTGCCACCACTCGGTGCTAAGCACTTTATATCCGCCGGCAGCCATTACCTGTCGCAACAGACGTCGGTTGCTCAGCGCCTCCTGGCTGACGACGCCCCTGCTGAGCATTTCTTCTTCCAACTTAGGTTGAGCTTCGCGTCCGAGGTGGTCGATGATTGTACCCATAGGGATAGTGTCGCCCTTTTCGTTGCAGATGCTCACATCGACGGCAAACCCGTAGTTGTGCAGTCCGCCGCCGTTGGCAGGATTGCTTACATAGATGCGTTTGGAAGTGCCTTTGACCACATCCCACATTTTCTGCTGTACTGACATGGGGCGTGCAGCGTCATAGACTATCAGGCTCCATTGGGGATGAGTCTTTTTCAGCTCGGCCTGCGCCTTTTTTAGTGCTTCGGCTGCCAACGGGTGCAAATATGCCTTGTTGAGGTCGGTGTAAAGCACTTTGCCTGTGAAGTTGTCGGGACGTGTGTACATCAGGCTGACTTTGATGCTTGGGTCAATGCTGCGTATGTCGACAAACCCTTGCGCTTCGATTCTCTGCTCCGTTGCGCTCTTGGTCTGAGCGGCCATACATAGCGGAAGCGCGACTAAGAAGGTTAGGATTGCTTTTCTCATTATGATAGTTTTTATTATTCAACGCTTAAGCGTTCCTTTAGTATTGCCATGCCTTCGCTCGCCCCCTTCTGGATGACTTCGATGCCGAGTCCGTGAGGTACTTTCACAGGTTTAGGGTCGATGAGGAAGATGCGCGCGTCGGAACGTGCATAGTTGACAAGTCCGGCGGCAGGGTAGACATTGAGCGATGTGCCTATGATTACTACGATGTCGGCGGTCATGACTTCCTCAACGGCGAGTTCCATCATCGGCACGCTTTCGCCAAACCATACGATGAAGGGGCGCAGTTGCGAACCGTCCGCAGCCAAGTCGCCGATGCTGATGTCGGGACGGTCGTCGGGGAGTGTGCAGATGCAGCGCGAGTCGTTGGGATTGCGGCTCGACGTGGCTTTGGTCAGTTCGCCGTGCAGGTGTATCACTCTTGTGCTACCAGCCCTTTCATGCAGGTTATCCACGTTCTGAGTCACTACGGTCACGTCGTAATCCCGCTCCATTTCAGCCACCAGACGATGTCCTTCGTTTGGATGGCAGTTCTTAAGTTGGCGTCGGCGCTCGTTGTAGAACTGCAGCACGAGTTCTGGGTCGCGGTAATAGCCTTCGATGCTTGCCACGGCCTCAACGGGATACTGCTCCCATAGCCCGCCTGAGTCGCGGAATGTGCTGATGCCGCTTTCCGCTGACATGCCTGCACCTGTGAGAAATACAATTTTACTCATGTGATTGAAGTGTATGGTTTGCTTTTACAGTAAATAATTCTGCTTTATCCTTTTCGGGTCGAATGTGACGATGCCTCGATGGCCCAGGTCGAACGTGACGCTGGCTCGGTCGTCGTCATTGACAATGCCGTTCCATATGTGCCGGTTGGAACGGTTGATGTGTTCCATTACGACTATGGTATCGGCATCGGCATGGGTGGCAATCCATTCGTACAGGCTTTCAACTGTAACGGAGTTCCCCCTGTTGTCGGGCAAGGCGATGTGGACCATTCCTGCAGCCGTGCCGTCGGGGATGATGCGTTGCAACTCCTCCACAGCATTGCCCTCCACAGCATTGATCCCCAAACGTTGCAGTGTTTCGGTTCCAGCGGCTGAAGGGAGTATGGCGGTGCAGACTGCATCGGTGTGCGGGCGCGCCATGTAGCACGCGCTCTGCGGCAGGCCTATTTCTACTATCGACTGCGGGGCGAAGTGATTTGCTATGCGATACAGTTGCTCGTCATCCTCAGTGCTGAGGCTCCAAGGCGTGGCAAACGACTTGCGCAATAGACGCAGTTCTTCATAGGCGTAATAATGAAGCGGCTCAAACAGCACATCGCGCACTAACATGTATGCCCACGGCGACTGCACGTCGAACCCTCGGCGATGCCAAGCCCTTAGGGGATATGTGAGAATCTCGTATAGCATAATGCAAAATTACTTAAAAAAATGGCACGAAATGCTGATGTAGAAATAATTTATGTATATTTGCATTAATACGTAAACCTTAATGCTTTATGGCTAAACAGGCAGAATATATCGAAAGCATCGAAATAAAGGCTTTGTGGAAAGGCGGCAGGCACATTGAATGGAAGCTGCGCCCTGATGTCAACATCCTTAGCGGAATTAACGGAGTGGGCAAGAGTACCATTATCAATCACTCGGCCAGAGGCTTGAAGATGATTGACAATGGCGAACTTACTCCGGGCGAGGTGGCTGAGGGTGTGACAATAAAGCTTTTCCCTGCCGATGCTACAAGCATCAAATTCGATGTGATACGCAGTTTTGACCGTCCTCTTGTGAACAGCACTTTGCTGGAAAAACTTGCCGACACCAGGGTGCGCACCGAACTCGACTGGCAGATATACAAACTACAGAAGCGCTATCTGGACTATCAGGTCAACATTGGCAACCGAATCATCGAGCTCCTTACGTCGGGCGATCCTGAAGGGCAGATGAAAGCGGCCGAAGTGTCGGTGCCTAAACAGAAGTTCCAGAACATGATTGACGACCTGTTTAAGGACACCGGCAAGATTATTGACCGCAAGAGCAATGAGATACAGTTCGTGCAGGCAGGGGAAGTGCTTACGCCTTACCAGTTGTCGTCGGGCGAGAAGCAGATGCTTGTGATAATGCTCACCGTGCTGGTGGAGAATGGCGAACCCCATGCTCTTCTTATGGATGAGCCTGAGATAAGCCTGCACATCGAGTGGCAGCAGCGGCTCATCGGACTCATCAGGGAACTTAACCCTAATGCGCAAATCATTTTGTCGACCCATTCGCCTGCGCTCATCATGGACGGGTGGCTTGACTCCGTAACTGAGGTGAACGATATGACGCTATGAAGAAACTGACCGACAACCTTTCTTCGCGCTACTTCGAGGCTGCCAACCGTTTGCAGCAGAAGTCGAAAAAGCACAAAATCATAGTCTATGTCGAAGGCTATGAGGATGTGGGTTTCTGGCGTGGTGTGTTGTCGGAATATGAGAACGAGGAGCGCACCTTCGAGGTGATGCTGCCGTCGCGCACATCGCTTGCCCGAGGAAAGAAGTCGGCTATGATGAACCGCCTCGGCAACGGACTCGGCACAAGTATGATAGCCTGTGTCGATGCCGACTACGACTATCTGATGCAAGGCGCATCGCCATTCTCAAAGTCGATGCTCAACAGCCGATACGTGATCCACACCGTGGTCTATGCCATTGAGAACTACCAATGCTATGCGCAAGGACTGCACGAGGCGTGTGCGATGTCGACTCTCAACGACCGCAACGTGTTTGACTTCGAGGCGTATCTGCGCACTTATTCTGAAATAATCTACGACTTGTTCGTGTGGTCCGTCTGGGCTCACCGCACAGGCAATGCTGGCGACTTTACGCTTACTTCCTTCAACAATATTACCAGCGTCAACAACCTCAACATATTCCGCCCTGAAGCGGCCCTTGAGGAGCTGCGCCATGCTGTCAACCGCAAAATGGCATGGATGCAGCGCCGTTTTCCTCAGGCTAAGGGAGCGCTCAAGCCTCTGAAGGAAGAGTTGGTGCGCCTTGGTGTACGTCCCGACAATACCTATCTGTTCATTCGCGGCCATCATCTTCTCGACAATGTGGTCATGGCAGCTCTCGACCCTGTTTGCACCCGTCTGAGACGTGAGCGCGAGAAGGAGATTAAAGCGCTGGCGGAGCATGCGCAGCAGATGGACAATGAACTGTCAAACTATATCCACTCGCAGATTCCTATCGAACAGACCTTGCGCAACAGCATGGCGTATAAATCGTCTGATACATACCAGCTTGTGCGCCAGCAGGTTGAACGCTTTCTGACCTTGCTTCCAAGCAGGGAGTCAGAGCAGGGTAAATAGGCAAAATCCCGCTTGAATCTTTATCAAAATCACATTCGTTTTCGCTCTGTGCTTCGGCGAAAGTTATAAACTTAGGCTAAGTTTACACAAACTTAGTCTGAATCCGTATAAACTTAGACTGAGTTTGAAACTTTTAGCGCGGTGATGATTGTTTCGGACCTGACCTCGGACTATTTTGCTTGGTGTGAGCGATAAAATATGAAATACGGCACTCCCATGTGGCAAGATTGTTATATATTTGTAAGTTAAAACAATAATAAGCAAGATAATGAACGCTACTAAAATCTTAGACAAACTATATTTCTCAAAGCGCAGAAAGGCCATCGCGCGCTATGCTGACCATGCGGAGGAAATTCAGACGGAAGTGATGAACCGACTCATCTCCGATGCGAAAAACACTGAATGGGGAAAGGAGCACGGATATGCGGACATCAGGACTTATGAAGGATTCACAAAGAATGTGGGAGTGAACACCTACGAGGAACTGAAGGGCTACATCCAGCGTATGCGTGAGGGCGAGAGCAATGTGCTCTGGCCAGGAAAGGTGAGATGGTTTGCAAAGTCGTCGGGGACGACCAACGACAAGAGCAAGTTCATCCCTGTGAGTGCTGTCGGACTGAAAGACACCCACTACATGGGAGGCAAGGACTGCGTAGCATCCTACCTCGGCATCAACCCCGACAGCAAACTCTTCACAGGCAAGAGCCTCATCCTCGGCGGAAGCCACGCGCCCAACCTGAACACTCCGAATAGTCTCGTAGGCGACCTTAGCGCCATTCTCATCGAGAACGTACCGAAGCCGGTGAACCTCACACGCATACCTAAGAAGAGCGTGGCGCTCATCAGCGACTTTGAGGAGAAGCGCGACAAGATAGCACGCTTCGCCATGACTCAGAACGTGACAAACATCAGCGGTGTGCCGTCATGGATGATGTCGGTGCTCAAGCGAATGATGGAACTCAAGGGAGTGGACACGCTCGACTCCATATGGCCAAATCTGGAAGTGTTCTTCCATGGAGGAGTGGCATTCACCCCTTACCGTGAGCAATACAAGAACTTCATCACCCTGCCAGGCATGCACTACATGGAGACGTACAACGCCAGCGAGGGATTCTTCGGCATACAGACCGACCTCAGCGACCCTGCCATGCAGATAATGATCGACTACGGAGTGTTCTACGAGTTTATGCCTCTCGACCAGATAGACTCGCCTAATCCGACAGTCGTGCCGCTTTGGGGAGTGGAGACAGGCGTGAACTATGCTATGCTCATCAGCACAAGTTGCGGACTCTGGCGCTACATGATTGGCGACACAGTGAAATTCACTCAGAAGAACCCTTACAAATTTGTCATCACCGGACGCACCAAGCACTTCATCAACGCCTTTGGCGAGGAACTCATCGTTGACAACGCCGAGAAAGGACTGGAGCAGGCGTGCAATGCTACAGGCGCGCAGGTGAAGGACTATACAGCCGCTCCGATATTTATGGACGCCAACGCTAAGTGCCGTCACCAATGGGTGATAGAGTTCGCTAAGCGTCCGGCATCGGTTGAAGAGTTTGCATCTATACTCGACAATTCGCTTCAGGCCATCAACTCCGATTACGAAGCAAAGAGATACAAGGACATCACTCTGCAGCCGCTGGAGATTATCGAGGCTAAGGCGGGACTCTTCGACCAGTGGCTCAAGGGCAAGGGCAAGCTCGGAGGCCAGCACAAGATACCTCGTCTGAGCAACAGTCGCAACTACATCGACGAACTGCTCGAACTGAACAAAACAAACTAAGCCAACAGCGTACTTGACTATATGCGACAATCGAAATACATACTGGCACTTCTGCTGCTCGTGCAATGTATCGCCTGTGCCAATATCGGCACACCCGATGGCGGTCCATATGACGAAACTCCGCCACGAGTGGTAAGAACCTCGCCAAAGTTTGGTGCGACAAAAAACAAGTCGACCAAAATCGTACTGGAATTTGACGAAAACATCAAGGTCAGCGGAGCAAACGAGAAGATTATCGTTTCGCCGCCACAAGTGGAACAGCCTGAAATCGAGGCTATGGGCAAGAGGATAACTGTGAAACTGCTCGACTCAATCAAGCCGAACACAACTTACACCGTAGACTTTGCTGACGCCATTCAGGACAACAACGAAGGCAACCCGATGGGCGACTACGCCTTCACGTTCTCCACGGGCGACAGGATAGACACGATGCAGATGTCGGGCTATGTTCTCGACGCCTCCAATCTCGAACCGATAAAGGGCATATTGGTGGGGCTATATATGGTAGACAGCACCAACACCCACGTACCTCAGAAAGGAATGTCGCTCAACCCTGACACGCTGTTGAGGCATAAGGTGTTCGAACGAATTTCGCGCTCAGACAGTCGAGGACACTTCATCATCAAAGGTGTTGAAGCAGGAAAGCAGTACAGAGTGTACGCCCTTCAGGACCAGAACCAGAACTACGTCTACGACCAGAAGAGCGAGATGCTGGCATTCACCGATAGGGTGGTGTCGCCTTCATCAATGCCCGACGTAAGGATGGACACAGTGTGGCACGACAGCATCTACTACGACTCAATCGTCAGCGTCAAGTACACCCATTTCTTCCCCGACGACATCGTTCTGCTCGCTTTCAGCGATGTGAACAAAGACAGGTATCTGCTTAAGAGCGAGCGCCTGATTCTCAACAAGTTCTCCTTCTACTTCTCAGCGCCGCACGATTCGTTGCCTGTGATTGAGGGAATGAACTTCGACGCCAGCGATGCGTTTTTCATAGAAAAGACAGAGAAGAACGACACTATCCACTATTGGGTGCGCGATTCGCTCGTCTACAACAACGACACTCTGAAAATGGCAGTAACTTACTACGCCACAGACACTCTTGGTCTGCTCGTACCGAGAACTGACACACTCCAATTAGCGTCAAGGCTGACAAAAGAGAAGATGCGCAAGAACAGAGAGAAGGCAGAAGAGGAGTGGGCAGAGGACTATCGCAAGCAGTACAAGAAGGACCAGAAGAAACGTGAGAAAGAAGAAGATGATGAAGAAGAAAGTGACGGCGATAAAAAGAGCAAGCGCAAGAAGAAAGAGAAGATAAAGGACGAAGACATTGTCATACCTCCTATGCCGGAAGAGTTGATGGACATAAACATGTCGAACGTGTCGTCGATGGATCCTAACAAGAATGTCGACCTGACGATGCCGGAGCCTATCGCTGCGGTTGACACGTCGCTGATTCATTTCTCCATAAAGGTGGATTCTACGCTCACTCCGGCGCCGTTCATCTTGAGGCAGGTGGAAGGCAAGCCTTTGACCTACCGCCTTTATGCCGAATGGGAGCCTGACACCAAGTACGAGCTGGTGCTGGACACTGGAGCATTCGTGAATATCTACGGCAAGCGCTCTTCCGAGATTAAGCGTGGCGTAGGCATCAAGTCGCTCGATTCGTACAGCGCATTCTTCGTAACTCTTGTAGGCGATTACCCTAATGCGATAGTGCAGTTGATGGACGGTTCTGACAAGGTCGTGAAGGAGATAAAGACCAGCAACGGCAAGGCTGACTTCTACTTCGTAAGGCCAGGTGAGTACTACCTTCGTATGATTGACGATGCCAACGGCAACGGAGTGTGGGACACAGGCAACTACGACGAGCATCTGCAGGCGGAGAGCGTATACTATCATCCTGGTTCGTTCAACTTGAGAGCCCAGTGGGAAGTGGCTCAGGAATGGAATCCTAAGGCGGTGGACGTGTTCAAGCAGAAGCCGGCAAAGATTACCAAGCAGAAGCCGGATAGGGAGCGCAAGCGTGTGAGCAAGAACGCTGAACGCGAGAGGGAAAAACGTAAAAAGTAGTTGGAATGAGGAGCCGTAGTGTGAGGATTTATTGTAGTTGGAAATAATTGTAGCATGAGGATTAATAGTATATGCAGAACGGTGCTTGTTGCAGTGGTGACGCTCTTTTCGGTGTCGGCACAAGCGCAGTGTGACAGAATCAATACTGCCTTCAAGGCTGGTGAGTCG
>Ga0233374_1000077_pt1 | contig 26682 bp, 22 predicted proteins | sample ElkDunMinimDraft_FD_180688 | JGI IMG/M metagenome (GOLD analysis project Ga0233374, IMG submission 180688) | Fecal eukaryotic communites from dung pellets of Tule Elk in California, USA - Elk Dung E1 | ecosystem: Host-associated > Mammals > Digestive system > Large intestine > Fecal | place...
ACAATGGTCAACCCAAAACACAACTAAGCAAAAACATAGTCAACTAAATTTAAAACTAATCTTAAACCAAGTCAACCTAAGATATAAATAAGACGGAAAAGGTCAACCAAATTCGTTAAACCACACTGAAAACTATAAACAAAAGTAATATTTGTACAAATAATAGTTTTATTTATATAAATATTAGTTTTATTCTTACAAATATAAGTTTAATTTATACTTTTCTCCGAGGGGGCGCAAAATATCCACCGAGGTGGAGCAAAGTTTCCACTGCGGTGGCGGTGTTTTCGGGCGGGCTAACCCCGCCCGAATGTGGCACAGATCACAGATTTCACGGATTCGAGCAGATTAAAAGTAACGTGTTAAAAGTATTAATCTGTGAAAATCTGTGCTATCTGTAGTTTAGGGCCTGTGAGTTGAGATCCTTCACTAACGTTCAGGATGACAATGGCAGGCGCTATCTGGTGGACACATAGGTCCGCACCCTACATGGATAACGCTAATGACAACATGAGCGGTTACAACGATTGGCACCTTAATACCCTAAGCACTACAAAGACTTTATCGCTCCCAATGACAATTCCCACTCATAATTAGCACCTCAGTATTTTTTTTGCTACTTTTGCATTTGTGAGTAGTGAGAATTTAGTAATTAGTAATATCTTGCCACATGTTTGCATTTGACGATGTCACTCTGACAACCGAAGGGAAGAAGAATCTCAAAGACAATGATTTGTTTCATGGAGATTCCTCACGTCCGCTCGGAATGGCATGTTTGTGCAAGCATACGTTTTATTGCTTTGGCTTCTCTGCAAGGAGATTTTTGTGCTTCACCGCTATGTTGCTGATTGCGAGCGTTCTTCTTGCGCAGAAGAGCCGTGGGAAGCACTGGGGCGCGGAGGTGGAGTTTATGCCTGGCAAAGCGCTGGTCATGGATGAATATCAGCGTAAGTGGATGAGGGGCAAGGACAACTACACTATTGGGGTGAGGGCTAACTACAGTACGTTGCCAAGCGACAGCGATGACTTTGCTGCCGACTACAACTACCCCACTCTCAGCATCGGACTGCGCTACAGCATGAACAGCAACGTCACCATGTACCGCTATAAGGATAAGGATTGGCCGCTGATCGAGCCTGTCGACTACGAAAGCCGATTGGGCAATATCGTCACGCTCTACGGCATGTTCTCACGCCCAATCTTCCGCTCACAAAAATGGGAATTTGGATATTCACTGGCTGCAGGTGTTGGCTATAGCAAAAACAAGTACAACACGCACGATGCCATTGACAACGAACTGATCGGTTCGAGATGGCTCATATATTTTGGCGCCGGACTGAATGCCACATACAGATTTGCTCCCAAGTGGGGATTGAAGGCGGGCCTGGACTTCTACCACCACAGCAACGGTGCGCTCAACCGTCCGAACAAGGGCGCCAACATCTTAGGGCCATCGTTAGCTCTATGCTATCAGCCTTATGCTGAAGAGGTTGCAGATACGAAACAGACTTTCTCGCCTGCTTCGTTCAAGAGTTTCTGGTACTGCAACATCACTGCCGGCATAGGTGGCAAGACTATGCTGGAAGACTGGATTGACACACAGTTTGACACCCCACCAAGCGAAACTGACTACCGTACAGACCAGTTCAAGTCGTACGTTGCCTATTCGCTGCAGGCCGACATCATGTGCCGCTACGCACGCCGCTGGGCATCGGGAGCGGGAGTTGACTTGTTTTATGGCACCTATTCCTCACACATAAGAGATTTGGACGCTGAGAAAGGGCGCAAGGCCAAGCACAGTCCGTGGTCTGTGGGCATAGCGGCCAAGCACCAAGTTTACTTCCGCAACCTGTCGCTGGCCATGTCTGTGGGCTACTACCTGTTCCGCGAAATGGGGCACAACGCTAAGGAGAACGAGAAGCGCTACTACGAACGCATCGGAGTGCACTACACCTTCCCGTCGCTCGGCGGACTGACTATTGGCGGTAATGTGAAGGCGCATCTTACCAAAGCCGACCTGACGGAATTTGTCGTGTCATATCCCATCAAGTTGTAGACCTTGTCTAATAAGGAGTTAAATTGGGGGAGTTAAATTGGGGGAGTTAAATTGAGGGAAGTTAAATTGGGGAAGTTAAATTGAGGGAAGTTAAATTAGGGAAGGGGCGTCTGATTAGAGCGTAAAAGTCAACGTTAAAGTTAATTAGGTCGCATTCTCAGGGCATTCTGCCACATGTTTCATTTCTTTGTTGTATCTTTGTAAAGAATTATAACACAATAGCAATACGATGAGTATAGAAGAAAAAATCATAGCAGCCGTACAAGAAGGAGTAAAGGCTCTGTACGGAATGGAAGTGCCTGCCGAGCAGGTTCAGTTGCAGAAGACAAAGAAGGAATTTGAAGGTCACATCACAGTCGTGACATTCCCGTTTGTTAAGGCAGCCCGCAAAGGGCCTGAGCAGGTAAGCACCGAATTAGGCGAATACCTCCAGAAGGAGGCATCTGACGTAGTGGCAGGATTCAACGTCGTTAAGGGATTCCTCAACCTCACTGTAAGCAACGCTTGCTGGATCGAACTGCTCAACGAAATCAGCGCCGACCCTGAATTCGGATTCCTCAAAGCCACAGACGAGTCACCACTCGTTATGATTGAATACTCTTCACCTAATACGAACAAGCCTCTTCACCTTGGACACGTGCGTAACAACCTTCTCGGTTCGGCTCTTGCACGTATCGTGGCAGCCAACGGCAACAAGGTTGTCAAGACTAACATCGTGAACGACCGCGGAATCCATATCTGCAAGTCTATGCTGGCATGGCAGAAGTGGGGCAACGGCGAGACTCCCGAGACATCGGGAAAGAAGGGCGACCACCTCATCGGCGACTACTACGTGGCTTTCGACAAGCACTACAAGGCTGAATGTGACGAACTTGCCCAGCAGTACATAGCTGAGGGCATGGAGGCTGAAGCAGCCAAGGAAAAGGCTAAGCAGGAGTCACCGCTCATCAAGGAGGCTCACGACATGCTCGTGAAGTGGGAGCAGAACGACCCTGAAATCCGTTCGCTCTGGAAGATGATGAACGAGTGGGTTTACGCCGGATTTGACGAAACATACGAGCGCATGGGCGTTTCGTTCGACAAGATATACTACGAATCAGACACTTACCTCGAAGGTCGTGAGAAGGTGATGGAAGGTCTTGAAAAAGGATTCTTCTATCGTCGTGACGACAACTCCGTATGGGCAAATCTCGAAGCCGAAGGGCTGGACGAGAAACTCCTGCTCCGCAGCGACGGCACATCGGTCTACATGACTCAGGACATCGGTACTGCAAAGCTCCGTTTCCAGGACTACCCAATCGACAAGATGATCTACGTTGTGGGCAACGAGCAGAACTACCACTTCCAGGTGCTCTCCATCCTGCTCGACAAACTCGGATTCAAGTGGGGCAAGGACCTCGTGCACTTCTCCTACGGAATGGTCGAACTCCCTAACGGAAAGATGAAGAGCCGCGAGGGTACGGTGGTCGACGCCGACGACCTCATGGACGCAATGGTAAGCGATGCCTACGACGTGTCAAAGGAGATGACCAAGAAACTCACAGACGTGACAGAGGAAGAGGCTCGCGAGACTGCACGCAAAGTAGGTCTTGGCGCGCTCAAATACTTCATCCTCAAGGTTGACGCCCGCAAGAACATGCTGTTCAACCCTGAAGAGAGCATCGACTTCAACGGCAACACCGGCCCGTTCATCCAGTACACTTACGCACGTATCTCTTCTATCCTCCGCAAGGCTGCAGAAGCTGGCATCAACGTGCCTGACACCCTGCCTACAAACATCGGTATAGAGACCAAGGAGACAGAACTCATCCAGAAGCTCAACGGATTCACAGCAGCAGTGCGCCAGGCCGGAATCGACTACAGCCCTTCAGGCATAGCAAACTACTGCTACGAACTGACTAAGGAATTCAACCAGTTCTACCACGACTTCAGCATCCTCCGCGAGGAAGACGAGGCAAAGAAAGTGTTCCGACTCGTACTCTCTAAGAACGTGGCCAAGGTTGTAGCCCTCGGCATGGGTCTCCTCGGCATCGAAATGCCTGAGAGAATGTAAGCGATGGCTAAAAGCAAGTTTTACGTAGTCTGGAACGGTCTGAACACCGGAGTTTTCTCCTCGTGGAAAGACTGTGAGGCGCAGATAAAAGGCGTGCAGGGAGCGCTGTACAAATCGTTCGACTCAAAAGACGAGGCAGAAAAGGCGTACAGCTCCAGCCCCTGGGACTACATCCAGAAGAAATCACCAGCTGAGGGTAAGGCAAAGAGCGAGGACGTGCCTTCATGGCGAAACGACACCGTTCTGCCCCTACCGCCCGAAGTGGAAGCCGAAGCGCTGGCTGTCGACGCGGCCTGCAGCGGTAATCCAGGGCAGATGGAATACCGCGGAGTATATCTGCGCACAGGACAAGAGATATTCCACTACGGACCGACGCTGGGCACAAACAATATCGGCGAGTTCCTCGCCATAGTCCACGCACTTGCGCTGCTCAAGCAGAAGTCGTCCGCGATGACCATCTACAGCGACAGCAAGATAGCCCAGTTGTGGGTGAAAAAACGCGAATGCAAAACCAAACTGGAGCGCACTCCCAAAACAGAGAAACTCCTTCAAGACGTTGACCGCGCCGTAGCATGGTTGCACAACAACGCATACCAGAACAATATCCTCAAGTGGAAAACCGAGGAGTGGGGCGAAATTCCAGCCGACTTCGGAAGGAAATGAGGTGCCCCTCCCTAACCCTCCCCAAAATGGAGGGAACAATAGAATGGCATAAAAATCATAGTCTTTATCTTCTCCCCTTGGGGAGATAAGAGAGGGGCTTTCAATTTTCAAATTAATACAGGTGAGAGAGTTCTACAGAATCATGGGCAAGTACTTTGCCCGCTACAAGGGGTACATCGTAGGCACCCTAAGTGTGAATATACTTTCAGCTATATTCAACGTCATTTCATTCTCCGTGCTCATGCCAATACTCGAAATCTTGTTCGAGACGAAGCACGAACGCTACGTGTTCATGGCGTGGGATTCGGGCGACATCAAGGATGTGGCTTTCAACAACCTCTACTACTACTCACAGGTGTTGGTCGACACGCACGGACCAGCCACAACACTGCTATTGCTTGGCGTGGCGCTCAGCGTACTTACCTTGTTTAAGACTGCCGCATACTTCGGAGGTTCCGCTTGTCTGATGCCTCTGCGAACAGGTATCGTGCGCGACATCCGCAACGACATCTACAAGAAAGTGCTTCACTTGCCTCTCGGATTCTTCTCTGAAAAGCGCAAGGGCGACATACTGACACGCATAACATCAGATGTGGGCGAGATTGACGCATCCATAGGCAACTCGCTCGACATGGCCATAAAGAACCCAATACTCATCTGCGTCTATGTAGGTACGCTAATAGCCATCAGTTGGCAACTCACCCTCTTCACTCTCCTCGTTGTGCCGTTCCTTGCTTGGGGAATCGGTTCCATCGGCAAAAAACTCAAGAGCCGCTCTCTCCAGGCGCAATCAAAATGGAGCGACGGAGTGAGCCAGATTGAAGAAACTCTCGGCGGACTGCGCATCATCAAGGCTTTCATTGCCGAGAAGAAGATGGAAGACAGGTTCGTGGCTGTCAACAACGAGTACCGCAACGCTGCCATGAAAGTGGCGATACGCCAATCGGCAGCCCATCCTGTGAGCGAGTTCCTCGGCACATGTATGATCGTGATAGTGCTTTGGTTCGGCGGTTACCTCATCTTCAGCGGCGACTCCTCTATCGACGCCAGCGCCTTCATCTACTACCTCGTCATCCTCTACACCATCCTGCAACCTATCAAGGACCTCTCAAAGGCAGGCTACAGCATACAGAAGGGTATGGCATCGATGGAGCGCATCAACAAGATTATGAATGCGGAGAACAACATCCGGGAACCTGAGAATCCCGTTCAGGCAGACAACCTAAACGAGAAGATTGAAGTGAAAAACGTTTGCTTCAGCTACAACGAGAGCAAGGAGATTCTTCACGACGTCAGCATCACCATAGAGAAAGGCAAGACTATCGCCCTCGTAGGTCAGTCCGGTTCGGGAAAGAGTACGCTTGTCGACCTCATACCTCGCTATCACGATGTAAGCAAAGGCGAGATTCTCATCGACGGAACCAACATCAAGGACTTCTCGGTGCGCTCGCTCCGTTCGCTCATAGGCAACGTAAACCAGGAAGCCATCCTCTTCAATGACACCGTGTTCAACAACATCGCTTTCGGCGTGGACAACGCCACCCAGGAACAAGTAGAAGCAGCAGCACGCATCGCCAATGCCCATGAGTTCATCATGGAACTGGAGGACGGCTACCAGACCAAAGTGGGCGACCGCGGCGGACGCCTCTCCGGAGGACAGCGCCAGCGCATCAGCATAGCACGCGCCATACTAAAGAACCCTCCTATCCTCATCCTCGACGAAGCTACATCAGCACTCGACACCGAGTCGGAGCGCCTTGTGCAGGATGCGCTTGAGAAGCTCATGAAGTCACGCACGACTATCGCCATAGCACACCGTCTGTCTACAATCAAGAACGCTGATGAAATCTGCGTTCTTCACGAAGGACGCATCGTTGAGCGCGGCACTCACGAGAAACTCATCGCTCTCAACGGATATTACAAGAAGCTCAACGACATGCAGGCACTATAAACACCTATAAACAAACACCTTTTTATGCGCGAACGACTGAAATATCTCCTGACAATGTTTCTGCTGATTATCGCAATCTTTGCAACACAGAAACCCTTGTTCATGCTCTACAACGCTGGAGTGGCAAACGACATCAGCTTTGCCGACTTCTTCATGGTCATGCTCCACGGGCTCAAGCTCGACGTCACCATGACTTCGTACCTCATGGCAATCCCTGCACTCGTAGTGTTGGTAAGCTATTTCATCAAGATGCCTCTGCGCAAAATTCTTGCGGCTTACTACATACTAATCATGTGCATTATAGCAATCATCTTCGTTGCAGACTGCACAATGTACAACTTCTGGATGTTCAAGCTGAATGCTTCTGTGTTTATGTACACAGACAAGCCTGGCGACGCGCTTGCAAGCGTATCCACATGGTTCGTCATCGTGCGTCTCCTTGCCATAATCGCATTTGCAATCCTATACGGCTGGCTTTGCCTCAAAGTAACCCCAAAGACGTTTGCCCGCCTGCCAAAGCACAAACTGTCATCACTCATCACAATACCCGTGTTAGGACTCCTCTTCCTCGGCATCCGCGGCGGTGTAGATGAGTCGACTGCCAATATTAGTGATGTGTACTACTCCGACAACCAGTTCCTCAACCACGCTGCAGTCAACTCAACGTTCAACATGCTCTACACCATGACTAAGTCGGAAGACCTTTCAAAGGAATTCCAGTTCTTTGACGAAAGCAAGCGCAAGGCGCTCTTCAATCAGTACTACACTACCCAGAGCGTCGACACCGACACGCTTCTCACCACAACCCGCCCCAACGTGCTCATTGTTCTTTGGGAAGGATGCGGCGGATTCTTCGTCGAAGCCGTAGGCGGCGAACCAGGCGTCACACCTAACCTCAACAAACTGGCAGCCGAAGGCGTGGTCTTCACAAACTGCTATGCCAATAGCTACCGCACCGACCGCGGCGTGCTCAGCACCCTCAGCGGATGGTTAGGCATGCCTACAACATCGCTCATGAAACTCACCGAAAAGAGCAGCACCCTCCCGGGCATAGCCGAGAGCCTTGCAGGAGAGGGATACACAACCGACTTCTGGTATGGCGGCGACGTAGGTTTCACTAACATGAGCAGCTACCTCTTTGAGACAGGCTACCAGTCAGTAAAGGGCGACACGTATTTCTCTGCCGAAGACCGCAACTACAGCAAGTGGGGGGCTCCCGACCATGTCGTGCTCGACAGTGTGGCAAACACCATACTCCGTCGCAAGCCAAATGCCTCCCCGTGGATGACCACAGTGCTCACCCTCAGCAGCCACGAACCGTGGGAAGTGCCATACGACCGCCTGGAAGACGGAAAGCGAAACAGCATGGCCTACACCGACCACTGCCTGGGACAGTTCATCGACCAGCTGAAAGCATCAGACCTCTGGAGCGACATGCTCATAATCATACTCCCCGACCACGGCATCAGAAGCGAAGACACACAGACCAACAGCAACTACAAAGTGGCCCATATACCTATGGTCTGGACGGGAGGAGCAGTGAAAGAACCGCGTATCGTCCCAACCATAATGGCGCAGTCCGACATGGCAGCCACACTGCTCGGCCAGCTCCGCATCGCTCACGACGAATACATCTTCAGCCGCGACGTGTTCAGCAAGACCTACACCAGTCCGTCGGCATTCCATACATTCAGCAACGGAATGTCGCTCATCGACACCACCGGAGTCATGACTTTCGACAACGACGCACAGAAAATCATCTACACAGAGGCGTTCATCGACAGTCTCGCGTTCAGTCCGGCACAACAAGAAGAGAAGGCCAAAGCCATCCTCCAAACCGTATACAAGGACGCCGGAGCAAGATAAGCATGTGGGGACACCTCACACACGACACACAAAAAAGGCACAGACAACCATCGCAGTCTGTGCCTTTTTCCATTTTTGAGAAAAACATGCCGTTCCCCTGTAACAAACCAACCTTCCGACTCGTTAGTACAGATAGAAAAGCTAAAACACAACCAATAAACGACAAAAGACATGAAGAAAAGTATCTTAACACTGGCAATGCTAATCATTGCAAGTTGCACATTCGCTCAGAGCGCCGACTATCTCATCAAGCAATACAGAAAAATGGAAGGGGCGGAATATGAGAACATAACAAAAAAGATCAAAAAGGATGCTGAGAAAGAACGATACACCAATCCGAAGAACTACGATCTGACAAGAAGAGTTAAAAAGGCACACTACGTTACGGTGGAACTGAACAACGACGAAAGAGAGGCTCTCACGAATAACATAGAGAACATCGACAACTACAAATGCCTGTATCAGCAGAAGAGTAATACAGAATACCTACTAAGCGATGGATACACCCTCTTCCCTAACCGCCAATACTACGGCATAGAAGAGAACGACACCATAAAGGACGGCATAATCCGTGCTGACTTCCGTGCCAATGGAAAGATGAAGACTGTTATCTTGCACGTCACTGGGGCTGTAACTCTGGAGGAGTACATGAACCTCATGGGGTTTGAGGAGACGAAGAATATTAACATCAAAAAAGATTAGAAGAGCCACGCCGGAAGACCTAAGGCGAGATAACAACACGTATGGACGCACAGGAGTTTAAACAACGGTTCATGCCTTACCACAGGATGCTCTACCGAGTAGCCTACAGATTGACAGGCAACGTGCAGGAAGCTGAAGACCTGTTGCAGGACACGTACATGCGATTGTGGCAGAAGAGGGAACAGATAACCGGAGAGGCGCTGACAGAGGCATACCTCGTCATCGTCATGAAGAACCTCCATCGCGACAAGATGCGGCTTAAAAGCATCGACACCTCAGCCGACCTGACCGAACGCATCGAACCGCCCGATGACACCCGCCCCGACGAGAACACAGAAAGGGAAGACGAGGCGTTCATCATGAAAGACCTGATAGACCACCTGCCACCACGAGAACGCAAGATAATAACGATGTACCTGCTGGAAGAGCAATCCTACGAGGAGATAGAGACAACCACAGGACTCAAGCAAGGAAACATCCGACAGATAGTGATGAGAACCCGACAGAAACTAAAAGAACAATTCAATAAACTCGCAAAAACATGGATGAACTGAAACACTTAAATACCGAAGGGCTCAACGACATAGAGATACCTGACGGACTGGAAGCCAGACTCTCCATGAAGATTGACCAATGGGCTGAGAGCGAACGCAAAGCAGCCAAACCGGCACCGCAGCAGCGTAAAAAACGCATCAGACTGCTTCGCACCGCAAGCATTGCAGCCAGCATAGCACTGCTTCTCGGCATAGGCATAACGCTCAGCAACCATGACAACAAAGTCCAAAGAGACACATTCGACAATCCAGAGCAAGCCCGCCAAGAAGCAGAAAAAGCCCTAAACCTCCTTGTCTACAACCTCGGCAAAGGCATGGAGCAGCTAAACAAAGTGAAAGAAATCAGCGGAAGCACAAACAGCACCATCAACAACTCATTAAAACTATTAGAAAACCATGAATAAGGCAATAGCAAAGATAATAGCAATCGTGACACTGGCATTCATCTGCACCACGGCAAACGCCCAGTCCAATCCGTTCGACAAATACGCCGACTCAAGAGACGTCACATACATCTACATCTCAAAAACCATGCTCGGACTGATGGGGTCAAAAATATCCGCCAACATCAACGATGTCAACATAAGCGAAATCATCAACGGCCTCAACAGCATCCAGATCATCACCTCAGGCACCGCAGCCACCAAGAAGTCGCTGAAGAACGAAGCGCAGTCAATCGTCAAGAAGAACAAGTACGAACTGCTCATGCAAGTGTCGGAAAACGACAGGAAAGTCGACATCTACCACAAGGAGAGCAAAGACAACTCCGTAATCGTGATGATTACCGACAACGAGAACGAGACCGTCCTCATCGTATTCTCTGGCACATTCAGCACGGAAAACGTCATGAAGATGATTCAGCAATAAGACTACTGGCGGCGGGTGGCGAAGTTCGCCGCAGAGCCGCCACAAGCAATATTCCTCCTCGAAATCATCGAACGCACATCAATCGGAAGCCGCAAAGCAGCAGCAAGTTCACCTTTCGGACAGTCGGCTGCATGCACCTTCGGATCGCCTAAGCGCAGCTTCATCACAAACACGCTCGGCCCTGTAGTCATGCTCCCCACAAAAGAATCGCACGAAAGCAGCAAGTCTACAGAAACAATAAGACGCACAATAGCGTCCTTCTTTTCTGACGGTTCCACCCTACAGAACTTCTTGTGGTAATACCCCCTCTCATCCTCACGGCAAAGAGTCAGAAACCTGAGTTCCGGAAAATCCTCCCTGACCTCCAGGAACTGCCGGTAGTCATCAGTCAATACAAACAGGCAATCTCCAGCCTGAAGCCCCAACCTACCCACAATGGTTTTGCCGTCTACCAAGCACGCCTCCGTCACCTTGTCGCCACCACGAATCTGCACACCTGAATAGACCGACGGCAAGGACAGAATTTTCCTACATGCCTCCCTCTGCGACAGAACATAAGGATTAAGCCGCCAAACCATACGCGCCACTTTGGCAAACGCTCCCATATAGTCATCGTCAATGCCGAGTTCAGGCACACATATCTTCTGCAACCTATCGACCCGCACATCCTGGGCAAACAAAACGCGCTCCCCATAAGTCACCAACGCCACCAAACGCCCTATCCGCGTCAGCATCCCCTTCTTGATCTTCCATACTACAGGGCCCAAGGACCTTTGCGCCCTGCACAACTTCATTATGCGGCGCCAGGACGGCAACCTATGGAAATTGTATTTCCTGTGGAACGCCTCATGCCTCTCCTCACAGAACGGCATGAAATATTCGGTCCACCCCACCCCCGTGCCGAAATTCGCATCATCGGAATACATCTGAAACCTTATCCGATGGGCCAGACAGTACAGCATGGCGTCAACCATGTAATTCATTTCGACAAACAGACCGCAATCCACACCAATGCGGCACACCATTCTTCTGCCGCAAGATTCATTAAATTTACGATAGGCATCCAAATCCAGTTCTCCCATTCCCTCTTTTAATTTTAGTTCATCTTAAGTTTTCGGGGTCTCAATGGACCCCACTTATATAGATGTCCCAAAGGTATCAAAGACTGCACCAAGACCGTTGGGAGCGACCTTTAATGGAGTTCAGGAGTTGCAGGAGGACGCTTCGCTTAGGAGTACATCATTGTAACCGCTCATGTTGTCATTAGCATTGTCCACGTAGAGTGCGGACCTATGTGTCCGCCCGATAGCGCCTGCCATTGTCATTCTGAACGTTAGTGAAGGATCTCAACTCACAGGTCCTATACTACAGATAGCACAGATTTTCACAGATTAATTCTTTTAACACGTTACTTTTAATCTGCTCGAATCCGTGAAATATGTGATCTGTGCCACATTCGGGCGGGGTTCGCCCACCCGAAAACACCGCCACCGCTGTGAAAACTTTGCTCCACCTCGGTAGGAAATTACCTCCACCTCGGTAAGTATTTTGCACCACTGGGGAGAAAAGTATAAATAAAACTTATATTTGTAAGAATAAAACTAATATTTATATAAATAAAACTATTATTTGTACAAATATTACTTTTATTTATAGTTTTCAGCGGGGAGTTGAGAATTAAGGAGCGGGGTATAGGGAATTTTGCACCGAGGCGCAGCGGACTTTCCAGTGCGATAGTGCTGATTTTTAACGCAATAAGGCAAGCAGAAGCATCCTCGTTGCTCCTGCAGGAATGAGGGATGAGTTAGTCTGCAATTCTGCATCTAACTCATCCTACCAAGTAATTCTTATTCCGAACGGGCATGTAAACATCACTGGCTGTTCCGTCCAGATCGTATGCGTCTCGCCGCCTGAAGGGATAAACCAGTTGAAAGTCGGCTCGACAAATATGCTCGTGTTTGGAGCAAATTCATACTGAAGCCCGACGCTTGCTCCCGTTTGCCATTGCAAAGGAGGGCTGAAGCGCTTGTCGCCGAATATTATGCGCTTCCAATCATTGTCTGCACTGCCTACCAACTTGCTGTAGACTGGGACATGAAGTGTTACACCGGCAGAAGCGTATGCTGACAGGCGCTTGTAGTCCATCCACTTGTATGACACTCGGAGCGGCACTCCGAGATAATGTATCTTTTGACGTGTGGCAGCGGAATCGCCAGCCTCTCCGATTGTGAAGCGGGACTTAAGGATGGAGTATTGCAGACCTGTCTCAAGACTCCACCTGTCGCTGATAGACTTCGTGACTGAGATGCCAAACGTGATTGGCTTTTCATGATGCTCTTTATGCACAATCTTGCCGCTGTATTGCTCTGCTATCTGGATAAGCTGAAGCGTATCGGCAGAGGCATTGTCGGAGGCAATCGCCTTCAAGTACTTGCAGTATTCCTCCCAAGTGCTCACATGGCTTGGCATTTCGCCCAACGGCCCTTCAATCTCCGGAAGGAGAGACGTGTTGATAGCAATCAGGTTGTAGACATTCTGCACCAAGGCTGGTCCTAACGAACCCGCTGCGAGGAACTGCCACTTCCGGTTCTTCCTGCCGTCAAGCTCAGCGATATTTATCTCTGGCAAGAGTATAGGCCTGATGACAGAATCTGCCACATCAACGCTAAGCGTATCGGCAATGGTCTCTGCTATCAGAATGCTGTCGATATTAGGTTCTGGAGCAAACGTAACAGTCGCTGTATCAGCCAACGAAACTGTATCTGCAACAGCGCGAGCCAACGTCTTCATCTCTTCCGGTCTGACTTTCGGAGCAGGTGCCAGTTTTTCTTCCGGCAGAGCACGCTGCTCCGCAACACTGTCACTGGCATTCCGTATTATTTGCATTGGTCTGTCAGCCTCAGCATTTACCTCAGCTACTTGGTCGTGCCCCTCCTCTTCTTCACGCAACATCAAGTACCATGCTATAGGAATGAACAGTAAAGCCAGCACGCCCAGCAACATGCGTTTGAGCAAGCGCTTGGCACGCGATAATTGCGAAGAGGAACTATGAGGTTCTATGCCGAGCATATCTGCAATCTCCTTGTGGGAGAAGCCCTCGACGACGTAAAGGCGCAGGATTTTGCGGTAGCCCTCCGGAAGTTGATTGATGAGTCCGAGCAGTTCCTTGTGGTCCATATAGGAATCTGGAGATGACGCAGGATCGACAAACACGGCATCTTCCTCATTGATAGCAGAGAAAGGCTGGATGCGGATCCTGCCTCTTCGCTCAACATGCTTCAATGAAACATTTCTGACTATTGACGTAAGCCATTCGTAGAATCTTGTGTTATCCTTAAGGCTACCGATAGAGACGAAAGCCATGACAAACGCGTCGTGGACAAGGTCCTTGGCTGTTTCCTTGTCCTCCTTTATGATATTCATACATACCCTCATCATTTTCAGGTAGTATGTCCTGTACAATATGTCGAAAGCATCCGAGTCCTTATCCTTTGCCCTCTGAATCAAAGCATCCAAATCCATCTGTCTACGGAACCATTAAGACGGCCCACATCTATATAGATACAAATTTATGGCAAAAGACTGCACCGGCAAAAGGAGCACCAACTAAAACGGCACTCCTGACAGCTGTCCGGAGTTATCACGCCCATCAATATTACAAATCAGATGGCAACAAAAAGGGGTAGGCTTGATGAACCTACCCCTACGCTATTATAGCGTTAACGTTAGTTTTCTTATCGCGCTATAAGGAGGAAGTACTTCTTCTTGCCCTGCTGAACAAGGATATACTTGCCGTCGAGAAGGTCGTCGGTAGTGATGACGCGGTCGAACTCAGCGAGCTTCTCCTTGTTGATGCTCACGCCGCCGCCCTGGGTGAGTTTGCGCATCTCGCCCTTGGACGAGAACACCTGTGCTTTCTCCACGCAGAGGTCTACGGCCTTGATGCCGGCAGCGAGTTCGTCTTTGCTGATTTCGAACTGAGGCACTCCGTTGAAGACATCGAGGAGAGTCTGCTCGTCGAGCTTGAGGAGAGCGTCCTTTGTAGCCTTTCCGAAGAGGATGCCCGAAGCCTCAACCGCCATGTTGTAGTCTTCCTCAGAGTGAACCATAATGGTAACTTCCTTGGCAAGACGCTTCTGCAACACGCGCTGGCCTGGGTCGGCATCCTGCTCGGCGATGATGGCGTCGATTTCCTCTTTAGTGAGCGACGTGAATATCTTGATGTACTTCTTAGCGTCCTCGTCAGGCACGTTGAGCCAGAACTGGTAGAATGCGTAAGGCGACGTGCGGTTGCGGTCGAGCCAGATGTTTCCGCTCTCGGTCTTACCGAACTTGCGACCGTCGCTCTTTGTCACGAGCGGACAAGTGAGGGCGTAGCACTCGCGTCCGTTGGTGCGGCGTATGAGTTCCGAACCAGTGGTTATGTTGCCCCATTGGTCGGCACCACCGAGCTGGAGTTTGCAGTTCTTGTGCTCGTTGAGGTAGAGGAAGTCATATCCCTGCAGGAGCTGGTAAGTGAACTCGGTGAATGAGAGTCCGTCGCGCGCCTCACCGTTGAGACGCTTCTGCACCGACTCCTTCGCCATCATGTAGTTGACTGTGATGTGCTTGCCCACCTCGCGTGCGAAGTCGAGGAACGTGAAGTTCTTCATCCAGTCGTAGTTGTTCACAAGCTCCGCCTTGTTAGGAGCGTCGCTGTCAAAATCGAGGAAGCGCGACAGTTGCTCCCTGATACAAGCCACGTTGTGGCGCAGAGTGTCCTCGTCGAGGAGGTTGCGCTCCTGACTCTTTCCCGAAGGGTCGCCAATCATACCAGTGGCACCACCGATGAGAGCCAGTGGCTTATGTCCGCAACGCTGGAAATGGCGCAGCATCATCACACCGCAGAGGTGTCCGATGTGCAGCGAGTCGGCTGTAGGGTCGATGCCCAAGTAAGCCGTTACCTGCTCTTTCTGAAGCAGTTCGTCTGTACCTGGCATCATTTGGTGTATCATACCGCGCCAGGTAAGTTCTTCAACAAAGTTCTTCATCTGTTTCTATATTTGTTTTTATGTTAATGCTTGTTTCAAGGATTATACCATCCCCGCCCCTTGGGGAGGGTTAGGGAAGGGTCTCCTTAGTCCATGTGGAACATCTCCGGAAGCGGAATGGAGACAGGCGAGTTGTCGGGGTTGGTCTCCATGATGTCGGCCATGTATGCCCACCACTTCTGCACGATAGGGTTGTCGCCCATATCCTGCGAGCCGCCGTCGCCTTTCACCTTCTGGAAAGCGAACAGCGTGTTGGTGTCCTCGTCGAGATAGATGGAATAGTCGTACACTCCGCCGTCCTGAAGGAGTTTCTTCAGTTCCGGCCATATCTCTGCATGGCGTTTCTTGTACTCTTCCTTGAAACCAGGTTTAAGGAACATCTTGAATGCTTCTCTTCTTTCCATATTGTATGAGTTTAAGTATTCTAATGGATTATCACCATCGTAGCGCCGAATCCGTACTGCTGGAACGACGCGTCCTGCCAAGTGCAGGATTTGTACTTGTGCTTGAGTTCAGTGATGAGGGCATTGCGCAACACGCCTTCGCCCTTGCCGTGGATGAACACGATGCGGCGGCCCTTCTCCTTCAGATGCTCGTCCATAGTCTTGCGGAACACCCCGAGCTGGTAGTCCTTTATCTCGTTAGGAGAGAGTCCAGCTGTAGTGTCGAGCAGTTCATGAGCGTGAAGGTCCACCTCAATCACCGCCTTAGGGTCGGGCTTCTTGTTGTCCACCCTCGCACTGCTCTTCTGACGGCGCTCGTCCTCGCCCTTGTCATACATGGCACGCTTTATCTCCTCGGCTGTGACAACAAGAGGGCGTGCTGGCACGTCGTCTTTCACGACGTAGTACTCAAGCGTAGGTTCGTCGAAGAAGAGACTCTCACGGAAGGTGTGCAGTTTGTAGAACTTCGTCACGTCAATCCTCATGTCGGCGCTCACCGCCGGCTTCATCGCAAACGGTTTGTCCTCCTTGTAGGCGATGAGTTGCACCGCCAAGCGCTCCATTGAGTTCAGGTCCTTATGCTCGAACTCCTCGATGAAGACCTTCGTGTTAGGTTCTATCACTCCCGAAGAGCGCAGGGTCCATACGGCATTCTCAGCCGACATGTATGTGTAGGCAACGTAGTAGTTGCAGTCGTTTACGATATATGCCTCGAACTTCGTCTTCGACAGTTCCTTGATATTCACCGGCACGAACGCCACGCACACGTTCAGCCGCTCGCCGTCTTTTCTCTCCTGAGGCTTCGGACGAAACGTCACAGGGCGCTCATCCCATGCCAGCGGCTCAGGCTTTTCCGCTTCTTCCTGCGTCTTTGGCGCATTGAGCGACGGCTTGTTGCCCATCGTCACCTTTGGAGGGGCAGGCTTTGCGATGTTCAAATCGTTTGTTTCGATAACCACACACTCCTTTGCCGGAACGGGAATTTCAAAGCCGTCCTCGTCCTCCACAAGCACGATGTTGCCTTTCTGGAAACCGCAAACGACACCGCCGCCCACGTCGCTCAGGAATCTCACCTTGTCGCCTATGTTTATTGCCATCTGATAGTTCGTCTTATATATAATTGTGCAAAGATAGTGAAAAACCTCGGCTGAGGGCACACGCTTACGGGATTTTTCATCAATCGCGCGTCTGAATGGGGAGTAAAAATCCTCACTTTCGCCCCCTGCTCTCTCTTACCTGCTTAGGGGTGCAGCCGCGATCCTCCTGGAAGCACTTGCTCATGTGGCTGGCTGAACTGAAGCCTGTCTGTTCAGCCACATCGGCTATGCTCAGGTTGCTCTCAATCAGGAGTCGCTCGGCGTGCTGAAGGCGGATGCTCCTGATGAACAGGCTCGGCGACTTGTCGAGCAAGGTGGTCATCTTCTTGTAGAGTCCTGTGCGCTCCATACAGAGGTCCCTGCTCAGTTGCTCCACGCTATAGCCCTTGGTGTTGATATTTCTCTCCACGAGTTCGATGGCACGGTTGACGAAATCATTATCATTCGCCGCCTCTTCCTGAGGCACCTCTGGTTCCTCCGGCTTTTCCGCCACCTCATTATCGTTTTCCTCGCGCAGTTTCTCCCTTTCGATAAGGTTGCGGATGCGCATGAGCAGAATCTCCTCCTTGTGCCGCTGACGGATGCGCAAGCGGGTGATGCGGGTGTAGACAACAAAAACAGCAATAAGCACACCGACAAGCAGCAGCAGAAAGACGCTACGCGCCCAAGCGGTCTGCCACCACGGCGGGGTAATCAGGAAACGCAGGGCAAGCGGTTCCGTCTGTCCATCTGCCTTCACTTGAAGCGTATATTCGCCTGGAGCAGCCTTGAGCAACGACAGATGCATCACTCCACGATGGTCTATAAGTCCGTTGACCACCGAGGCCGTATGCCAAAGCGTATCAGCCTTAGCGTGGTCCGACATTATGCGGTAGCGCATCACCGTGTGTTCGGGCAGGGCATAGTTGAGCGACGAGATGTCGAAACGGATATTGTTCTCATCATGGCTGAACTCAAACTCCCGCATGAACGGTTCCGCCTCAGGCAAAAGCGTATGCCCCACAGGAATGCGCTCGCCATTGAGCGAGAGTCCGGTAAGAGTAGGCATCAGTTCCACTTCGCCATAGTCCACGCTGTCGGGATGAAGCACTGTATAGCCGTCCACTCCCTCGAAGAGCAACTGCCCGCCAGGCAAGACAGCCACCGCATTGTCGGCATACGCTCCCGACAAGGTGCCGTCTTGCGATGTGAACGCCTCAATGCTCAAATCTGGTTTGATGCGGTTAATGCCGTAACCCGTCCCCACCCATATATCGCCGTTCCTGTCTTCCATGATGGAATGGATGGAATTGCTTGAGAGTCCGTCCTCTGTGTACAGCATGCGTGTCTCGCTCGACTCAGGTTTTGTCAGTTCCAATCCGTCAAAACTCCTCTTCCACACCCATCCTCTGCTATCGGTAAACGGCGACTGACTTGGCGGCAAGTCCTCGCCCTCGTACTTGTTCTTATACGACTTGATGCGGAATCGCAACGGATGGGCGTAGAGCAGTCCCTTGTCGTAAGTGCCCAGCCATACGCCACCCTGACGGTCCTGATATATGGTGTTCAGTCCCTCTGTGTGAGGTTCGGAGTCCTTCACATTTATATGTGGTATTTCCGCCACACTGCCATCCACCGCATTGATGTGCAACGTGTTTCTGTTTGTTGTCACATACAAGTCGCTGTCGGTCGGCGCAATGACGGTGTGCAGCAGGTCGTTTGTGCGCAGCAGTTCCGTCCATTCGCCCGAGTCGGGAGCGAAGCGCAGACAGACGCTTTCACTGCCGTTGCGCAACTGATACAGAGTGCCGTCGGGCGACTTAACCACGAGCGACGTGCTGGCCGTGAGCGATGCCTTATCACTCCCATAAGCAGCGCTACGATAGGACTCACGCCCATCGCCGCCGTAGCATCTCACCTCACCGTTGCTATAGAAAAGGTAATCCTTGCCGCCGCTGGTCTCTATGTCCTGCAACGTGGCATCGCCCGCCTGTCTCGCTATGCTCACCCCGTCAGTCGTATTGAACACCGCCCGAGGAGTGACCACCCACATTTTCTTGTCGGAGTCGATGAACAAATCCGTCACCTCGTCCGCTATTCCGACAGAACGAAACAGACTGTCGAAGTTGCTCACATAGCGATTGTGGCGAAGGTCGAAACAGCGCAGTTTCTGCCATTCCTTGACCCACAGACGCTCGTCTTTGTCAACGTACACATGGTAAGCGCCATTATATTCCCTCAGTGCGCCCACATGCTCATTGTCGGCATGAATATAGCGAAACTCCGCACCGTCAAAGATGTTGATGTTGCCACGCGTGGTTATAGCCATACGCCCGTCGGGCAGCTGCATGATGTGTTGCACCAGATTGTCGTTCAATCCGTCCGATGCGTCCATGCGCGCAAACGTCAGACTATGAATCTGCGCACCAGCGCCGACTGCAGCCAACATGAATGCCAATATGAAAACTATACGTCCTTTCATTTCATCAGGAATCTCTTAAACTCCGATTCGAAGTTCGGGGTAAACACTCCTTTGCCCATGCTCTCCATCAGTTCGTCCATCGGCCAGAAGCGCCCTCCGTCCACTTCACCGCTCGGACGCACCTCACCGTCGTACACGGTCTTATGGACAAACACCAGTTCGCGCTCCACTTCCGACTCAAACACATACTGCACCACCAGTTCGGGAGTGAAGTCCGCAATGCCGAGTTCCTCGCCCGCCTCGCGCATGAGAGCCCGTTCCACGTTCTCGCCCAAGTCTACATGGCCGCCCACGGCAGTGTCCCACTTGCCAGGCTGTATAGTCTTCCACTCCGGACGTCTCTGCAGATAGATTTCGCCCCGTGAGTTGTAGACGTGAAGATGCACTACCGGATGCAGGCGCTTAGTCCCGTCATGGCACTCGCCCCTTGTGGCTGCGCCTATTATATTTCCCTGCTCGTCAACGAGAGGCAGCATTTCGTCATTATTGTCGTGCATATTTAAGTTTGTGAGTTCGTGAGTTTGTGAGTTTGTGAGTTTGTGAGTTCGTGAGTTCGTGAGTTGTAGGGGCGTGGCGGCACGTCCTATGGTATCGTCCCCAATTTAACTTCCGTTACTTAACTTCTACAACAAAACTGGGCCGCCCGTTACGTTCCCGTTATCGTCATAGATGCTATTTCATTCTCAAGCACGCCAGATAGTCGTAGTGGTCGCCGTCGGCAACCTTTTCGCACTCGAAGCCCGACTCGTTGGCATACATCTGCAACGTGGCAAAGTCAATGTAAAGCCAATCGAACGAGTCGCCCTGCACGGTGCGGTACTTCATGGCATAGTCGACCTCACCGTAATAGCCTGCGGCAAGGTCAATATCGAAAGAGCCGTCTTCATTCTCGAACACATACTTCAAGTCCGACGAGTCGAGCAATATACGCCCGCCAGGATTGAGCAGCTGCTTCGCCCGCTTGAAAAACTCCGGCAGACGCTCCACCCTCCCCACTATGCCTATGCCGTTCATCGCCATGATGATAGTGTCAAACGACTCACAGAACCTCTCATCGAAGAAGTCCACGCAACGTGCATCCACACCTCGGTCCTTCATCACCCCGACCGACAGCGCAGAAATATCTATCGCCACAACCTCCCTACCCATCTTCATCAGTTCCAGACTGTGGCATCCCGAACCGGCACCCACATCGAGCACCCTACCCTCACACCGGCGCAGCATCTCCTGCTCCAGGCGGGGCATATCGTCAAACCCCCTGAACAACGTCTTCACAGGGATGTTGTCCTCGTAGAACATCGACGAGAACACGCGCAACTTGACCGCGTGCCCCTTCTTGTAGTATTCCGCTATCGCCTGCCCCATCGGGTCCCTATCCTTTTCTATCATTACCTGCAAAAAAAAATAAATAAACAAATCATTTCAGCCCAATCCATTCGGACTATGCAAAAATAGTCATTTAGTTTCGCAAAACAGGCACATCCGCCTTAAATTCAGCCTTCTGCACTCCAGAAAAATCCCTCCTCCTCGGTAAAAAATCCGTCAAACCCCAGTGAAGAATCCGCCACACTGCGGAGAAAAGTATAAATAAAAGTAATATTTGTACAAATAATAGTTTTATTTATATAAATATTAGTTATATTCTTACAAATATAAGTTTTATTTATACTTTTCTCCGAGGGGTCGAGGAGTTTGCACCGAGGAAGTGGAAAATTTCCACCGAAACAACGGGCATTTTCAAAGTCGGCGCCCTCTTGCGTAAAAAAAACACAAGAAAATTTGGCTGTACGAAAAATCATTCATACCTTTGTGGTGTAAAAATTACACAACAGAGTAATCGATATGGAAAATTCAAAGGAATTGAAATACTGCTACAAGCATCCGCACCCGAGTGTGACGACCGACTGCGTGATATTCGGCTTCGACGGAACAAACCTGAAGGTGCTGCTCGTTGAGCGCGGCATAGAACCGTTCAAGGGCCGTTGGGCTCTGCCAGGCGGATTCATGCGCATGGACGAGAGCGCTGAGGAAGGTGCGCTGCGAGAGCTGAAGGAGGAGACGGGGCTCGAGGGTGCATATATCAAGCAGTTCGGGACTTTCACCGCTCCAAACCGCGACCCACGCGAACGTGTCATCACCATAGCCTACTACGCGCTGGTGAAGCTACAGGAGGTGAAAGGTGCGGACGACGCTGCCGACGCCCGTTGGTTCGACCTCGGCAAAGTGCCCTCGCTCGCCTTCGACCACGACATGATTCTGCGAACTGCGCTCAACGAACTGCGCAAGCAGATACACTTCGAGCCTGTAGGATTTGAACTCCTGCCCGAAAAATTCACCATCAAGGAACTGCAGAACCTCTACGAGGCAATACTCGACGTCAACTTCGACCGCCGCAACTTCTACAACAAGATGAAACGCTTCGAAATCCTCGACCAACTCGAGGAGCGCGCCATGCCAACGCCTAAGAAAGAGGCCTTCCTCTTCCGATTCAACGCCGAAAAATACCAGGAACTGAAACAGAAGGGATTCCGGCTGGAGTTTTAGGGAAAGAGCATCGATGAACTGATGGAGATTATAAAAAGTTAAGACCGAAAGGATGAATTAAAGAAACAATAACCAATTAAAATTACAGCGCTATGGCAATGGGAACGCAAATCAGGATGTATAAAAGACGAGGCGACAGATATCCTCGTCATCGTGTGGAACTACCGATAGTATCACTACCCGTAGTTAAGGCTTTTGCTAAGCAATACAATATTCCTCAGGTCGAATTGACTGTGGGGTATCTGGACTTCTTGCGAGAGATAAGCAAAGATGATTTGAGAACCTTAATAGAAGACGGCTGCATTCCTAATTTACAACCTGAATTAAAATCATGGTTGGATGGAGATGAAGATTTTGAGGTTGTTGATATTCTTTGTTATGAGTGGTATTACGAATAATCCTTGTTATGGGAAAGAATTATCACCGAATGACACGCCATACAACAACGCTTCAGTGGGGTAATCTTGGAGAAAAGGGATTTGAGGAAATAATAAAACATTAACTAAAAATATTCAACTATGTACAACAGAGAATACACATCCGAAAGAATCAACAAACTCGAACCTAACGAGATTTTCGTGTTTGGAAGCAACCTTTCAGGCGCACATGGCGGCGGCGCTGCACGTGCCGCACTCAACCGCTTAGGAAATTTGTAGAAACTATAAAATGATACAAAAAAAAACAGAAGCGTTATGACTCAAACCGAATTCAAACACTTGATTGATACTCTTTCTGAAAAGATAGGACAAATAAGGCTGTCAGCGCATCAACTTCACAAAGACGTAAATCAGACATACGACAAGATTCATCCATACGGATTTCATCTCGACATGGTGGCAGACTCAATGTATAAATACGGGCATGAAGTATGTTGCAACGAGGAAGATGTGCTCCCTCTATTCTTCGCTGCATTCTACCATGACAGCATAGAAGACGCACGACTCACATACAACGATGTCACAAAAATCGCGAAAGAGTACATGGACGACTCACAGGCGTACATGGCAACGGAGATTGTCTATGCATTGACTAACGACAAAGGACGCACCCGAGCAGAACGAGCAGGAGAAAAATACTACCAGGGAATACGCGAAACGCCGTATGCTCCATTCACCAAACTTGCCGACCGTCTTGCGAATATCACTTACTCCAGTGCGGGCAACAATGCTGCAAACCAGCACATGAAATCAGTTTACCGCAAAGAACTGCCACATTTCATGGAGGCTATCAGCACAAATAACGAAGATCTGCGCTTTGCGCTACCGCAGCAGATGATTGACGAAATCAAGAAACTCATATCCGATTGAAACGATACAACATGAAAAATCTATTACTAAGCGCCGCAATAGGAGACATCAGCGGCATGCCGTACGAATTTGAGGGACGAACGAAAAACTACGACGAGGTGAACCTTCTGCATCCTGCCAACACTTATACCGATGATACGGTATGCACTTTCGCGTGCGCTGAAGCTCTGATGCACAACCTCGACATGGCAAAATGCTTGTGGACAAGAGGACGCGAGGATTTCTACAGGGGATTCGGCGGACGATTTGCCAACTGGCTCATGGCAAAAGAAGTGCAACCTTCATATGGTTCGTTTGGAAATGGTAGCGGAATGAGAGTGTCGGCTGCAGGTTTCATGGCGACAAGCGATGCCGAATGCATAGAATTGGCAACAAGGACAGCACTTCCCACCCACGACCACCCCGAAGGTATAAAGGGAGCGGTTGCAACGGCTCTGGCCATATTCTGGGCGATGAAGGACAAGAGTAAAGAGTTCATTCACAGCAATGTGCTAACGGCGTACTACCCTGATTGGGCAGAACTGACATATAGCCAGATAAAACCTGATTTCGACTTTAACGAAACATGCCAGCTCACGATACCAGCCGCAATAATCTGCTTCCTTGAAAGCAAAGACTATGCCGACTGCCTGAAACTGGCTATCTCGCTCGGAGGAGATGCCGACACACTCGCAGCAATCGCAGGTCCCATGGCATACGCTCACTACAAGCACATGCCCGACCCCCTCATCAAAAACGCATTGACCAAACTACCGAAATGGATGGTGGAACTCAACGACGAATTCGACAAGATGGTAAGCAACAAGTGTAATAGCAAATAATCTTAAACCACAAAAACTGTCATCATGAACATCTGCAGTTATTACATAGGCGGAGAATCGATATTACCAAAACCGTGGAAGACATATTTCTACCCTGGGTGTGAAGAATGGAACGACCTGGACGAAGAAGAAAAATTCATGGACTTGGCTTTCGTCCTGGACAACGGACTTGACATACTCGAATGCATAGAAAAATACATGAGAGAACACGATTATGTCGAGGAAAGGGATGTCAAGGAAGCTTTGTGCCGACATATCTCCGCCTTACGCTACAGACGGAGAAAAGTGGAGGAAAGACTACGCACAACAGAAATTTTGAAGGACAGTCTAAATCTGGACGAACTCACAAAACTCCTTAGAACAGAACTGCAAATGAGATTCTCCTACCAGACAGACGGAGAAGGCAATCTGACGTTCTTCCAAAAATACATCGGAAACAGCCCATTAACCCCCGATTTCGTTTGCCGTCCCACTGGATGGCACGAGGTGACGGAAGAACGTATCGTACAGGATAATCCGTGGCGTCCACTCGCCGAAACATACCAAGGACACGACCTCTACTCCGCCACAAGAAAGTTTTTCATGGATGCCGACTGGGATTTGCTCAATCAGTATAACGAAACCAAGAAGAACGAGAAACACAAGTATCATCTTGAGATACCAGCTGAACCGTGGCAGGGTAATCCGCTCAAGGCACAAATCATAATACTAAGCCTTAATCCTGGATGGCAGGAAGAATGCAACAAAGACGTGGCAGAGAAGTTACCGGAGCAAATGCGAGAAGAAGTGTTCAAAGAGAAACAGCGCACACTACTTTTCCAGGCAGAAGGATTCTTCCCCTTCCGCAAGGATGTGACAGACGCCATCAGTCGTGTGGGCGAAAACTACTGGCGAGGCGACGGGAACAAGAAAGGGCGTTTGTCTGTGCTGAAACCTGACTCGATGGACGAGTTCGAGTTTTACAAAAAGTTCGCCGTAGTGCAATATTGTGCCTACACGTCCAAGGAGTACGGCGGCGGATTCAAGGATAGAGCGTATCTGCCAAGCCAGAAGTTCACCAAAGAACTGATTCGCCACATTGCATACAACCGCCCGGAAGTGAAATTCGTGATTCTGCGTGCCGTAGACAAATGGAAAAACCTCCTCGACCCTGACGTTTGGCACACGATGAGGCCGAACACCATCATTGCGAAACACCCTATACAACAACGCTTCAGCGAGGGTAATCTTGGAGAAAAGGAATTTGAGGAAATTCAGAAAATAATAAAACATTGACTAAAAACATTCAACTATGTACAACAGAGAATACACTTCGGAAAGAATAATAAGACTTGAGCCAAACGAGATATTCGTGTTTGGCAGCAACCTCGCTGGCGCACATGGCGGCGGCGCTGCACGTATCGCCCTCGACTTCTTCGGGGCAGTATGGGGACAGGGCGTAGGACTGCAAGGACAGAGCTATGCCATACCGACCATGCAGGGCGGAGTGGAAACCATCAAGCCATACGTGGATGAGTTCATTGACTTTGCAAAACTACATCCCGAACTCAAGTTCCTGGTCACCCGCATCGGTTGCGGAATTGCAGGATTCAGGGATGAGGAGATCGGCCCACTGTTCAAAGACGCAACAGATGTGGAGAATATCATCCTGCCAAAGGAGTTCGTGGAAGCGGCAGAAGGAGGCAAGAAGTGAGTTTTCTCCTCCTCCCCCACTCCATGACTGAGGATTCAATCATAGAATCCAATTAAACAATATATATATGCAATTAGTTGTACCTTTTCACATTAAATTGTATATTTGCGCAATTAACCTATTTATACCACTAAATTACTTATTATGAAAATATCCAGATTAAGTAACTTGCTTACAGTCTTGTTCCTTTGTGCTTGTGGCAATGTTTGCGCTCAAAGTGTTGCGACATCTCACACCACACCACGTTCGTCACAATTCCCTGCATCTACCGATAGAAATGCCGTTAAGGTGACGTTTAGCAGTGCCAGCGACGGCACACCCACTCCTATAAACTGGGGTATGGACACGGCATGGGATGACGAAGGTAACATCCTGCGTGGAATTAACTTTATAGGTAAGGACAATCTCACCTATGGGCGTATCTCCTTCCAGGTGATGGACAAGGTGAATGCCGACGGCACTCTTTCCGACAGGCAAATAGGCTATTTGCGTTCGCGATTGCAGCATATCTCGCTCAGCAGTCCGAACGGTGTGCTGCTCAACAGCGATCCTGTCGACATCAATGTGGATGCCT
>Ga0233374_1000078_pt1 | contig 26657 bp, 17 predicted proteins | sample ElkDunMinimDraft_FD_180688 | JGI IMG/M metagenome (GOLD analysis project Ga0233374, IMG submission 180688) | Fecal eukaryotic communites from dung pellets of Tule Elk in California, USA - Elk Dung E1 | ecosystem: Host-associated > Mammals > Digestive system > Large intestine > Fecal | place...
TCTTCTGCGACATAGCAAGGGTTGCAGAAGGCGAAAGTCTGTTAAGACGCTCTGAGAGAAGTTCCATGTATATATTATTGAAAGTTTAATGTTTAGAGTTTAGGAGTGAGAGTTTAGGGGTCAGGCCAGGAGACTTCCACTACTTCTTAAAGTGCAGAGTGTGTCCCATGCGGTCCTTCTTGGTGTGAAGATAGCGCTCGTTATATTCGTTAGGACAGATCTCAATAGGGACGTTCTCAACGATTTCGAGTCCGTAGCCTTCCAGCCCCACACGCTTGACGGGGTTGTTGGTAAGCAGACGAATCTTGCCTACCCCGAGTTCGCGGAGGATCTGCGCACCCACACCATAGTCACGCTCGTCTGGATCGAAACCAAGGTGGATATTGGCATCTACGGTGTCGAGTCCTTCCTCCTGGAGCTTGTAGGCTGCAATCTTATTCATAAGACCTATGCCACGGCCCTCCTGATTGAGATAGACAACTACGCCCTTGCCCTCTTTGCTGATTAGTTCCATAGACTTATGCAGCTGGTCGCCGCAGTCGCAACGCTTAGAGCCAAATATGTCACCTGTGACACATGACGAATGCATTCGCACAAGTACAGGCTCGTCCTTGTCCCACTCGCCAACGAAGAGAGCCACATGCTCAAGCCCGTTGCTCTTCTGGCGGAAAGGTATGATGCGGAAATGTCCGTATTCAGTAGGCATGTCAGCCTCAACGCCTTTCTCCACAAGCGACTCGCGCTGCAGGCGGTAGGCTATAAGGTCTTTGATTTGGATAAGTTTCATGTCAAACTGCTCTGCCTTCTTGACAAGTTCCGGCATACGTGCCATCGTTCCGTCTGGATTCAGAATTTCTATGAGTGCAGCTGCAGGGCGAAGACCCGCCAAGCGAGCAAGGTCGATAGACGCTTCTGTATGTCCGGCGCGGCGAAGCACGCCCTTATCCTGGGCATAAAGCGGGTTGATGTGTCCTGGACGGCCAAAAGTCTGCGGTGTTGATGCAGGATCAGCAAGAGCCTTGATAGTCTCGGCTCTATCATGTGCGGAAACTCCAGTTGTACAGCCTTCCAACTTGTCAACGGTGACAGTGAACGGAGTGCCGAGCATGGAGGTGTTGTCCTGCACCTGATGCTGAAGTTCCAATTCGGCAGCACGCGACATCGTGATAGGTGCACAAAGTACGCCTCTGCCCTCGCTAAGCATAAAGTTAACCTTTTCGGGTGTTATCATTTCGGCAGGAGTGATAAAGTCGCCTTCGTTCTCGCGGTCTTCATCATCGACCACAATAACGAACTTTCCTTGCTTAAAATCCTCTATTGCCTCTTCTATTGCACTAAATTTTATCTTGTCCATTTCAATGGGGATTAGAATGCATTAAACACTAACCGTCAAGCAATGCTCCTTAAGCGCACCTGCGGTCTTGACAATCTGGCGTAAATCCTTGCGCAAACGCCGGCGGAAATACGATATGCGAAACATCAGAACTATTCCTACAGGAACCAGAGCCCCTGCAAGGATATTCAGTTTGCGGTTGCGGAACGGCGCTGTATGTGCATGGGCATCAAGCACGGGCAGTGCGTTCAGATCTTTCAATATGCGGCGATCCTTGCTGTTGGCGAGCGCCTCCACCACATATTCCATTCTTTCGCTCAGGTCTGCAATCTTCTCATCCTGCCCATTGCGGAAAAACAGATTGATATAGTTTGGCAAACCTCTGAGGTCATGCGTGCGGCGGTAGTCATGGCTGTCTGCAATAATTTTATCGAGCATATCAGCCATCATACCATAGTCTGGATCGTCGATGATTACTTCCTTGCGCACAATATAGCGCTTAGTACGTATGCCGAAGAGCTTACGGAAGAATGCCGCATACGAATCGAAATTAAATACAGTAGAGTCATTGTTCGATTTTATCGTGAAGAACAGACCCATTGGTGCCAGAACGATCGTACTAAGCCACATTCCGAACCACACAGGGATGCTACCCTCGCGGCCAAGCTTCATGCCTGCCGTATTGATGATGTAGTAGACAATGAATATAATGACCGAAATGACTATCGGCAAGCCCAATCCGCCCTTACGGATAATGGCTCCGAGCGGCGCACCGATGAAGAAGAACACCAGGCATGAGAGCGACATCGTTATCATTTGCCAGAACTGAATCCGATGGCGGCGTATCTGACGGTCGTAATCTTCCATACTTGCAGAGCGGTATTCGGAATCCATACGCTGCATTGCAACACGCTGGGTCGCATCGCGATAAACTCTCGACAACTCCGATGGCGACATTGCTGCAAGCAACGAATCAACAGGAACAATCTTTTCACCTTTTGCTGACGCTTCTACTGCCTTGATGCTATCGTCCTTACTCATGTTTTCAATTGCCGAAACATATAGGATTCGCCTGTCCATTTCATCCACAAAAGACCTTGCAAGGCTGTCTGTCTGCTGCTCCATCGAATCAATATCGGCAACGAGCGATGCCATGTCCTTTGTAGATGCCGATGTGGAGAAGGACTCCGAATCTGCCATATTGAAATTCGTGTCGAAGTCTATAATGAAATGCTTGCGCACGAATGTTTCTCGGCGGTAAGGTATATTCTTTGTTTGCAAAGGATTATCGCGCAGATTCTCAAACTGCTCACCGTTGTACAGATGAAGCGTAAGATGCTGCTTGTCTGCACTCGTCTCCAAACGTCCTGAATCGGCTAATATGATTGTCGCCTTATCCACGCCCTCGGCCAGATTATAAATCATCACGTCATAGAGCATGCCTGTCTCCTTGTTCTTCTTGTCGACAAAGAGGTTGATGCCTTCAATGCCATCATAGAACACACCTTCAGGAATATCCAGTTCCGGCGACTTCTGACGCATCGAGAAAAGAAGTTGCATAAGGTTTTGCTGGGCGCGCGGAGCTACAACGTCCTGGAAGTAGAACGACCAGCAACTCAGAATGACTGTAAATATTACCAACGGGCGCAATGTGCGGAACAACGACACGCCGGCGGCCTTTATAGCAAGAAGTTCAAAACGCTCGCCGAGGTTGCCGAACGAAATAAGCGAAGCAAGAAGTATGGCAAGAGGCAATGCGAGAGGCACCAGCGTTTCGCCTGCATAGAAGAAGAACTTTGCCATCACTGTGACTTCGAGTCCCTTGCCCACAAGCTCATCGACATACTTCCACAGAAACTGCATCATCACCACGAACAGACTGATACAGAACGTACCTGCAAACAGAAGCAGATAGTTCTTCAGGATATACAAGTCAAGTCGTTTGATAAGTCGCATAAAATAACACCATTTACCATCACGCCAGACACCATTCTGGCAGATGCAGTCCTTTTCAACTTGCAAAAATACGATAAAAAAGAATAGCAACGCCCCCTTTTTGCCAAAATAACGGTACAAACACCGCAAAAACAGACCCTCCAGGCACTTTTTCTCACCTGGAGGGACTTTATGAGCGTTGATGGGAACGGGAACGGGAACGATGACGTTGATCGTTTATCGTTGATGGTTGATGGTTTACCGTAGGGGCGGGGTTTGCCCCCCGAAGCACCAGCCACTATCATTTTGTCATTCTGAGCAAAGCGAAGAATCTCATGAAAACTTTTGCAGATGTTGAGATCCTTCTTCGCTTCGCTTATCAGGATGACAATGGCAGGCGCTTTTGGGCGGACACGTAGGTCCGCACCCTACGACGGTAACGAGAACGATAAACCATTAACCATAAACCTTAAACGATAAACGTTTCCGTTTTTAACGTGGAGGGTGTGTAAGAAAAAAGGGCGGACACAATGGTCCGCCCTCATATAACATCACGGTTCACGACAACGATGTCGTCCGTGCTAACTCGTAAAATCCTTGTCCGTTATCTCAACATGACTTTCTTTACAACGATGCGTCCGTCGGAAAGGGTCTGGCGCATGATGTTAACGCCGCGCTGCGGAGCAGACACTGCCACTCCTCCGAGAGTGAAGAACTCGGTCTTAGCGACCGAAGCGTCTGAGCTGATGCTTTCGATACCTGTCTGCACGTCAACGAACTTAGATACTGCTGCATTGACAATCATGCCTGTGTTATTGTCAACAAGCATAACGACAGCCTTTGCGTTGCTCCAGTTGCTCACCTCCGCAGGGAGTTCGCAACTGACTGTAGCCTTATACTCAGCATTTGCAGCAAGGTCGGCAGGTATCATGCCAAGTGTTCCGTTGAATGTGGCACCGATGACAGCTCTTGCCACATCCTCATAGACAACGCCCTTAACAGCACTCTGGCCATAGACACCGTTCTTGCCCCAATCGCCAAGAAGCGGATCTGGGTTGCTGTGATAGTTGTTGGACTGAGTACCAGTCAGTCCATCCTCCACTATTACTGTAAATATGCCATAGTTGAGGTTCTTTGAGTTGATTGCGCTCTTGACAAGCACGTCAATAGAAATAGTGTCGCCAGATGTAGCGTCGTACTGAGCATCAATGTCGATGTCGACAGTTGTGAGTTGTCCCAGCTGCCAGTTCATCAGGTCAAGCCAAGTGTCGCCATCCACTTTGTTTGAGAACGACAGCATGCCATAGTCGTCGTCGTCTTCATCATTGTTTTGCCAGAGCGGACTTGAAATGATTGGCAATCGGTCGATTCGTCCTGTTGGCGCTCCGCTAAGATACAAGAAGTCAGAATAAGCGGAGAGGCCGGCACTGAGGTTGTCGCCCGTGTACGTATGGATTGCCACTGGGATAATCTGGTCGCCTGCCACACGCTTCATTTCCTCTACGGCAATGATACCTCCAGGACAGAACTGGCAAGTTGTACCAGTCATCTTTTCAAGCACGACACGCTTTGTAGGCTTGAACGCAAGGTTCTTGATAGAACTGCGAGTGAGGTTGACGCGCTCGTCGAGAGTAACCTCGATAGCAAAGTCATTCTCCTCGCCCACTAAGAGCGGAAGTTCCTTCTTAAAGTCGAACTTATAAGCAGAGCCCTCGCTAAGCGACAAGCCTGATTCTGAGATAGTTTCGAGAATATTGCCCTCCGCATCAATAAGTTTGAGGACGATTGAAGAGAACGTAAGGTCGTTAGCCTCAATGACGACTGAACCTGCAATGTCGGCAGAAGCCTGCTGAACCACGGTTCCGTCGGAGTTGAGCGCCACGGAATAAATAAGGTCGCGCTCAACAAGGACGTTGTCGACAAAAATAGCACTCTGGTTATAGTTGTCGTTAACGAATGCTATATAAATCTTCTTGCCTGCATAGTCAGCAAGGCTGATTTCAAAATGCTGCCAGTCGCCAGAAAGCGTCTCCTCAGAAGTACCAGGAACGAGACGTGTGTAAAGCACGCGCTTGCCTTCAGCCTTGAATCGTGCCATCACCTCGTCGGTAAGCACTCCGATATTCTCTTCGCTCTCGAAGATTATTACACTGAGCGAGTCTGACTTTGAGCTATAGTAGCTCTGCGCGTCGAAAGAAAGATAGCAGCGCTCATCAGGTATCGCAAGTTGCGGTATCACAGCCCAGTCGTCGCTCTTGCCCGACGGTGCATAGAGTGAATGTGACGCCATGCAATAGTCGTAGCTTTCGTCTGACTCACGGATTGAGAAGTTCCACGGCTGGTTGTCGGCATCAAACTCAAGAGCCGACATATTAGACGCCGGATTGTTGTGGTCGCCTTCATAACGCAACCACATATAAAGAGAGTTGGATATATTATCGAATGAATCGTAGAAGAGAACAGAGCCGTTAGTGTCAATCTTCTGCACGTATGTGCCCTTGTAGTTGAGAGTTATCTCACGGTTTCCGCAGTTTCCGCCCGCATCGACAACTGAGCTGTCACTAAGAACCACGCGGTAGTTGTGTCCCTCGTAAAGATACTGAGTTGCAGAAGGATAAATAGCCACCTGGTTGTCCTTGTATGCCACAGTCATCCTGCATATTGGCAGTTCGAGGTCTTCACGATAGAGTTCGGCATAAGCCGTGTCGGAGAGGAGCACGTTTGAATCGAACATTATGATTATCGGACTTGCATCCTTATCAATCATAGCGAGTTCGCTACCGTCGGCAGGATCAGCATTTACCATTGCGATCGGCGCAGAAGAACGGCCGTGATAGATTACCTCAATCTTACTGTTTGTCTTTGTCGCGTCGCCCTTTATGCAGATGCTTCCTGCTGGAACTTCAACCGTATAAGTTTTGCCCGCCTCCAACGCTTGGGTGCGGAAACCTATATTAACGGCCTTAGGGTTGTTTGCATCGACGGCGAAGGTCAACGAATTGCGGATGACGCTTCCGTCGGCGCCTTTAAGCATGGCTGTTTTTGCAGCAGCAAGGACTTCCACATTACGGTTGAAAGTCAGCTTGACGCTCTTAATGCTGGCAGTTGTTGAACCGTTGGCAGGAGTTGCGGCATAGTCGCCGAGAAGGTTGATGTCCGCACAAGCATCGCTTAGAGGCTCTGACGCAACAAGGAGATAGCTCTCGCCTGTAGGGTCTACCATACTGTTAATTACCATTCCGTTGCCGCTCACTGCAACAGGGGTTCCAGTTTGCGAATAACCCGTCTTAGCGAAGAAGTTGAGTCCGTAATACTGGCTGCAAATCTGGTCGAGGCCAATCCAATACTTGTCGTGACGGATGAACATATCACGAAGAGGATTGCCTGTAGGAGTTGCACCATAGACTACGCCTTTATTGTCAACAGCCACGCCATAGACATCCTTGTCGTCTTCTTCGTCAAACACCTCAAAATCCTTAGTCAGCACATTGTAGCGGAACGCTGTTCTGTATTCCGAACCAAATTCCGAGCCAGCAACAGGCTTCGCAATGTAAGCAGTACCTGTAACCCACTGGCCGTCAGCGCTCATTGTAGGGAACTCCGTAAACAGCAATCCCTCTGCCTTCGGAATCCAATCGTCAATAGGATGCTCATTAAATCCGATCACATCATAAGTGGACGTTTCACGGTCATAAACGTAGCAGAACAACGCTGCAGGCGACACGTATGAGAAGTCCATGCGTCCGAGGATATAGCGTCCGTCTGGCGAAATGTCTGAAAACGCATTTTGATGCTGATTGATATGAACCATGTCGCGAGTTGGCAAGCCTGGTGTCTCGATTATCTTGCCTGTAGACAAGTCCCAAAGGCATGGCGCAATGTCATACTCGTATGAAGCTTCTACGTCTTCATCCTCATGAGTACCATAAAATCCGGTACAGATACCTACGCCATATTTACCGTCAGGAGTAACGGCCGTTATAGAACCGCCGCTCCAATTTGGGAGTATTTCCATCTGAATCCACTCCTGCCCTGCAAAATCGCCCATAGTGTAAGGCGTCTTCTTCCAATAGGCAGGCAATCCGTCAATGCTTCCCACAACGATTTCACCGTTGTCAGTAACATCATTCACATCACAAGCCTTTCCTTCAAAACCAGAAGAAAGAATCTTCGAAAACGTATTGGCATAAACATCAATAAGTTTAGGAGCCGATTCGCCATAGCTGGAACCGCCGCTCTTTGCCAGTGCCCACTTACCGTTGGCAGAAAGCCCATAGACAACAGCTGCGTCGTCAAACACATACTTCTGAAACACCGGAGGTGTCACACTCTGCGCGCTTGCGCAAAGAAACGAGAACGCACCTACAAAGAAGGCAAGGAGCGTTCTGAATTTTAAATTCTTCATATATAACAAGTTATTATTTTTGTTGCTAACGCACATCCCGACCTTATCACTGAATCCCCTTGCTTTACAAGAGTAGTCCTGGCAAGGGACTCATGAGCGAATCACAAACAAGGCCATTTGTGCGCAAATTTACAAAAAATGCTCGTTATTCTGCAAAAAAGTCCCATTTGTTTCCCGCAGAGCCATCGTTACCGCCCCTAAATATTAATCCGTAAATCTGTGGTCTGCGTCACATTCGGGCGGGCAAACCCCGCCCCTACGATAAACCATTAACCATAAACCATAAACGATAAACGTTATCGTTCCCGTTACCGTTACCGCCGTAGGGTGCGGACCTACGTGTCCGCCCGAAAGCGCCCGTCATTGTCATCCTGATAAGCGAAGCGAAGAAGGATCTCAACATCAGCAAAAGTTTTCATGAGATTCTTCGCTTTGCTCAGAATGACGAGTACAGGACAGGCTCAGAACGACAAAATGACGCGGCTCTCTTGTACCAACCGTTATCGTTAACGTTATCGTTAACGTTGTTTTCGGGTATCCGAAAACGATAGCACCTCGGTAGAAAATTCGCACCCCCTCGGAGAAAAGTATAAATAAAACTTATATTTGTAAGAATAAAACTAATATTTATATAAATAAAACCATTATTTGTACAAATATTACTTTTATTTATAGTTTTCAGCGAAGTGCCGGAAAATAAGGAGCGGGGGGATGAGCGTTTTGCGCCGAGGTGAAGCTGATTTACCAGTGCGATGACACTGGCTTTCAACGTTCGTCACCATGTCAGACGTGCCACATTTTGCATCACTAACATTACAGAGCGAGGGATGCAACACCAGAAAAAAAGAGCATAATTGGGACAAAACGACACACATTATTATATTTTATGTCAAAAAATCCTTGAGAAAACCATGTAAATTCCTATATTTGCATGTTTATTACACATAATTAGAACTAATATTGAATTGCATGAATACATTAAAAACGATATGCTGCCTGCTCCTGATGATGCTTGCATCAACAGCCGTTGCACAGTTGCCATCGATACAACTTAAAGACATCAACGGAAAGACCATAGATACTAAAACGCTCAGCAACGACGGCAAACCATTTGTAATCAGCTTCTTCGCGACATGGTGCAAGCCTTGCAACAGAGAACTAAAGGCCATACACGAGGTTTATCCTGACTGGCAGGACGAGACTGGCATGAAACTCTATGCCGTATCTATCGACAGAGCGCAAGACGTGAACAAGGTTAAGCCTATGGTCGACAGCGAAGGATGGGAATACGAGGTGCTTCTCGACACTAATAAGGACCTCTACCGCGCCTTCGGCATCCAGATGATTCCTCACGTGCTCATCTTCGACGGCAGCGGCAAGATTGTCGACTCCAGAAGCGGATACATTGAAGGAAGCGAGGAGCACATCATCGAAAAGGTCAGAGAGGTGATAAGCAGCAGCAAGAAAGAGAAAAAGTAAACACGCAGACCACAATATCATTCAAAACGACTGATTTGCATGAATCTTAAATTAGCAACGGCATTAGTAGCAACGGCATTAGCCGGCACTGTCATGGCACAGAGCGAATCGAACCAGGTGACTCTGCACGGCAGCATACAAAGCGACATCATTATGCCGGAGAACGACAGCAAAATAGGCACAGAGCCGACAAGCGACGATGTGCTCACAAACACATATCTTGACTTAAACCTGTCAAGCAAATACATCGATGCAGGGGCAAGGCTTGAATACCTGGAACATCCTCTGCAGGGATTCGAACCTGACTTTAAGGGATGGGGCGTACCTCACGTATATGTCAAAGCAAAAGCACCAGGGGTAGAAATCACTATGGGTGACTACTACGAACAGTTCGGCAGCGGATTCATTCTCCGCACTTACGAAGAACGCAGCCTTGGCATAGACAATTCGCTGAGAGGAATGAGGGTGAGACTTGACGCCATAAAAGGCGTAAACCTCAAAGCACTTGCTGGCATACAGCGCAGATACTGGGACTGGGACACCAAGTCGGTAATCTACGGAGCTGATGCGGAAATCAACATCGACGAATACAACAAATCCATGCGCGACAACAACACTACATGGATGATAGGAGGTTCGTGGGTGCTGAAAAACGAAAGCAAGGAAGACATCAACGTGCCTGGCACAAACTTTGCGCTCAACATGCCTAAGTACGTCAACGCTTTCGACTTCAGGACTCGTTTCCAGAAGCAGAACTTCAGCATTCTCGCTGAATATGCGATGAAAAGCGAAGACCCGTCATTCGACAACGGATACACCTTCCACAAGGGCAATGCTGTATTCCTTTCGGCCTCCTATTCAAAAACAGGCATGAGCGCACTCATACAGGCTAAGCGAAGCGAAGACATGGCCTTCAGAAGCCAAAGAAGCATGCACGGAGTTTCAGCCTTCGTGAACAACATGCCAGCCTTCGCCTACCAGCATACTTACTCACTTGCAGCGCTCTACCCATACGCCACACAGTACGGAAAGAACGACGGCACGACGCTCGTGCCTGGCGAATGGGCGTTCCAAGGCGAGTTTGCCTACACCTTCAAAAGAAAAACAGCGCTTGGAGGAAAGTACGGCACGAAAGTCAAGCTCAACATGAGCCATATCCGCGGACTTGACTACACTGCTAAAGACAAGTTTCACAAAAGCACTATAGGCACCGACGGATATAAAAGCGACTTCTTCGGAATGAGCGATGACATTTATTACCAGGACATCAACGTGCAGGTAGAAAAGAAGTTCACAAAGGATTTCAAGCTCAACCTCATGTACATGAACCAAAGATACAACCAGGAAGTTGTGGAAGGACACGGAGGTACGATAAAGTCAAACATCTTCGTCGCTGAAGGCAAATACCAGTTTAGCAAGAAGATGACTCTTCGTGCAGAAGCGCAATACCTCAACACAAAGCATGAAAGCGGCGATTGGTGGTACGGACTGTTAGAACTGTCTGTTTTGCCAAACTTCATGTTCACAGTCAGCGACATGTATGGGAAACCTTACGTAAACGGTACTTACCAGGACAAGGAGCACTACTACATGGGAAGCGTGACTTACAACAAGGGGGCGCACCGTCTCATGGCCGGCTACGGACGCACTCGCGCCGGATATAACTGTTCGGGAGGTGTGTGCCGATGGGTACCAGCAAACAAAGGTGTACAAGTATCGTACAACTACACATTCTGATGCTCCAGATTAAACCACTGACCGACTAAAACATCAAAAAATGAACATAAAAGGAATAACAATACTGACAATAGTTGCCACCTCGCTATTCGCTTGCGACACAATAGATGAAAACGAGCGATATGTGCAGTTGGAAACCATCGAAGCGAAGCGCAACGTGCTGCTTGAGGAGTTTACAGGCCAGAACTGCCCTAACTGCCCTACAGCACACGAAACAGCTGCAAGACTCAAGGAGCAGTATGGCGAAGCGCTCATCACAGTGAGCATACATGCGGGACCGTTCGCTTTTGCAGAGGGTAGCAAAAGTTTCCCTACGTTCAAGACGCCAGAGGGCGACACTTACGCCGACGCATGGGGAATAACAAGCTACCCTGCAGGAGTAATAAACCGCACAAGCGGGAATACATCTTATTCAGACTGGGCTACGATAGTGCGCGATGAAATTCAGAAAGATGCAGAACTTGACATCGAACTCACAGCCTCGCTCAATGCAGACAAGACTGAAATAAGCATCACCACGGTACTAAAACCGCTTAGCGACATAGAAGGCAAACTGCAAATATGGATTACGGAGAGCGGAATCATCTCACGGCAAAAGAACGGCTCGGCAACAATTCGCGAGTATGAGCACAACCACGTGTACCGCGCAAGTGTGAACGAGGTCGGCGGCGAAAGCATATCGCTCAGTTCAAACGTATTTGACACCCTCAACCACAGCATCGCCGTAAAAGAAAATTGGAATGCAGAGAATCTGGCGGTCGTAGCGTTCGTCTATAACAACAACGGCGTACTCCAGATTGTGGAAAGCGAAATAGAATAACACACATATATTATATAAGGAATAAAAGAAAGGATCATATATGAAGAAACTCTACTCATTATTAGCTGCAATGGTATGCGCAGCATCACTCACAGCACAGAACCTCACGGTCACTCTCGACGGCCAAAACATAGCCAACGGAGCAACTGTTGAGAAGTATTATGCAGAAGAGGAATTAGACGACATGGACGTTTACGGCCTCTACCCTAAATTCATACTCACATCCAAGGTCAACGGCAATTGCGACGCTACACTTATGTCTGTCGACAAGGCCAACGACGTGGCATTTTGCTTCAACGGATGCGTTTTTACAGGAGCAGGCAATAACTACACTGTAAACCACACGGGAGTTGCTACAAGGAAGAACACAGAATACGACCTTGGCATCCATGTTCAGCACGACAACAAGTGGACCGAGAACTACACTCGTGAGCTCGACCTCACTGTTACCCAGAAGGGTGAAACATTCACATGCAAAATCATCCTCGGCGTAGACCCTGAGAAAGCAGCTGGAATCAACGGTACCGGTTCTAAGAAACCAGTAAGCTTTGCCAGCAACACCCTCACTTTCAACCTCGGTTCAGCAGCAACAGTGTCGCTCTACTCCGTCACAGGCTCCGAGGTGCTGAAAAAGGACATCAACTCTACCGGAAGCGTATCGCTTAGCACATTGCCAAAGGGAGTTTACATCTACAAAGTCAACGGTACAAGCAAAACTCACACAGGCAAAGTCGTAGTGAAATAATCAAAAAACTTCACTTGCATATTTTCCAAGAATCTCAAACGAGGTTCTTGGATTTTTTTGTTAAAAGTCATAAAACAATTAAACAAACACAAACAAGCACCGTCCTACCCTTTAGCCATACAAGACGTCCAATCTGTTAATAAATCATATAATATAGTCCCGATTAAAAAGGGTATTTGGAAAAAGCGTAACTTTGTATGAAAATAAAAATCAATTTACTCCAACATGGACAATGACATGCTTCACAGAGGGCTCACCTCTAAAGAAGTAGAAGAAAGCAGACTAAAGCACGGGGGTAATATCCTCACCCCGCCAGAAAAGACTTCGCTATGGAAACTTTTCCTGGAAAAGTTTAACGACCCCATCATCAAAATATTGCTAATAGCATGGCTCCTGTCAATGGTCATAGCGGGAGTGCACTGCTGGGGACCGGAACAAACCGGATGGAGCGCATTCATGGAGCCTCTCGGAATATTCTTTGCCATCATCTTGGCAAGCACTATCGGCTTCTTCTTTGAGGTAAAAGCCAACAAGGCGTTCGATGTGCTCAACACCGTAAACGACGACGTGCAAGTCACTGTAGTGCGCGACGGCACAGTGAAGCAGATAGCGCGCAAGGATGTTGTTGTAGGTGACATCGTAATATTAAATACCGGCGATGAAATTCCTGCCGACGGAACGCTTCTTGAATCGGTGTCCATGCAGGTAAACGAATCATCACTCACAGGCGAACCAATCATCGGTAAGACCACCGTAGAAGCCGATTTCGACCATGACGCCACATACGCCTCCAACCGTGTCATGCGCGGCACAACCGTTGTTGACGGACATGGAGTAATGCGCGTGGAAAAGGTGGGCGACGCAACTGAGTACGGAAAGGTCAACCAGGGTGCTCAGATGGACAATAACCTTGACACCCCCCTGCAGATACAGCTCAAGCGATTGGCATCTTTGATAAGCAAGTTAGGATATGCCGTAGCAGGAGTGACATTCATCGCGCTGAGTGCGAAAGTCTTTATGCACTCCGACAGCATGGGTACGATGGACATCGTTTCACACCTGCTACACAACTTCATGGTTGCCGTGACACTTATTGTTGTATCCGTACCTGAGGGATTGCCTATGAGCGTTACGCTCAGTCTCGCACTAAGCATGAATCGCATGCTCAAGGCAAACAACCTGGTGCGCAAGATGCACGCTTGTGAAACTATGGGTGCCACAACCGTTATCTGCACAGACAAGACAGGCACTCTGACACAGAACCAGATGCAGGTGCACCAAACCAATTTCTACGGACTGAAGGAGCAGGTACTTGACGACTCACAAATGAGCCAGCTCATAAAGGAAGGACTGGCTGTCAACTCTACCGCCGAACTGAATATCGAAGACGGAACCGCCAAACCAATCGGCAACCCTACTGAAGGTGCACTGCTGCTCTGGCTCCACTCACAGAATGTCGACTACCGCAAATTGCGAGAGGCCGCCAAGGTGATTGACCAGCTCACCTTCTCCACCGAACGTAAATACATGGCAACAGTGGTACATTCGCCACTGCTCGGCAAGGACGTGCTCTATGTCAAAGGCGCTTCGGAAATCATATTCAAAAACTGTGACCTCGTGGCAGGCGTTGACGGCAATGCGTCTCTTGACACTTGCCGCACGACCATCGAGAGTCAGTTGCTCACCTACCAGAACAAAGCCATGCGCACTCTCGGCTTCGCATGCCGCATACTTGAAGATGGCAACAAGGACCAACTCTTTGCAAATGGCAGATTAGCAGAGGAAGTAAAACTCACTTTCCTCGGCATTGTCGCTATCTCCGACCCAGTGCGTACCGATGTACCTGATGCCGTCAAGGCATGTGTCGAAGCCGGCATTGCGATAAAGATTGTCACTGGCGACACCCCTGGAACAGCGCGGGAGATTGCCCGACAAATTGGAATATGGACCGATGCTGACACAGCCGAGAGCATCATTACAGGTCCTGACTTTGAAGCGCTCAGCGATGAAGAAGCCGCCAAGCGCGCAAACAGCCTGAAGATTATGTGCAGAGCGCGCCCTACTGACAAGCAACGACTTGTACAACTGCTGCAACAGAACGATGCCGTGGTGGCAGTAACGGGCGACGGAACAAACGACGCTCCGGCTCTCAAGGCCGCCCAGGTAGGTCTGTCGATGGGCGACGGAACATCGGTAGCGAAAGAGGCAAGCGACATCACGATCATAGACAACTCATTCGGCAGCATCGCCAAGGCTGTAATGTGGGGACGCTCTCTCTACCGCAACATACAGCGTTTCCTCCTGTTCCAGCTCACCATCAACGTAGCAGCCTGCCTCATTGTTTTGGTCGGTTCGCTCATAGGCACAGACTCACCGCTCACCATCACTCAGATGCTGTGGGTCAACCTCATCATGGACACATTCGCCGCAGGCGCCCTCGCCTCACTCCCTCCAAGTTGGTCGGTCATGAAGGACAGTCCGCGCAAGAGTGGAGAGAACGGCGATTTCATTATCAGCAAGAGCATGTCGCAAGGCATATTCATCACTGCCGCCTTGTTTGTGGGCATACTTATCGGATTGCTCATCTATATGAACTGCGACGGTGTGCTTAAAGCCTACGAACTGTCATGGTTCTTCACTTTCTTCGTCATGCTACAGTTCTGGAACATGTTTAACGCCAAGGCCTACATGACAGGGAAGTCCGCATTTGCCAACCTTTCGGGAAGCAAGAGTTTCCTTTGGGTAGCATTGCTCATCCTTGCGGGGCAGTACCTCATAGTCACTTTCGGAGGCGACATGTTCAACGTCACACCGCTCCACTGGACCGATTGGGCCATCATCATCGGAAGCACGTCCGCTGTCTTGTGGATTGGCGAACTTATCAGATACATCAAAAAATAATCCAAGAGCAATATGAACGAGATATTTATCATCCTTCTGCTAATATTGCTGAACGGACTTCTTGCAATGACAGAGATAGCCGAAAGACATGCTTGAGGGTTTTGTAGGCACCTTGCCCGAAAACACTGACGAGGAATCTCCGATAACAAAATGCACCGACCGCGAAGCATGGTTCGTTGACGGTCAGTGCTCTATGTATGATTTTCTCTCTTTCTTTGATTCGGAAGATCTTATGGAGGACAGCGACTTCACCACAGTTGCAGGCTTGTGCATCAGTCTGTTCGAACGTATACCGGCCACCGGTGAGAGCGTTGAATGGAACAATTTCCGCTTTGAGATTGCCGACAAGGATGAAGCCCGCATCGACAAACTTCTCGTAAAACGAATTTCCACCCCTACCCTATAACCGTGGCAACCACTCGGCGTGAACCTCCGTAATTACGGAACTCACAAAGATAGATGCCCTGCCAGGTGCCGAGATTCAAACGCCCATCAGTAACTGGGATTGTGAGCGACATGCCCGTTATGACTGATTTCGCATGGGCTGGCATATCGTCGTCACCCTCAAGGGTGTGACAATAGTAAGGTTCACGTTCCTTGACAAGACGATTGAAAATAGCATTCATGTCAACACGCACGTCAGGGTCGGCATTTTCGTTTATAGTCAGTGCCGCACTTGTATGTTTGATAAAAAGATTAAGAAGACCTGCTTTCGGAAGGGTGATACCTGCTGAACGCAGGTTTTCCTTTATCTCATCGGTGATAAGATGAAAACCGCGCGAACGCTGGCGTAGGGAGAATGTCGCTTGCTGTACCATACTTATTAATTTTAACTTTAACAGGAACGGGAACAAGAACGGGGACGGGAATGGGAACGAACAGTCTTCGTCATCGTCAACGTTACCGTTACCGTTAAAATTACCCAAGGCTTTTATTTATCTCATCAATGTAGTTGAGCACTTCATCGCGTCCGAGACGTGAAGATGAGCTGGTCACGAAGTAAGGCGGGAGTTCTTCCCACTGCTCCTTGAGTTTGTCCATGTAGGCATCGACGTTAAATGTCTGCTTCGCCTTGCTGATTTTATCTGCCTTGGTGAAAATTATGGCAAACGGCACTCCGTTCTCGCCTATGAACTCCAGAAAGTCAAGGTCCTTCTTCTGGGGCTCGTGACGTATGTCAATAAGCACGAAAAGACAAGTTAGCTGCTCACGGTCAAGGACATAGTGGCTTATCATATTCTGCAGTTTTTCCATTTCCTTCTTGCCACGCATGGCAAAACCATAACCAGGCAGGTCGACAAGATACCACGAGTCGTTTATGAGGAAGTGGTTGATGAGCATCGTTTTTCCTGGCGTAGACGAAGTCATAGCGAGCTTGTTACGCTCAGTGAGCATATTGATAAGGCTTGACTTGCCCACGTTGGAACGTCCGATAAAGGCATACTCTGGAATGTCCGACTTTGGGCACATGTCCGCTCTCGGACTACTAATCTTAAATTCGGCTGATGTTATTTTCATATCTGTATACTTTTCAAGGAGTTAAACATTATCAGGAACCTATCTCGCTGAGTTCGAGCCAGCGCATAGTCTTCTCATCTATCTCGTCGTTGAGCAGGGGCAAACGTTTTGACATCGAGGTTATGTCGTCAACAGAGAGTGTGCCACAGCTGAGCGCAGTCTCTATCTCCGTTTTTTCTTGCTCCAAACGTTCAAGGTCCGCCTCAAGTTGCTCCATTTCCTTACGTTCCTTAAACGTGAGGCGGCGTTCGTTCTTACTGCCACGGTGCGAATTGTTCGACGCAACATTTTCTGCGCCCTGCTGTTTGCGCTCCTGCTTCTCACGTTCAATGCGCTCACGCTCCGCCTTCTCCTTATCGGCATTGCTTTTCCACTCGCGGTATTGAGTGTAGTTGCCTGGGAAGTCCCGAATGTCGCCCTCGCCCTGGAATACCAACAAGTGGTCTACCACCTTATCCATAAAGTAGCGGTCGTGGCTGATGACGATGAGACACCCTTTGAAAGTCTTCAGGTACTCTTCGAGAATTTGGAGTGTCACGATGTCGAGGTCGTTAGTAGGTTCGTCAAGAACGAGGAAGTTAGGGCTCTGCATCAGCACCGTGCAGAGATACAGACGGCGCTTCTCCCCGCCGCTGAGTTTGCCAATGTAGTTATATTGCACTTCGGGTTCGAATAGGAAATGCTGCAGGAATTGGCTTGCGGAGAGGCGTTGTCCGTTGCCCATGTCGACATATTCGGCTATATCACGCACAGCCTCGATAACTTTCTGGTCGTCACGGAAACTTATTCCCTCCTGCGAGTAGTAGCCAAAACGCACGGTTTCGCCCACATCGATGCTTCCGCTGTCGTATGGCACTTCACCCAGAAGCATCTTGATGAATGTAGACTTGCCCGTTCCGTTGTTGCCCACAATGCCCATTTTCTCATAGCGCGAAAACACATAGTTGAAATCCTTAAGGATAACCTTGTCACCGTAGGCCTTGCACACGTCGGTAGCCTCAAAAATCTTACTCCCTATGTACGTGGAGCCCATCTCCAGACGCACCTTGCTTGTATCGATGCGTTGTTTCGCCACCTTCTCCAGTTCGTAGAAAGCATCTTCACGGTATTTTGCCTTATGACCGCGCGCCTGAGGCATCCGGCGCATCCACTCCAACTCAGTACGATACAGGTTGTTAGCTCGGTCGATGGCAGTGTTTCTGGCATCGATGCGCTCCTGGCGCTTGTCAAGATAGTAACTATAGTTGCCCGAATAGAAATATAGCTGTTCATCGTCCATCTCGATGATCGACGAGCAGATACGATCAAGAAAATATCGGTCGTGAGTCACCATTAGGATGCTCATTGTTGAACGGCTCAAGTAGTTCTCCAGCCACTCAATCATCTCAAGGTCCAGATGGTTGGTAGGTTCGTCGAGGATGATGAGGTCGGGCTCGTTGATTAGCACGTTGGCAAGCGCCACACGCTTCACCTGACCGCCTGAAAGTTCGGAAATCCGCTGATCGAAATCCTTTATCTTAAGTTTGGAAAGAATCTGCTTGATCTTTCGCTCATAGTCCCACGCCTTAAGATGGTCCATACGTGCAAGCAAATCCTCCATACGCGCATTGTCCTCCTGAATGGTCCCGTTATGCACGCCTTCTACATAGGTCTCATACTCACGCACAGTATTGGCGGCATCGCCTCCGTGCCAGAAACAAGCCTCCAGTACAGTAAGTTCTTCGGGATAGACCGGCAGTTGCTCCAGATAGCCCACTTTTATGTCGCGGCGAAAGACCATCTCGCCGCCCTCATAACCTTCCTTTCCCGAAAGGATCGAGAGAAGCGTGCTCTTGCCCGTTCCGTTCTTGGCAATAAGCCCGATATGCTCACGCTCGTTTATCGTAAACGTGATATTGTCAAACAGGACCCTGTCGCCAATTCGCTTTGTCAGTCCGAGGACTTCAAGATAAGGATTGTTGGTTGCCATTCAGATCAGATAATTTTATTGCAAAGTTAAGGAAAAACGGATGCTTTGCAAAACCTCACGAGAGGTAGGGGCATAAAAAAAGGGGTAACGCCTTACCCCAACCTTTGTTAACCTTAAATCTAATACTATGAAAAACACGATGCAAAGGTAAGACTTTTGCAACATCCAGAGTGCTGTGTGCGTAAACATTTTGCAAAACACCTTGTTTTCTTGACAAAAATCAAGACAAAGCTTCGCTAAAAATTATTCATCGCCACATTTATGCCACTCCTCCACCCCAGAGAAATTTTACCAACGAGCCCTCGTTTGCAAATGAATGAGCCCTCGTTCGTAAATAAATGAGCCCTCGTTAACTAGTTGACACCGCACCGTTCGCAAATGAAAACATGTTTACGAACAAACCGTCATGCGGTGACAAGGTATCAAAGTAACGCCAAGAACAGTTTACGCACATACTCGCGAACTCGCGTTTGCGAATCTCCCACAAAATCACTAACTTTGCAGATTGGAAAATTATGCGCCTCAATCTGTTGAGGATTTCACAATTTTACGACTTATACAGACCAAATGAAAAAGTTTTTATCATTTATCGCCGTTCTGGCCATCACCATTGTGACACAGGCAACTCCCCGCACAGCGGAAGAAGCCTTAAGAATCGCGCAAAGTTTCATCACAGAGGTTCCAAGTTTAGCAAACGGCAAATCCGTCCGCCTGTCCTTGGCGACAACTATCCATGCAGAAACAAAATTGCGCAATGCTGCCACAGGCGAGTCATCGCCTGCATACTACATATGCAGCATAGGCGATAACAACGGATTCGTTGTCGTTTCGGGCGACGACCGCTTCAAGGAGGTGCTCGGCTATACTACATCAGGAAATGCCGACTCGGCTGAAATGCCCGACGGACTAAAATACTGGTTAGATTTCCTCGCCAGCGAGATGCAGGCCGCACAGAAGTACTACGACGCTAACGGAACAGTCCGTACCGCTACGGTCGACGAGAACTCGTACAATACGCTCACAAACGTAACTCCGCTCGTAAAGACCAAGTGGAACCAGAGTGCGCCGTTCAATGACCTCTGCCCGATGACAACCGACGGACGTGCGGTAACAGGATGCGTGGCTACAGGCATGGCGCAGATCATGAAATACCACGAAGCACCGACCAAAGGTATCGGTTCGCACACAAACGCTTATTTCTCAAGTTGCACTGCCGACTTTGGCAATACGGTCTATGACTGGGCAAATATGTGCAATGAATACGGAGCGGAAGCAACAGATGCACAAAAGAATGCAGTGGCAACACTCATGTACCACTGCGGAGTGGCAACCGACATGAAATATTCTGCCTATGACAGCGCAACTCCAAGCATTTACGCTGGTATGGCACTTGTTAATTACTTCGGCTACAACCCTAACATGCACTACGAAGGACGCGACTACATGAGCGCCGAAGCATGGAAGACCCTCCTCCTGTCAGAACTTCAGGCCGGACGTCCACTCGTGTACTCTGGACATACAAGCGAAACAGGTGGAGCTGGACACTTTTTCGTTTGCGACGGATATGATGCAAATACCGGGATGTTCCACTTCAATTGGGGATGGGGCGGAACTTACGACGGATACTACGAACTTTCAGCACTCGAACCTGGCATCGGCGGAATCGGAGCCGGAACAGGTGAGTTCAACTACCTGCAAGGAACCATCGTCGGCATGCAACCCGAAATCATGGGAAAATACGAGAGTTGCTTCAAGATGAAGTCGTTCGCACCAGTAAAGACAACATTCAACCAGGGCGCATATATGGAATTCGACATCACAGAATTAACAAACTACGCCATAAACTTCACCGGCAATATCGGCTTTGCCGTGTTCAAAGACGGAAAGTTCTTCACTACCCTATCTATGGATAATGTATGGGGCAGTCTCCGATTAGGAGCATACTATCCTAAGATCTCACTTCCATGCAAGTTCGACTCGTCATTCTCTGCTGGCACATACCAGATTTGCCTCATCGCACAGAATGAAGGCCAGGAGGGCTTCGACATCATCCGCGCTTACTACACCAACACGACTATATGGAACGCCGAGGTGACCAGCGACTACAAAGTGAAGTTCACTCCGGCTACAGAGCTGATACCAAGCGGTATAGGCGAAGTGAAAACGGTTAAAGATGTAAAGTCAACTGACTACTACAACCTGTCAGGGGTACGCATGCCGCATCCGCAGCGCGGTATTATGGTGCGCCGTACAGTCTTCACCGACGGTACAGTCAGAGTGGACAAGGTGATGCAATAACGTGCAGAAATCAAACAAACAGAAATAACAAATATATTTACAGATATGAAAAAGATTAGAACTTTGTTTGCAATGTTGGCACTCCTCTTCATGGGTGTGGCAAACGCTCAGATGAGCCCTGTTGAAGTGGCAACTACGTTCAACAAGATTTCAGACACGGAAGCAGAAATCGTGTTTACAGCGTCAATCCAACCAGGATGGCACATGTACTCGACAAATGTAGTAGAGGACGGACCTACACCCACAACATTCAATCTCGACGAGATAAGTGGTGCAGAGGTTGCAGGGGCGCTCCAAGCCAAAGGAAACGTGATTAAGCACTACGAGGAGATGTTCGGCACAGACGTGTACTTCTTCGAGAACAAAGGTCAGTTTGTGCAGAAGATCAAACTGCTCGGTGGCGATTACACTATTGAAGGCTACCTCGAATATGGTGCATGCAACGACATGAACTGCACACCGCCTACAGCCGTAAACTTCACTTACTCAGGCAATGTACCAACTGCTGCGCCTGCAAAGGTTGAGAAGAAAGAAGAGCCTGCCGCACCAGTCAAGAAAGAAGAAACAGCAAAAGTAGAACCGCTCCCAGTAGAAGAACCTGCAGCGGAAGAACCAACCTCTGCTGACGAAACTGCAACTGCCGACACTGCCCAGGTGGCAGTTCAACCCATAGCGGAAGAAGAGACAACTGCCGGAAACGGGATGTCCAAACTCTGGACTCCGGTTCTTGACCAGCTCAAAGCATTCGAGGAAGGAGGCAACGCATCTGCAACTGACGCTTCACTCCTCACCATCTTCATCCTCGGCCTCCTCGGCGGACTTGTGGCGCTCGTCACCCCATGTGTTTGGCCAATCATACCGATGACCGTAAGCTTCTTCCTCAAGAGCAGCGGCGACAAGAAGAAAGGTATGCGCGACGCAACAATCTACGGAGCGTCAATCGTAGTTATCTACGTAACTCTCGGACTTGCAGTAACAGGCATCTGGGGTGCAAACGCACTCAACAGTCTTGCCACTAACGCTTGGTTCAACATATTCTTCTTCCTCATGCTCGTCGTGTTCGCAGCTTCATTCTTCGGAGCATTCGAACTTACGCTCCCTTCATCATGGAGCAATGCCATCGACTCTAAGGCAGAGAAGACAGGCGGACTCCTTGGCATCTTCCTCATGGCATTCACACTTACGCTCGTAAGTTTCTCATGCACAGGTCCTATCATCGGATTCCTCCTTGTGGAAGTGTCCACATCGGGCAACATCCTTGCACCGACAGTCGGCATGCTCGGATTTGCAATAGCATTGGCATTGCCGTTCACACTATTCGCAATGTTCCCAAGCTGGCTCAAATCAATGCCTAAGAGCGGCGGATGGATGAACACCGTGAAGGTAGTGCTCGGATTCGTGGAACTCGCCTTCGCGCTTAAGTTCCTCTCCGTTGCCGACCTCGCTTACGGATGGCGCATCCTCGACCGCGAGACATTCCTCGCACTTTGGATTGCCCTCTTTGCACTCCTCGGGCTCTACCTGTTAGGAAAAATCAAATTCCCTCACGACGACGAAGACGAATGCAAGATCGGAGTGCCACGTTTCTTCCTCGCACTCTGCTCAATAGCATTCGCTATCTACATGGTTCCTGGACTTTGGGGAGCACCGCTTAAGGCCGTAAGCGCATTCGCTCCGCCAATGAAGACTCAGGACTTCAACCTCTACACCAACGAGGTGCATCCGCAGTTCAGCGACTACGAAGAGGGCATGGCATACGCTAAGCAGCACAACAAGCCTGTCCTTATCGACTTCACTGGTCATGGATGCGTAAACTGCCGCGAAATGGAAGCAGCAGTTTGGGTAGACGAAAAAGTTGCATCAATCATGAACGACGATTACGTTCTCATCCAGCTTTACGTTGACGAGCGCACACCGCTTGCAGAGCCTATACAGGTCAATATCAACGGCAAAGATCGCAAACTTCGCACCGTCGGTGACAAGTGGAGCTATCTGCAGGAATACAAGTTTGGAGCCAACACGCAACCTTTCTACGTTCTCCTCGACAACGAAGGCAATTTGCTTTCAGGCAGTTACTCATATGAAAAGGATGTAAACAAGTACATCGAATTCCTTGAGAACGGTATCAAGGAATATAAGAAAAGATAGAAACTCCACTGAATAAATCAATATGGAACGCAGTGAAAGAGAACAAATCATCGCTTTAGTAAAACGCGAAGTAGTGCCGGCAGTAGGTTGTACCGAACCTATTGCCGTGGCGCTCTGCGTTGCCAAAGCGGCAGAAACGCTCGGAAGTCTTCCTGAAAAAATCAACGTCAACCTCAGCGCCAACATACTGAAGAACGCCATGGGCGTAGGCATCCCTGGCACAGGCATGATAGGCTTGCCCATAGCCATTGCGCTCGGAGCGATATGCGGCAAATCAGAATATCAACTCGAGGTGCTTAAGGATGTATGCCCAGACTTCGTTGCAAAGGGCAAAAAATTCATCGCCGAAGAGCGTATCAACATACAGCTCAAATCAGGCATCACCGAGAAGCTCTACATTGAAGTGTTAGCCACCGCAGACGGACACAGTTCGAAGGCAGTCATAAGTGGTGGCCATTCAAACTTCGTGCTTGTAGAGAAGGACGGGCAGGAATTATTCTCACAGCAAGCGGAATCTGCAACAGACAGCACAGAAGAATCCAATTGGTTGACTCTGCGCAAGGTATACGACTTCGCCACCACAGCACCTATCGAAGAGATAGAGTTCATAAGCGAGGCGCGCCGTCTGAACGAAGCCGCGGCAAACCAGTCCCTGCAAGGATGCTACGGACATGAACTTGGCAAAACCCTTTCACGTCCGCTCGGACGAGGCATTATGGGCGACAGCATGTTCTCGCACATCATAAGCGCTACGGCAAGCGCCTGCGACGCCCGAATGGCAGGAGCAAAAATCCCCGTAATGAGTAATTCCGGAAGTGGCAATCAGGGGATATGCGCTACACTGCCAGTTGTTGTTTTTGCAGAAGAAAACCATAACACCGAGGAGGAACTGCTCCGCGGACTTATGCTCAGCCACCTCACTGCGATCTACATCAAGCAGAGCTTAGGCAAATTATCAGCTCTGTGCGGATGCGTTGTAGCATCGACGGGCAGCAGTTGCGGCATAACCTACCTCATGGGAGGCACATTCGAACAAGTGTCGGCAGCAGTGAAGAATATGATTGCCAACCTCACTGGTATGATCTGCGACGGAGCCAAACCAAGTTGTGCGCTAAAACTTGCCAGCGGTGTGTCGACAGCAGTTCTATCGGCAATGCTTGCCATGCAACAGAAGTGCGTAACAAGCGTTGAGGGTATCATCGACAACGATGTAGACAAGAGTATCCACAACCTTACCACCATCGGAAAGGACGCAATGAACGATATCGACAAGTGCGTGCTTAACATCATGACCACGAAATAATCCATTTTCACCAAACTGTACATGTCAAAAATTCTCTCCGCATGGGAGTCCATCCTCAACGACTTCCGCAAACCGCACAGCATAACCAACGCTCTCAAGGACTATGGCGTCATAACCTTCGGTCTGACATTGTATGCACTCGGATGGACGGCATTCCTCCTACCCTATGAGATAGCTGCAGGCGGTCTTACGGGCGTCTCTGCCATTGTATATTATGTCACAGGACTGGAAATCCAGGTAACATACTTCTGCATAAACACTTTACTCATAATTGCGGCAATCAAGATACTGGGACTTAAGTTTTGCATCAAAACCATCTACGGAGTTTCTGTTTTGTCCTTCTTCCTTTGGTTTCTACAGGATGCCTTCAAGGATGCTAACGGTAATTTGCCACAGATTCTTGGAGAGGGGGAAGACTTCATGGCCTGCATCATTGGATCTGCACTATGCGGATTCGGACTCGGACAGATATTCATTCACCAAGGAAGCACAGGCGGTACAGACATAATAGCCGCAATTGTCAACAAGTATAAAAACGTCACAATGGGGCGCACAATATTATATTGCGACATCGTGATAATTTCTTCCTGCTACTTCATTTTTGAGGACTGGAAACGCGTAGTTTTCGGATTTGTGACTATGCTCATTCTTTCTGTAGTCATTGACTATGTTATGAACTACGTGCAGCAGTCCGTACAATTCTTCATCGTAACAAAAAAATCAGACGAGGTTTCAAAGGCTATACTTAATGATGCCAACTGCGGAGCTACACTCATTCCTTCAAAAGGTTGCTACTCAGGCGAACCAATTTCGATTATTATGGTTATTGCTCATAAACAGCAATCATTAACAATTTTCCGCATCGTGCATGAAATCGACCCTGGGGCTTTCATTTCACAGACTAAGGCTGCGGGAGTTTATGGCGAAGGGTTCGACAAAATAAAGGTTTAGAAGCGGAGAGTTATGTACATCCATCATGAAAAGCAAACTACTCATACTTTGCGGGAGTCTGTCGCTGGGACTTGGAGTTTTGGGCATATTCCTGCCTGTACTCCCCACCACTCCATTTCTTCTGCTCTCAGCCACTTGCTATTTTCATGGTTCAAAGCGGTTGTATTCGTGGCTTATGAACCACCCGCGATTCGGTCCGTACATCCGTAGTTTTCGCGAGGACAAGTCCATACCGCTACGCATAAAAATCGTTTCAGTCACTATGGTTTGGATTACCCTGCTCTACTGCGCAGTGTTTGTCTCTGAAAATATTTGGATTAAGGTTCTTTTCATCACCCTCGCCATTAGCATCACATGGCACATCCTGTCATACAAGACAAGAAAAGAATAATAGATTTAACTTTAACGATAAAATAGAATAATATGTCAAACGAAAAAGCAAACAATCAGCTACAGATTGAAATCAAACCTGAGGTTGCCCAGGGTACATATGCAAATCTTGCTATCATAACTCACTCTTCCTGCGAGGTCATACTTGACTATGTCAGCATGCTTCCTGGAATGCCAAAAGCAGAGGTGAAATCGCGCATCATTATGGCTCCGGAGCACGCCAAGCGACTGCTCTTCGCTCTTCAGGACAATATTAAGAAGTACGAACATCAATACGGAGAAATTGACCTCCACCAGATGCCACAGGAGGAGGGTCCTCGCACTATTGCTCCGTTCAACATCAAAAAGGGAGAAGTTTAACTGTTTTCCGCACGGACAATAGCACAAAACACGATTGAATGCATGATTTCTGCACATATTTTTGCGCAATGTGCAAAAATATCGTAAATTTGCACCCGAAAACATTAAAACGTTTATCGTTTTAGGTCAATCGCCAGTGGTTGAGTACTTGAACCACTACCCTTGACCATAAACACTAAACCATAAACATTAAACTTTAACATCTATGGCTTACAATTTGCTCAAAGGTAAGAGAGGTATTATTTTCGGAGCATTGAACGACGCTTCAATCGCCTGGAAAGTTGCTGAACGTTGCCACGAAGAAGGCGCAGAACTCGTATTGACTAACACTCCTGTGGCTTGCCGCATGGGAACAATAGCAGAAC
>Ga0233374_1000080_pt1 | contig 26032 bp, 36 predicted proteins | sample ElkDunMinimDraft_FD_180688 | JGI IMG/M metagenome (GOLD analysis project Ga0233374, IMG submission 180688) | Fecal eukaryotic communites from dung pellets of Tule Elk in California, USA - Elk Dung E1 | ecosystem: Host-associated > Mammals > Digestive system > Large intestine > Fecal | place...
CCCTTGCCGTCGTAGTAGGCGAGGCGGTCCTTCGATACGAATGTGAAGGAGGACTTCACGGCCTGGCGCTCGGATGTTCCGATGAACGCTTCGACTCTGCCACCTTCCTCCTTGTACTTGTTTACTGATGCCACCATCCACTCGTTAGGGCGCTCCTTGTAGTTGAGTTGCACGCCGCCGTTGATCATGCGGATGTATTCGCCTCGGGTGATGCCGTCCCATCCCCACCAAGTGCCAGCCACACCGCCGTGGTTGATGCAGACCATAGCCTCCATCACGTTGTGCATCTCGTCGGCAACTGGTTTCTTGCCGTCATTGTATGCCTGATCCCAAAAACCGATGTATTCGCTCCATTTGCCACCGGCCAACTGGTGAGTGTTGGCGTAGTTGATATTGTTCTTGACTGTGGTGTACCACTTCGGAGCCTCGGAACTGTTGAGCGTGCTCGGACCTACTATCTTGCCTGCAAGCAGCGGCTTTGTCTGCATGATGGCAGATACGGCGTTGTAGTTGCTTGCATTTCCCGTCCATGCGGTTTCGAAGTCCGGCTCGTTGAACGGTGCCACACCGAAGATCTCGTAGCCTCGGCTGATGATGTACTCGGCTGCGAGTACGATGTTATTTACGTAGTTTTCGCGTTGCTCAGTGCTCCATGTCGGTTTGCTCGTAGCGTCGCCCTGCTCTGTACCGACGTTGCCGATGCCTGGCAGAAAGAAAACCTTTCTCACTCCAGTCTGCGAGGTGTTGTTAAGTTCTGTGCTCAGAGTGTTTTTCACTGAAGCTGGCAGAGTGGTGTATGCCTCACTGAAAGGCAGCGTGCATCCTACGCGGGCAATCTGCATGTTCTCCTTGCCTGCATGGTTGCGCTGCTGGTAGGCGAAGAAATCCCAAGACCATCCTCCCATACCGAACATGAACTGGTATTCCTTTCCTTCGTCATCTATGTCGAAAGGAACACGTACTGACCACGAACCTGCAGTCATTGAACTGCTTGAGGTCTGTGTGTTCTGTGCCTTGGCGCAGACAATGCTCATCAGCGTAAGGCAGAAGAGTAAAATTTTTTTCATTAGAAAGATTTTAAGATTAATTTAAAGAATGTTGTGCATTTCACCTGTATTTGTTACAAATATATGTGTTAGTGTGCGTTTTTCCTAACAAAGTGTGCTTTTTTGCGACTTTTCGTCTCGATTTCGCAATGATATAGGATGTGTTATTGCAGATTTTTAAAATAGTTGTACTTTTGCGTAAGTTTTTTGAAAACTAAAAAACAGTAATGATTATGCTGACACTCGATAAAATTTACCATGCGTCGTATGTGCTGAAGAATACAATCTACCGCACGGACCTCATTTATGCACCTAAGATTAACCCGAAGTGCAGGATTTATCTCAAGCCGGAGAACTTGCAGTTGACGGGCTCGTTCAAGGTGAGAGGGTCTTACTACAAGATTTCGCAGCTTTCCGAGGAGGAGAAGGCAAAGGGCGTGATCGCCTGTTCGGCGGGCAATCATGCTCAGGGTGTGGCTCTGGCTGCAACGAAGAACGGCATCAAGTCGCTCATCTGCTTGCCCGACGGAGCGCCTATTTCCAAGGTGGAGGCTACGAGGAATTACGGTGCTGAGATATGCCTGGTGAAAGGCGTGTATGACGATGCCTACAAGCGTGCGCTTGAATTGAGGAATGAGTATGGATATACGTTTATCCATCCGTTTGACGATGTGGATGTGATTGCCGGTCAGGCTACTATCGCATTGGAGATTATAGAGCAGAAAGACGACATCGATGCGGTGATAGTGCCGGTGGGCGGTGGAGGTCTGATTTCAGGTATTGCTTTCGCCATCAAGTCGCTCAATCCTAAGATTAAGGTCTACGGTGTGCAGTCGGCAGGCGCTCCGAGCATGAAAGTGTCGGTCGACAATAAGAAGATTGAGCGTTTGGCGTCTGTTTCGACCATTGCCGACGGTATAGCGGTTAAGGAACCAGGCAAGAACACTTTTGAACTTTGCAGCAAATATGTTGATGAAATTGTTACTGTCACTGACGACGAGGTGTCGACGGCTATCTTGTCGATGCTTGAGGAGCAGAAACTCATAGCAGAGGGTGCCGGTGCTGTGGCAGTGGCTGCAGCCATGTTCAACAAGGTGCCAGTCGAGGGCAAGAACGTGGTTTGTCTTGTTTCGGGCGGAAACATCGACGTGAACATCCTCGACCGCGTCATCAAGCGAGGACTTATGACGGCGGGTCGCAATGCGCATCTGAAGATTGAGCTTCTTGACAAGCCAGGGCAGCTGGAGCTCGTTTCGCACATAATTGCAGAGCGCGGCGGCAACGTGGTTGGTGTTCATCACGAGCGTACCAATGCCAATACGGACATTAACGGATGTTTCCTGCATGTGAATCTGGAGACCAGGAATCTTGAGCACACCAACTGTATCAAGCAGGCGTTGAAAGATGCCGGACTGAAACTTTTGGATTAACAGAGATGCGAAATTAAAACTATTGATACAAACAAACTAAAACACTGATTATGTTAGAGAAAGTTTACACAAGCAACGCCCCTGCGGCTATAGGCCCTTACTCACAGGCCATAAAGTGCGGAAACATGTTGTTCACTTCAGGACAGATACCTATCAATCCGGCATCGGGAGAGGTAGAGGCTACTGACATCACAGGCCAGGCCACTCAGGTGATGAAGAACCTCGCCGCAGTGCTCGAAGAGGCTGGCACATCATTCGACAAGGTCATCAAGACAACTTGCTTCTTGAGCGACATGGCCGACTTCGCAGCGTTTAATGCAGTCTATGCCGAGTACTTCACAAGCAAACCTGCTCGTTCATGCGTGGCAGTGAAGACTCTCCCAAAGAACGTCCTTGTAGAAGTGGAAGTAATTGCTGAAATCTAATTGAGGGAAAGGTCTGCGTTAGCATACATATCCTATAGAAACCATAGACTGGCAGGAGCGCGTTTCCTGCCAGTCTATTTTTATTACTACGAGCTATTCGTGCTTCTCCGTAGTCAGTAACCTCCATTTTTAGCGTCTTTTCGCTCTATAACACCCTTTGTCATGGTGGAAAAGTCTAATTTCTTCAGTGAAAAAATCATATATCCTCGCTGAAAACTTGTCAACCCTCCGCTGAAAACTATAAATAAAAGTAATATTTGTACAAATAATAGTTTTATTTATATAAATATTAGTTTTATTCTTACAAATATAAGTTTTATTTATACTTTTCTCCGAGGGGGTGAGAATTAAGGACTGTGGTTTAACGAATTTAGGTTCTCCCTATTATTATATATGTATGGGAGATTGGTAAAGGTTTTTGACCTTTTGTGATTTTCTTGAGTCTGGATTGTATACATATATTAATATGGATGTGGGCATGGACTGCTAATGTGTGCAATCTGATAGTTATGTTGTCGGATATGCCTTGCAAGAGGTGATGATTCGGGTGTGTATAACGGTAATATCGCCTTCTGGAGGGTTAAATAAAGTTAAATATATCGTCCGCGAAAAATATTTTTAGGTGGCAGATGCATTTTGTTGCTCAAAAAAGATGCTATTTGGCAGAAAAGTACTACCTTTGCACCGCTTTTTGGACTATTGTACCTGTTCTACATACAAAAGACGGGTGCAGAACTTAGAATGCGCATATACAAATTAACAATAATATATAACTAAAAAATTAACTAAAATGCCTACTATTCAACAATTAGTAAGAAAAGGAAGAAAGGTGTTGGTAGAGAAGAGTAAGTCTCCAGCTTTGGATTCTTGCCCACAGCGTCGCGGTGTTTGCGTACGTGTGTACACTACTACTCCTAAGAAGCCTAACTCAGCGATGAGAAAGGTAGCGCGTGTGCGCTTGACAAACAAGAAGGAAGTAAACTCTTACATTCCAGGTGAAGGACACAACTTGCAGGAGCACTCAATCGTTCTCGTGCGTGGTGGCCGTGTTAAGGACCTCCCAGGTGTACGTTATCACATCATTCGCGGTGCTCTCGATACTGCAGGTGTAGCAAGCCGTACACAGCGTCGTTCTAAGTATGGTGCTAAGCGTCCTAAAGCAAAGAAGTAAAAAGATTTATTTTTAAGTAAAACATCAGTTTGTTGGAAAGCTTAAAGGGTTGAGTAAATGTCCGGGTGCGGACGTTGAAGACACACAATTTGCAACCTCAGACTAAAAAAAGAAACAAACAAAATGAGAAAAGCTAAACCAAAGAAGCGCGTGATCCTTCCGGATCCGGTTTATGGTGACGTTAAGGTTACTAAGTTCGTTAATAACCTTATGTACGATGGAAAGAAGAGCATCGCTTATTCTATTTTCTACAATGCTCTTGGCATCGTTGAGAACAAAATGAAGAACGAAGAGAAGTCTTCAGTTGAAATCTGGAAGAAGGCTCTCGACAATATCACTCCACAAGTAGAGGTAAAGTCACGCCGTATCGGTGGTGCTACTTTCCAGGTTCCAACAGAGATCCGTCCTGACCGTAAGGAGGCAATCTCAATGAAGAACATGATCCTTTTCGCACGTAAGCGTGCAGGAAAGTGCATGGCTGACAAGCTTGCTGCAGAGATTATGGATGCATTCAACGAGCAGGGTGGTGCATTCAAGCGTAAGGAGGATATGCACCGTATGGCTGAGGCTAACCGTGCGTTCGCTCATTTCAGATTCTAATAACAACGATTTAAATCCAAAGGAATTATGGCAAAACGTGATTTGCATTTGACGCGCAATATCGGTATCATGGCCCACATCGACGCGGGTAAGACTACTACTTCAGAGCGTATCCTTTTCTATACTGGTTTGACTCACAAAATCGGTGAGACTCACGACGGTACAGCAACAATGGACTGGATGGCTCAGGAGCAGGAGCGTGGTATCACAATTACTTCTGCTGCAACAACTACTAGCTGGAACTATGCAGGTAACACATACAAGATCAACCTTATTGACACTCCGGGACACGTAGACTTCACTGCTGAGGTGGAGCGTTCACTTCGTGTGCTCGACGGTGCTGTTGCTACTTACTGTGCAGTAGGTGGCGTTGAGCCACAGTCTGAGACAGTATGGCGCCAGGCTGACAAGTACAATGTGCCACGTATCGGCTATGTAAACAAGATGGACCGTTCAGGTGCGGACTTCTATGAGGTAGTTCGCCAGATGAAAGAGGTTCTCGGCGCAAACCCATGTCCGGTTGTTATTCCAATCGGCGCAGAGGAAAAGTTCAAGGGGCTTGTTGACCTCGTGAAGATGAAGGCTATCTATTGGCACGATGAGTCAATGGGCGCTGACTATTCTGTAGAGGAAATTCCAGCTGACCTCGTTGCTGAGGCAGAGGAATGGCGTGGCAAGATGCTTGAGACTGTAGCTGAGTATGACGACGCTCTCATGGAGAAGTTCTTCGATGATCCTTCAACAATCACAGAAGAGGAAATACTTCGTGCTCTCCGCGCTGCAACAGTGGCAATGGCATGTACTCCAATGCTCTGCGGTTCTTCATTCAAGAACAAGGGTGTTCAGACTCTTCTTGACTATGTTTGCGCATTCCTTCCTTCACCACTCGACACTCCGAACGTAGAGGGTACTAACCCAGACACTAAGGAGGCTGAGGAGCGCAAGCCAGATGAAGACGACAAGACTGCAGCACTCGCATTCAAGATTGCAACAGACCCTTATGTAGGCCGTCTTACATTCATCCGCGTTTACTCAGGTAAGGTAGAGGCTGGTTCATACGTTTACAACACTCGCTCAGGCAAGAAAGAGCGCGTATCACGTCTTTTCCAGATGCACTCTAACCACCAGAACCCAGTTGAGGTGATCAGCGCAGGTGATATAGGCGCAGCTGTAGGTCTTAAGGACATCCACACAGGTGATACTCTTTGCGACGAGTCAGCTCCAATCGTTCTTGAGTCAATGGACTTCCCAGATCCAGTTATCGGTATCGCAGTTGAGCCTAAGACTCAGAAGGACCTTGACAAACTTTCAGTAGGTCTTGCTAAGCTTGCAGAAGAGGACCCAACATTTACAGTTCACACTGACGAGCAGAGCGGCCAGACAGTTATTTCAGGTATGGGTGAGCTCCACCTCGATATCATCATTGACCGTCTGAAGCGTGAGTTCAAGGTTGAATGTAACCAGGGTAAGCCACAGGTTAACTACAAAGAGGCAATCACTAAGACTGTCAACCTCCGTGAGGTTTACAAGAAGCAGTCAGGTGGTCGCGGTAAGTTCGCAGACATCATCGTAAACGTAGGTCCAGTAGATGAGGACTTCAAGGAAGGCGGACTCCAGTTCGTTGACGAAGTTAAGGGTGGTAACGTGCCTAAGGAATTCATCCCTTCAGTGCAGAAAGGTTTTGCTAACGCAATGAAGAACGGTGTGCTTGGTGGCTATCCAATGGACTCAATGAAGGTTACTCTCGTTGACGGTTCATTCCACCCAGTAGACTCTGACCAGTTGTCATTCGAAATCTGTGCGCTTCAGGCTTACAAGAGCGCATGTGCTCAGGCTAAGCCAGTTCTTATGGAGCCAATCATGCGTCTTGAAGTTGTGACTCCAGAGGAGAACATGGGTGACGTTATCGGTGACTTGAACAAGCGTCGCGGTCAGGTAGAAGGAATGGATACAAGCCGCTCTGGCGCTCGTATCGTTAAGGCCCTCGTTCCGCTCGCAGAAATGTTCGGTTATGTAACAGCTCTCCGTACAATCACATCAGGTCGTGCAACATCATCAATGCAGTATGATCACCACGCGCCAGTTTCAAGCACAATCGCTAAGGCAGTGCTTCAGGAGTGCAACGGACGCGTAGACCTAGTATAATAAACAAGGGCAGGAGGTGCAAGTTAGCAAACGACTCTTAACTTGCATACCTCCTTTCCTCTATTAATAACAATAATTATTAAAAACAAAATGAGTCAGAAAATTCGTATTAAACTCAAGTCTTACGACCACAACTTGGTAGACAAGTCAGCAGAGAAGATCGTTAAGACAGTGAAGGCAACTGACGCTGTAGTAAGCGGCCCAATTCCATTGCCAACACACAAGCGTATCTACACAGTGAACCGTAGTACGTTCGTTAACAAGAAGTCTCGCGAGCAATTCCAGCTCTCAACTTACAAGAGACTCATCGACATCTATAGCTCAACAGCTAAGACAGTAGATGCTCTTATGAAGCTTGAGTTGCCAAGCGGTGTAGAAGTAGAGATTAAGGTTTAATAAAATTGAGAACAACTAAAATTAATTTGAAATGCCAGGATTATTAGGAAAAAAAATCGGAATGACATCCGTTTTCAGTGCTGATGGCAAGAATCTTCCATGCACTGTTATCGAAGTAGGTCCTTGTGTTGTAACTCAAATCAAGAATGTCGAGAAGGATGGCTATGCTGCAGTGCAGGTAGGTTTCCAGGAGGCTAAGGAGAAGAACACTTCTAAGCCTATGGCAGGACACTTCAAGAAGGCAGGTACAACTCCAAAGAGACACTTGGCCGAGTTCACTTATGATGAGGAGCACAACTTGGGCGACGTTATTACAGTCGAACTATTCAATGATGCCCCTTATGTAGACGTTGTTGGAACATCAAAAGGTAAAGGATTCCAGGGTGTAGTTAAGCGTCATGGTTTCGGTGGTGTAGGCCAGACTACACACGGACAGGACGACCGCTCACGCAAACCAGGTTCTATCGGTGCTTGTGCAACTCCATCACGTGTATTCAAAAACATGAAGATGGGTGGTCACATGGGTAACGAGCAGGTGACAACACACAACTTGCAGGTGATTAAGATTATCCCTGAACACAACCTTCTTCTTCTGAAGGGTTCTGTTCCAGGATGCAAAGGTTCAATCGTAATAATTAAGAAGTAATGGAAGTTTCAGTTTTAAACATTAAAGGTGAAGATACTGGAAAGAAGGTTGAATTGAACGATGCTATCTTCGGAATTGAACCTAATGACCATGTTATCTATCTCGCTGTAAAGCAGTATCTCGCTGCACAGCGCCAGGGAACTCACAAGTCTAAGGAAAGAAGCGAAATCACAGGTTCAACTCGCAAGCTCATCCGTCAGAAGGGTGGTGGCGGAGCACGCCGTGGTGATATCAAGTCTCCAGTACTTAGAGGAGGAGGCCGTGTGTTCGGACCAAAGCCACGCGACTATTGGTTCAAGCTTAACAAGAAGGTGAAGAATTTGGCACGCAAGAGTGCTCTCTCTTATAAGGCACAGCAGAATGCAATCATTGTAGTTGAGGACTTCAATTTCGAGGCTCCAAAGACTAAAGATTTCATAAAAATGCAAAATAATCTTAAAATTGAGGGTAAGAAGCTTCTCCTTCTTTTGCCAGAGAATAATAAAAACGTATATTTGTCTTCCCGTAATATACAGCGTGTAGAAGTTATGACAGCTAGCGCACTCAATACTTATAAAGTAATGAATGCAAATGTAGTTGTTGTAACTGAAAGTGCGCTTAAGTTGGTTGACGAAACATTTAATAAGTAAGGACTACAATGGGATACATCGTAAAACCGTTGGTCACTGAGAAAATGACCGCTATTTCAGAGAAGCAGAACAATAAGTTCGGCTTCATTGTGCGTCCTGAGGCCAACAAGATTGAGATCAAAAAAGAAGTTGAAGCTAAATATAATGTAAATGTAGTTTCTGTTAACACTATGAACTACGCTGGTAAGCGTAAGAGCCGCTATACTAAGGCTGGTGTTATCAAGGGTAAGACAAAGGCTTACAAGAAGGCTGTCGTTACTCTTAAGGATGGCGAAACTATCGATTTCTATAGTAACATTTAATATTTAAAATGGGTATTCGTAAATTTAAACCGGTAACTCCGGGTCAAAGACACAAGGCTATTGGTACTTTCGATGATGTTACTACATCAGTACCAGAAAAATCTCTTGTATTCGGTAAGAAGAGCACAGGTGGCCGTAACAACCAAGGTAGAATGACAGTTCGTTACAGAGGTGGTGGTCACAAGCGCCTTATCCGTATTGTCGACTTCAAGAGAAATAAGGATGGAATACCAGCAGTAGTAAAGACTATTGAGTACGATCCAAACCGTTCGGCTCGTATCGCACTCCTTTTCTACGCTGATGGTGAAAAACGCTACATCGTTGCTCCTAACGGACTGCAGGTAGGCATGACTCTCATGTCAGGTGAGACTGCCACTCCAGACCTCGGAAACACACTTTTCCTTAAGGACATTCCAGTAGGTACTGTAATCCACAATATCGAACTCCGTCCAGGACAGGGTGCTAAGATGGTAAGATCTGCAGGTAACTTTGCTCAGTTGACTTCACGTGAAGGAAGCTATTGCGTTATCAAACTCCCTTCTGGAGAAATTCGTAGAATTCTCGGAATCTGCCGCGCTACAATCGGTAGCGTAAGCAACTCTGACCACGCTCTCGAATCTTCAGGTAAGGCAGGACGCTCACGCTGGTTGGGACGTCGTCCACACAACCGTGGTGTTGTGATGAACCCACATGATCACCCAATGGGTGGTGGTGAAGGACGCCAGTCAGGAGGACACCCACGTTCACGTAACGGCTTGTATGCTAAGGGTCTCAAGACACGTGCACCAAAGAAGGCATCAAGCAAGTATATTATCGAAAGACGTAAAAAATAAACAAGTTAACTGATTTAAAAATATGAGTCGATCATTAAAAAAAGGTCCATATATTAACGTAAAGCTCGAAAAGAAAGTTCTCGCAATGAATGAGAGCGGAAAGAAGAGCGTTATCAAATCATGGGCAAGAGCTTCAATGATTTCCCCAGATTTCGTGGGACATACTATTGCAGTTCATAATGGTAATAAGTTCATCCCTGTTTATGTTACAGAAAACATGGTAGGACATAAGCTTGGTGAGTTCGCTCTCACACGCACATTCCGTGGCCATGCTGGTAATAAGAAAAAGTAAAACAGGTATTACTTAAGATTAAAACGAAATTAAATAATGGGAGCAAGAAAAAAATTAATGGCCCAGAAACTTAAAGAGGCTAAAAAGACTACCTATTTCGCTACCCTTCGCGACATCCCTTCATCACCACGCAAAATGCGTTATGTTGTTGACCTTGTGAGAGGTATGGAGGTAAGCAAGGCATTGGCAACTCTCAAGTTCTGTTCAAAGGACGCATCTAAGGATGTAGAGAAGGTGCTGCGCTCTGCTATCGCTAACTGGGAGCAGAAGAATGAAAGAAAGGCAGAAAACGGCGAATTGTACATCTCAAAGGTGTTTGTTGATGAAGGTGCTACACTCAAGCGTATGAGACCTGCACCACAGGGAAGAGGATACAGAATTCGCAAGCGTTCTAATCATGTTACTTTATTTGTGGACGCTAAAACTAATGTTGAAGATTAATTATGGGACAAAAGTGTAATCCAATAAGCAACCGTCTCGGCATCGTAAGAGGTTGGGACTCTAACTGGTTCGGTGGAAAGAGTTTCGGTGACAATATCCTTGAGGATAGCCAGATCCGCAAATATCTTAACACTCGTTTGGCAAAAGCCAGTGTTTCTAAAATCGTAATAGAGCGTACTCTCAAACTCGTTACAATCACTGTTTGCACTGCTCGTCCAGGTCTCATCATTGGAAAGGGCGGACAGGAAGTTGACAAGTTGAAGGAAGAGTTGAAGAAGGTAACAGACAAAGATGTGCAGATCAATATCTACGAAATCAAGCGCCCAGAACTTGACGCTGTAATCGTAGCAAACAATATCGCACGTCAGATTGAAGGCAAGATCGCTTATCGTCGTGCAATCAAGACTGCTATCGCTAACACAATGCGTTCAGGCGCAGAGGGTATTAAGATTCAAATTTCAGGACGTTTGAACGGTGCAGAAATGTCACGTTCAGAAATGTATAAGGAAGGACGTACTCCGCTCCATACATTCCGTGCTGACATTGACTACTGTTTGGCTGAGGCTCTTACTAAGGTAGGTCTCCTTGGAATTAAGGTGTGGATTTGCCGTGGTGAGGTGTTCGGAAAGAAGGATTTGGCTCCTAATTTCGCACAGACTAAGGAAACAGGCCGCAACAACAATGGCGGTAAGAGATTCAGAAACAGAAAGTCTAACCGTTAATTAGATTTATTATGTTACAGCCAAAAAGACAAAAGTATAGAAGACCGCAAAAAGGTCGTGGTCGTTTGAGCGGCGTTTCTCACAGAGGAACAGAACTCGCTTTCGGAAGCTTCGGAATTAAGGCCCTCCAAACTCGCTGGATTACAGCACGTCAGATTGAGGCTGCCCGTGTGGCAATCACACGTTACATGCAGCGTCAAGGACAGGTTTGGATTCGCATTTTCCCTGACAAACCAATCACTAAGAAGCCTGCTGACGTCCGAATGGGTAAAGGTAAGGGAGATCCATACCAGTATGTATTCCCTGCAAAACCAGGACGTATACTTTTTGAGATTGAAGGTGTTTCTTACGAAATTGCAAAAGAGGCTCTTCGCCTTGGCGCACAGAAACTTCCTACAACAACTAAGTTTATTGTAAGACGTGACTACGACAAAAATGCTTAATTATGAAAATTTCAGAAATAAGAGAACTTACAACTGCTGAACTTGCAGAGCGTATTGAGGCAGAGGTTGCTAAATACAGCGACTTGAAATTCAACCACAATATTTCTCCTGTTGAGGATCATTCACAGATTAAGAAACTACGTCGTGATATCGCTCGCATGAAGTGTGAGCTCCGTCAGAGAGAACTTAACAACTAATATTGAGCCGAAACATGGAAGCAAGAAATTTAAGAAAACAAAGAATGGGTGTTGTTTCTAGCAACAAGATGGACAAGACTATCGTCGTTGCAACTAAATTTAAGGAGAAGCACCCTATATATGGTAAGTTTGTTAGCAAGACAAAGAAATACCATGCTCATGACGAAAAGAACGAGTGCAATGTGGGTGACACTGTGCTGATTATGGAGACTCGTCCGTTGAGCAAAACTAAAAGATGGAGATTAGTACAAATCGTTGAAAGAGCTAAGTAATTATGATACAGACAGAATCAAGATTGACAGTTGCAGACAACAGTGGTGCACGCGAAGTTCTTTGTATCCGTGTACTCGGAGGTACAAGACGCCGCTACGCTTCTGTTGGTGACGTGATTGTCGTAACAGTAAAAAATGTAATCCCTTCAAGCGATATCAAGAAGGGTACAGTATCAAAGGCTTTGATTGTACGTACTAAGAAGGAAGTACGTCGTGCTGATGGTTCTTATATCCGCTTTGATGACAATGCGTGTGTGCTTTTGAATAATGCGGGAGAAATGAGAGGAAGCCGTATCTTTGGTCCTGTAGCTCGCGAACTCCGTGCTGCTAACATGAAAGTAGTTTCTTTGGCTACTGAGGTACTTTAATTTTAAACGATTATAGTAATGAGTAAATTACATATAAAGAAAGGTGACACGGTTTATGTAAACGCTGGAAACTACAAGGGACAGACAGGTAAGGTGTTGTCTGTGCTTGTAGAAAAGCAGCGCGCCGTTGTCGAGGGTGTAAACATGGTGTCTAAGAGCACTAAGCCAAGCGCTAAGCACCCACAGGGAGGTATTATCAAGCAGGAAGCTCCTATACATATTTCTAACCTTAACGTTGTTGACCCTAAAACAGGAAAGCCAACACGTATTGGAAGAAAGTTGGGCGCTAATGGCAAGTTAGTTCGTTATGCTAAAAAATCAGGGGAGGAGATTTAATGAGTACAACTGCAAATCTTAAGAATGTATATGCTGAGCAAATCGCTCCAGCTTTGATGAAACAGTTCAACTACACTTCTCCTATGCAGATTCCTGTATTGAAGAAGATTGTTGTTAACCAGGGTCTTGGTATGGCTACAGCTGACAAGAAGGTTATTGAGGTGGCTTTGAACGAGCTCGCTCAGATCACAGGTCAGAAAGCTGTTGCAACAATGTCAAAGAAGGATATCTCTAACTTCCGTTTGCGTAAGAAGATGCCTATCGGTGTGATGGTTACTCTTCGTCGCCAGAAGATGTACGAGTTCCTTGAGAGACTTGTACGTGTAGCACTTCCACGTATCCGTGACTTCAAGGGTCTTGAGTCTAAGTTTGATGGTCGTGGTAACTATACACTCGGTATTCAGGAACAGATTATCTTCCCTGAAATAAATATCGACCAGGTTGATAAAATTATGGGTATGAACATCACTTTCGTTACAACTGCACAGACAGACGAAGAGGGGTATGCTCTGCTCAAGGCTTTCGGACTTCCATTTAAGGATGCTAAAAAATAATAGACAATGGCAAAAGAATCAATGAAGGCTCGCGAAGTTAAGCGTGCTAAACTTGTTGCAAAATATGCTGCTAAGCGTGCAGCGCTTAAGAAGATCGTTAATACAGGTGATCCTATGGAGGCTTATGAAGCTGCACGCCAGCTCCAGGCTATACCTGCTAACGCTAATCCAATCCGTTTGCACAATCGTTGCAAGATTACAGGTCGTCCAAGAGGATATATCCGTCAGTTCGGTATCTCTCGTATTCAGTTCCGTGAGATGGCTTCTGCAGGACTTATCCCAGGTGTTAAGAAAGCAAGTTGGTAATTTATTTTTAGTGTTAAATATTGTCGGGGTGTCCCGATTAATTTAATTTATTATGACAGATCCAATAGCAGATTATCTAACGAGGTTGAGAAATGCAATCAGTGCAAAGCACAAGGTTGTTGAAATTCCTGCCTCAAACTTGAAAAAGGAAATCACTAAGATCCTTTTCGATCAGGGCTATGTACTTAACTACAAGTTCGTAGAGGATGGTCCTCAGGGAACAATCAAAGTGGCTCTTAAGTACGATGCCGAGTCAAAAACAAGCGCTATCCAGTGCTTAAAGCGCGTGTCACGTCCAGGTCTTCGTAAGTACACTGGATACAAGGACATGCCAAGAGTAATTAACGGATTGGGTATAGCAATTATATCTACATCTAAAGGTGTTATGACTAACAAGCAGGCTGCTGAACTTAAGATCGGTGGCGAGGTGCTTTGTTTCGTTTATTAATTAAGGAGGATATATAATGTCTAGAATTGGTAAGTTGCCTATTAATATTCCTGCAGGAGTAACAATTACTCATAAGGATGACATTGTAACTGTAAAAGGTCCTAAAGGTGAGCTCACACAGTATGTAAACCCTGCGATAAGCATCGTTATTGAGGACGGAAAGTTGACAATGGAGGAAAACAAGGATTTGATGATTGACAATCCAAAGCAGCGTCACGCTTTCCACGGATTGTACCGTTCTCTTGTGAACAACATGGTTATCGGAGTGTCTGAAGGTTACAAGAAGACTCTTCAGTTGGTGGGTGTAGGTTATCGTGTGGCAAACACAGGTAATCTTCTTGAACTCTCTTTGGGTTATTCTCACGCAATATTCTTTGAACTTCCAAAGGAAATCAAAGTAGAGACTAAGTCTGAAAGAAATCAGGACCCTCTCATTATGCTTGAATCATGTGACAAGCAGTTGCTCGGTCTCGTGTGTGCAAAGATTCGTTCTTTCCGCAAGCCTGAACCATATAAGGGTAAGGGTATCCGTTTCCAGGGCGAAGTTGTTAGAAGAAAGTCTGGTAAGTCAGCAAGTGCTAAATAATTTTTAATTGTACGAATATGATAACAAAGATAGAAAGACGTATCAAGATTAAGTATAGAGTACGCAATAAGATTTCTGGTACTGCTGAACGCCCACGTATGTCTGTTTTCAGAAGTAACAAGCAGATTTATGTACAAATCGTTAACGATGAGACATCTACAACCCTTGTTTCCGCTTCATCTCTTGGCATGGAAAAGTGCCCTAAGTGCGAGCAGGCTGCTAAGGTTGGCGAACTTGTCGCTAAGAAGGCAATAGAGGCAGGCATTTCCGCTGTAGTTTTCGACCGTAATGGTTATTTGTATCACGGAAGGGTTAAGGAGGTAGCAGATGCTGCCCGTAACGCTGGACTTAAATTTTAATTGAATTATGGTTAATAGAGTAAAAATAGGAAACGATATCGAGTTGAAGGACCGATTAGTTGCTATTAATCGTGTTACCAAGGTTACAAAGGGTGGTAGAACATTTACATTCGCAGCCATTGTAGTTGTTGGAGACGGAAATGGTGTGATTGGCTACGGTCTTGGAAAAGCTGGTGAAGTTACTGCTGCTATCGCTAAGGGTGTAGAAGCAGCCAAGAAAAATCTCGTTAAAGTACCTGTTCTCAACGGAACTGTTCCGCACGAGGTATATGCTAAGTTCGGTGGCGCAAGAGTTCTTATCATGCCTGCTTCTGAAGGTACAGGAGTTGTTGCAGGTGGTGCTATGCGTGCCGTTTTGGAGAGTGTTGGTATCACAGACGTTCTTGCAAAGTCTAAGGGATCTTCAAATCCACACAATCTTGTCAAGGCTACAATTGCAGCACTTGCAGAGATGCGTGACCCTAAGACTGTGGCACAGAACCGCGGTGTAAGTTTGACAAAAGTATTTAGAGGATAAGGAGATTAATCATGGCAACAATTAAAATTAAGCAGGTTAGAAGCCGTATCGGTCGACCTATTGATCAGAAGCGTACACTTGATGCTCTTGGGCTTACTAAGATGAACAAGGTAGTTGAGCATGAGGACACTCCTTCTTTGCGTGGAATGATCCGCAAGGTTAATCACCTTGTTGAGGTTGTAGACTAAGTATTTAATTTAAATTAATTCGAAACACATGGAATTACATAATTTAAAACCAGCAGAAGGCGCAACTCATAATAGCAAGCGTGTTGGTCGTGGATATGGTTCTGGAAAGGGTCGTACATCTACACGCGGACACAAGGGCGCTAAGGCTAGATCTGGATACAAGAAGAAGATTGGCTTCGAAGGTGGACAGATGCCACTCCAGCGCCGTGTTCCTAAGTTCGGTTTCAAGAACATCAACCGCGTTGAATATAAGGCCATCAACCTTGGTACAATCCAGAAGCTAGTTGAAGACAAGGAATTGACAAAGGTTACAATTGCAGACTTTATTGCTGCAGGTTTTGTTAACTCTAATCAACTTGTTAAGGTTCTCGCTAATGGAGAATTGACTGCTAAAGTTGAAGTTGAGGCACATGCTTTCTCTGAGAAGGCTGCTGCTATCATCACAGAAAAAGGTGGTAATGCTGTAAAACTCTAATGTAATGGGAAAAGCAATCGATAAAATAAAGAATATCAAGATTGTAAAGACATTGTCTAACATTGGGAAAATCGAGGATCTTCGTCAGAGAATCCTCGTGACCCTGATGTTGGTCGCTGTTTATCGTTTCGGATCTTATGTGGTTCTTCCTGGCATTGACACGGAAGCTCTCACAGGTGTTCAGAATCAGACAAGTACAGGACTTATGTCTTTGCTCGACATGTTCTCAGGTGGTGCCTTCTCTAAGGCTTCAATCTTTGCACTTGGTATCATGCCGTACATCTCTGCGTCTATCGTGATGCAGTTGCTTGGTATTGCTGTTCCTTATTTCCAGAAAATGCAGCGTGAAGGTGAAAGTGGAAGACGTAAGATGAATCAGTATACAAGATATTTGACCATCTTCATTCTTCTTTTACAGGCTCCTTCATATCTTTTGAACTTAAAATGGCAGAATGGCGGTCTGAATCCGATGTATGATTCTTTGGATTGGACCATGTTCGTGATTTCATCAACTGTTATACTTACCGCTGGTAGTATGTTCGTCCTTTGGTTAGGTGAGCGCATTACAGATAAAGGCATCGGTAACGGTATATCTTTGATAATCATGATAGGTATTATCGCACGCTTCCCACAGGCATTCATTCAGGAATTTACAACAAGATTTACAACTCCTGGTCAAGGAGGTCTTATTGTGTTCTTGGTGGAAATTGTAGTGCTTCTAGCTGTTATTGCATCTGCAATATTGCTTGTGCAAGGTGTTAGACGTGTGCCTGTACAGTATGCTAAAAAAGTAGTAGGAAACAGACAGATTGGTGGTGCAAGACAATATATTCCGTTGAAGCCTTATGCTGCAAACGTGATGCCTATTATCTTTGCTCAGGCTATTATGTTCATTCCTATCACTTTGGCAGGTTGGGCTACAAATGGTCAGTTGAGTCCGTTTTTGCTACAGGTTATGGATAATACTAGTGCCGTTTATAATATTATCTTTGCAGCTCTTATTATTATCTTCACTTATCTCTATACTGCGATTACGATCAATCCTGTTCAGATGGCTGAGGATATGAAGAAGAATAATGGCTTTATTCCTGGTGTTAAACCTGGAAAGCCAACAGCTGACTTCTTGGATAATATTATGTCGCGAATCACATTCCCAGGTTCTTTGTTCCTCGCATTTATCGCGATCATGCCTGCTTTTGCTGGTTTGTTCGGTGTTCAGCGCGAGTTCGCACAGTTCTTTGGTGGAACATCTCTGTTGATTCTTGTCGGTGTTGTACTTGATACACTTCAGCAGATCGAGAGTCACTTGTTGATGAGACACTATGACGGACTTTTGGAATCAGGACGTATTCGTGGTCCACGTTCAAATGCCGGTGCTTATTAATATAAGGAATGGTATATCTGAAAACGGACGAGGAGGTAGAACTCCTTCGCAAGGCTAATCTCTTAGTAGGAAGTACTCTTGCAGAATTGGCGAAAGTAATAGAGCCTGGTATCACAACTAAACAGTTGGATACTATAGCAGAGACTTTTATTAGAGATAATGGAGCGGAACCTACTTTTAAGGGTTTTCCCAATCCTTATGGCGGTCCTTTTCCTGCGAGTATTTGCACATCTGTTAACAATCAGGTTGTCCATGGAATACCAAACGATACTCCATTAGAGAATGGTGATATAGTTTCCATTGATTGTGGTACTTTATTGAATGGTTTTTGTGGAGATTCATGTTATACATTTAAGGTGGGCGAGGTTTCTGATGAAGTGTCCAAACTGTTGGATGTAACGAAGGAGTCTTTATACAAAGGAATAGAGCAGGCTGTAGTTGGTTCAAGAATCGGTAATATTTCTTATGCTGTCCAGAACTATTGTGAATCTAATTCTTATGGTGTAGTACGCGAATTTGTAGGCCATGGGATAGGACGCAATATGCACGAAGAACCTCAAGTTCCTAATTATGGAAGAAGAGGAACTGGAATGCTCCTAAAAAATGGGCTTTGCATTGCAATTGAGCCGATGATAACTCTGGGTAAGCGTGATATATCTATGCTGGGTGATAATTGGACAATTGTTACTCGCGATGGTAAAGTTGCCGCCCATTATGAGCATACAGTTTGCGTGCGAAAGGGTAAAGCTGATATTCTCTCGTCTTTTGATGAAATAGAAAAAGTTTTAAGATATAAATCATAATTATGGCTAAGCAATCTGCAATTGAACAGGATGGAACAATCGTTGAAGCGTTGTCTAATGCGATGTTCCGCGTAGAGTTGGAGAATGGGCATGAGATTATAGCACATATCTCTGGTAAAATGCGAATGCATTACATCAAGATTTTGCCAGGCGATAAGATTAAGGTTGAAATGTCGCCTTATGATTTATCAAAAGGTAGAATAGTGTTTAGATACAAATAAAATAAAAGATATGAAAACAAGAGCATCTTTAAAGAAACGTACACCTGATTGCGTTATCGTTAGACGTAAAGGACGTCTGTTTGTAATTAATAAGAAAAACCCTAAGTATAAGATGCGTCAGGGTTAATCTTTAGTAAGACAAGAAATAAAATAAAGATATGGCAATAAGAATTGTAGGTGTAGACCTCCCGCAGAACAAGAGAGGTGAAATTGCGTTGACATACATTTTTGGTATTGGACGCAGCAGCTCAGCTAAAATTTTGGAAAAGGCTGGTGTTGACAAGGACATGAAAGTTAAGGACTGGAACGATGACCAGGCAGGTAAGATTCGTGAGATTATCGCTGCTGAATACAAGGTAGAAGGTGATCTTCGCTCGGAAATCCAACTTAACATCAAGCGTTTGATGGACATTGGTTGCTATCGTGGTATTCGTCACCGTATTGGTCTTCCAGTACGTGGTCAGAGCACAAAGAACAATGCTCGTACTCGCAAGGGAAAGAAGAAGACAGTTGCAAACAAGAAAAAGGCTACTAAATAATAATTAGGTATGGCAAAGAAAACAGCTTCTGCTAAGAAGAGAGTTGTCAAAGTAGGTGCACAGGGACAGCTTCATGTTCACTCATCTTTCAATAACATCATTGTTACTTTGGCAAATAGTGAGGGTCAGGTAATTTCTTGGTCTTCAGCAGGTAAGATGGGCTTTAGAGGTTCTAAAAAGAACACTCCGTATGCAGCACAGATGGCTGCTCAGGATTGCGCTAAGGTTGCATTTGACCTCGGATTGAGAAAGGTTGTGGCTTACGTTAAGGGACCAGGTAATGGACGTGAGTCTGCTATCAGAGGTGTCTACGGAGTAGGTATTGAAGTTACAGAAATTATTGATGTGACTCCACTCCCACACAATGGATGTCGTCCTCCAAAGAGAAGAAGAGTTTAATTATTTATAGTGATCAGAGTCTGGGCGTATTTTATTGACTGTATCTTTCCTTTCTACAGTCGCGGCTGCAATACAAAGGACTCAAAATTAATGAAAATATATGGCAAGATATATTGGACCTAAGTCAAGAATTTCTCGTCGTTTCGGTGAAGCAATCTTCGGACCAGACAAAGTGTTGTCTAAGAGAAATTATCCTGCAGGTCAGCATGGAAACAATCGTCGTAAGAAGTCTTCCGAGTATGGTCTCATGCTCGCTGAGAAGCAGAAGGCTAAGTACACATACGGAGTACTTGAGCGTCAGTTCCGTAACTTGTTCGAAAAAGCTTCAACAATGAGCGGTGTAACAGGTGAGGTTCTCCTTCAGCTTCTTGAGGCTCGTCTTGATAATGTAGTTTACCGTTTGGGTATTGCTCCAACACGTGCTGCTGCTCGTCAGATGGTTAGCCACAAGCACATCACAGTCGATGGTCAGGTTGTAAACATCCCTTCATATAGCGTGAAGCCTGGTCAGATTGTTGCTGTTCGTGAGAAGGCTAAGTCTTTGGAAGTTATTGAGGCTTCTTTGGCAGGTTTCAATCACAGCAAGTATCCTTGGATTGAGTGGGACGCAAACGTTATGGGCGGTAAGTTCTTGCACAATCCAGAACGTGCAGATATTCCTGAGAATATTAAAGAGCAGATGATTGTCGAGTTGTACTCTAAATAAAAATTAGCAATGGCGGTATTAGCATTTCAAAAACCAGAAAAAGTAATAATGTTGGAGGCCGACGATAAGTACGGAAAGTTTGAGTTCCGTCCGTTGGAGCCTGGTTTTGGTATTACAATTGGTAATTCCTTGCGCCGCATTCTTCTTTCTTCTTTGGAGGGTTATGCCATCAACACAATCCGTATTTCGGGCGTTGATCATGAATTCTCTACTATTCCAGGTGTTAAGGAGGATGTAACTAACATTATTTTGAATCTCAAGCAAGTTAGATTCAAGCAAACAGTCGAAGAGACTGAAGCAGAGAAGGTCACAATTACTATCGAGAATTCAACTGAGTTTAAGGCTGGAGATATTAGCAAATATCTTAACGGATTTGGAGTGTTAAATCCTGATTTGGTAATTTGTCATTTGGATCCAAAGGCAACAATGGAGATTGAATTGAGTATCAATAAGGGACGTGGTTATGTTCCTGCTGACGAAAATCGTGAGTTCTGCAAGGAAATCAACGAGATCGCGATTGACTCAATTTACACTCCGATACGCAACGTCAAGTTCGCAGTAGAGAATTATCGTGTACAGCAGAAAACTGACTATGAGAAGTTGGTTGTTGAGATTCAGACAGATGGTTCTATCCATCCGAAAGAAGCTCTCAAAGAGGCTGCTAAGATCCTTATTTATCACTTTATGTTGTTCTCTGACGAGAAGATTTCTCTTGAGAATGCAGATCTTGATGGAAATGAGGAGTTCGATGAGGAGGTATTGCGTATGCGTCAGTTGCTTAAGACAAAACTCGTAGATATGAATCTTTCTGTTCGTGCCCTCAATTGTTTGAAGGCTGCAGATGTGGATACTCTGGGTGATTTGGTACAATTTAACAAGACAGACTTGCTCAAGTTCCGTAACTTTGGTAAGAAGTCACTCACAGAGCTTGACGACTTGCTTGAGAGCTTAAACCTTTCGTTCGGAACTGATATTTCCAAGTATAAATTAGACAAAGACTAAGAAATGAGACATAATAAGAAATTCAATCATTTGGGTCGTAAGGCTCAGCATAGAGCTTCGATGTTGTCTAATATGGCAATATCTTTGATCCAGCACAAGAGAATCACTACAACATTGCCTAAGGCTAAGGCATTGCGCAAGTATGTTGAACCTCTTCTCACAAAAGCGAAGGATGACACTACTGCATCACGTCGTGTCGTTTTCAGTTATCTTCAGAACAAGCATGCTATCACTGAGCTTTTCGGTAATGTTGCTTCTAAGATTGCTGATCGTCCAGGTGGTTACACTCGTATCATTAAGTTGGGCAAACGCGCTTCTGACGATGCTTCAATGGCATTCATCGAGCTTGTTGACTTTAATGAAAACATGGCTAAGACTGAGGCTAAGAAGACTCGTACTCGCCGTTCTAAGAAGTCAGCTCCTAAGGCTGAGGCTCCTGTTGCAGAGACTCCTGCTGTTGAAGCTACAGAGGCTGCAGAATAAGCAGATTTTGTTAATTCGCATATATTTGAATCGCATCAGATTGTTCTGGTGCGATTTTTTTTGCTTTCTTGCTTGAGACTCGAATATTTTCCTTAAGTTTGTTATTTGAAATGCTCTTTGCTCATGAAATCTCCGTGGCTTTTCCTTTCTGACGTCTCTGATATGTCGTCGTTGCATGGTGCCTATTGGGGGTAAGGGCGTGAGCGTGTGTGAGTTCTTTGCGAGGTGGATTTGTCTCGGTTGTGCTGGCTAATTCTGTGGTATGGGGATTCTGTGAGATGGATTTGTTTCGGTTTGCCGGATGACTCGGTGGAATAGAGCGTGTGTGAGTTCTTTGCGGGGTGGATTCGTTTCGGTTGTCCTGGCAAATTCTGTGGAATATGGGGTGTGGGAATTCTGTGAGATGGATTTGTTTAGCTTGTGCCGGATGGCTCGGAGGAATAGGGGCGTGTGGGGATTCTGTGGAGGGCGCTTAGCAATGCTTGTTTCGTGTTTTACTCCGTTGAATGTGGTTAATAGAAAATCTTAGATATGAAGCGTGTTTTTTTATTGTCTTTAATTACGATTTTGACTTTTTGGGGTGCGGCTGATGTGGCGGCTCAGGACTGGATGCGTGTCAATACGACGTATGGCAATGCTGTGTGGTCTTTCCCTTATAAGAACGCCCATTTCTCTCATTTTGACTTCCTTGAGGCTGATGATGCTCTTTGGGGGCATTATGTTGATGCTAATGGCGAGGCTCGCTATGTGCCGTTCTCTATTTCCTCGGTTGACAGCATAACTTTTGTTTCTGAACTGGATTCTTTCCCTAAGAATGAATATAAGGTTTTCGCAATGAATATTACAACTGACGGGGGTGCGCCGATTGATTCTAAGGATGAGTATGTGGGCTGTTATGTGTCTATTGATGGCAAGGGCGAGTTTAAGGATTATTCGGGTACGGCGCGTATTCGCGGACGTGGCAATTCCACTTGGGTGTGGTATGATAAGAAGCCCTACCGCTTGAAGCTTGATGTGAAGGATAAGGTGCTGGGTTTGAAGAAGAACCGCGACTGGGTCCTTCTTGCTAATTATCGCGATGCTACTGACTTGATGAATACGTTTGGTTTTGAAACAGCCCGTTGGATGGGGATGCCGTTTACAAACCACACTCGCTATGTCGAGGTTTTCCTTAATGGCGATTATATTGGGCTTTACCAATTGACAGAGCAGATTGAGGTGGGCGGTCATCGTGTGGATATTGATGAGGATAATGGCGTGCTTCTCTCGTTTGACCTCGACGACGGTCCTGGACTTAGTCCTAATGCTACAGATAATTTCTACTCAGAGGTTTACGGTATGCCGATGTGCGTCAAGAATCCTGACGAGCCTACTGAGGAGCAGATTGCTCAGATCCAGTCTGACTTTGCGGTTTTGGAGAATGCTGTTAAGGCTAAGGACTTTGCGCTTGTTGATTCCTTGCTTGATGTCGAGTCGTTTATCAGTATGCTTCAGCTTCAGGAATATCTTTATAATGTGGATTTCACTGCTCCGCGCAGTGTTTATATGTTCCGCGATGTCAACGGCAAGTATACAATGGGGCCTGTCTGGGACTGGGATGCCGGATATGATTTCGACTGGAACCATATGGAAACCTCTCACAACTTTTTTGCTTCTTATCAGGAACTGCTCTTCGGGCGTGCGCCTTATAGGCAGAATGGTAATTACGGTTTGCCACGCTTCTTTACAGATATGTTTGACAATTATGAGTTTGTCACTCTTTATAAGGAACGCTGGGCAGAGCGCAGCGATTCGATTTTTGTTCGCAACTGGAATGCCGTGCGCAAGTATCAGCTCCAGCTTCAAAAGGGCGCCTACTCCCGTGATTCGGAACGCTGGCCTATTGGCAAGAACCCGCAGACCGAGATAAGCGCGATGAACAGTTGGCTTCGCAATCGCAAGGCTTATATGGACGAGGTTGTTGCGTCATATCCTGTTCCGGAATATGTGGGTCCCGTTACAACAGTCTTCTGTGGCAGCATTCCTCTGAACCTGACGCTCCAGTATTCAACGGGTTATGACCAAAATGTCAAGGTAAATGTGCCTGCTGAGCAGGTGGCTGCTCTTATGGGCATTAGTGTGAGTGAACTTCAGTCCGCTGCGCTGACCATTGTGCCGTTGCATCGTGACGGTTCGGAAGGCGAGAACAAGACCAATGGCAATTTTGGAGGATGGTTTAATGGCGATGGCAATCCGTATGATTGGGGACAAGGTCATGTGTATATTGAGGTATTCAACGATCTCTTTTCGTGGGACTGCGGAGTGCGTGCGGATAACGGCTATTGCGAGCCGGGGCATACTCACGATGTCACTATGCAGTATCGTTGTGACAAAGTAAATAAGGTGCTTACTGTCAATGTCGATATCAAGTTTACGGTAGAGTAATGTGCTTTACCTGATCCTGACCGAATAGGGGCTGTGCCGAATGGGCGCAGCCCTTTTTTCTTGCGTTGTCCTGAGTGTCGGAGTGTTCTAAGCACTCGGAGTGCTCGGAGGACTCTGGATATCCGAATATTAGGAATACTTCTGAATGTGCAGAGTGTCCGAATATTCCGAATCATCCGCTGGAAATTCGTCGTTCCCGCAGTGGAAATTCAGTTTTTCTGCGCTAAAAACTATAAATAAAAGTAATATTTGTACAAATAATAGTTTTATTTATATAAATATTAGTTTTATTCTTACAAATATAAGTTTTATTTATACTTTTCTTCGAGGAGTTGCAAAATACCTACCGAGGTGGAGCGAAGTATCCGCAGAGGTATAGTTAAGTTTTTACTATAGTGTCGGTGTTTTCGGGCGGGCGAACCCCACCCCTACGACGGGAACGGGAGCGGGAATTGCTTTTGGGCGGACACATAGGTCCGCACCCTACGGATGGTAACGGTAACGATAACGTTAACAATGATGCACGTGTAGGGGCAGACCAGTGTGTCTGCCCGAAAGTAAGTATGAATTCTTTTAGGCGCGGACGTCACGGACAAATATAGATGCCGTTTCTCTTTGTTTTTAAAATAATTAAAAACCCTGTTTCCCGCTGGTCGCTTCATTATAGCATAATGTAAAATCCAACTTTGCAAAATGGGTGAAATGGCAAAATTGGGCCCGCATGCATGTTAAAAAAATATAAAAATACAATTTGTGGCCATGCATTGAGCCTTGTGCGTGAATGTTAAAAATGGGCTTGAAGCTTATTTTTATATATTAAAATTTGTTGTTCTGACTGAAAATTTGTTCATTTGCATACTTTATATGGGCGTATTGGCTATGTACATGAGTGCTTCGAGACTGGATGAACAGTATGTGATTTGTCCAGTTTTGTGCGGAAATCGTCTTCCGTATGATGTTATCGCTTGTGTATCAATCGGATATGATTGGGGCCGCTGCGCTTTGCTGATTTGAGAAAAATGAGAGAATAAAATATAATTAATCTATTTCTAATATTATGTTGTATAATTTTCAGAAGACAAAACTATGCAAACACCTCCTGGTAGGAGGCGCATTGTTTGCCGTTGGTTTTGGAATGAATTCTTGTACCGACACTTATGACCTCGACACTGAGCAGCCTGGTGGCTTGAACAGTATTTACGGTTACATGGTCGAGAGGGGTAACTTCCAGAACTACATGCGAATTGTCAAAGATCTTGGACAGGAGGAAATCTTGTCGAAGACAGGTAGTAAGACTCTCTTCCTTGCCAACGATGCGGCGTTTGAAGAGTTCTACAAGACTTGCACTTGGGAAAACGAAAATGGAGAGCCAGTGAGGAGCTATGAAGACCTTACTTTGGAGCAAAAGAGAGTTTTGCTTGGCGCTGCAATGATTGACAACCCATACACAACAAGTATGTTGTCTACAGCGCAGGGTCCTGTACGCGGTGAAGTTTGTCGCCGTCCTACATCTCAGACTCTTTATGACATGATTGAGATTGCTAAGTCAGATGATCTTCCTGTATCGTCTAACTGGGAGCCATTGCGCGCTAAAACTGACGGCGTAGTGCTTTTCCGTGACGCTTCGATGGCGCCTCCGACAGTGCACTTCACACCGAAGTTTCTTCAGATGAACAAACTCGTCAGCAGCGACCTCGAATTCTTGTATCGCTTGCCAGAAGGCTCACTTATCTCTGATGATGTTTATGTGGGCAAGGCTAAAATCACTAATCCAAACATTTTCTGTAAGAACGGATTTATCCACGAAGTAGACCGCGTTATGGTGCCACTCGACAACATGGCGGAAATCCTTCGCAAGTCAGAGAATGAAGACCCTGCAAAGTCAGCAAAGATTTTCAGCGACCTCGTAGAACGTTTCGCAGCGCCTTGGTGGACTGCAACTAT
>Ga0233374_1000083_pt1 | contig 25502 bp, 23 predicted proteins | sample ElkDunMinimDraft_FD_180688 | JGI IMG/M metagenome (GOLD analysis project Ga0233374, IMG submission 180688) | Fecal eukaryotic communites from dung pellets of Tule Elk in California, USA - Elk Dung E1 | ecosystem: Host-associated > Mammals > Digestive system > Large intestine > Fecal | place...
GTAAGGGGTTGTATATTATTTTGTTAGCTACTCAAATTTACAACTTTTGCCGCTATTTTCCTATTTTTCAACGAGTTAATTTTAATAAGAATTAAAAATCTTATATCGAACTCACGTTAAATAGCATAAAAAACACCCTATTTTTAAGCAAAAACCACCCACTTTTCACACTTTTTCGCCCTCAAACCGACATTTTCGCCACAGAAAACACACTAAACACCCCTACAGGGCGGACATCCACGAAAAATAAAAAAATACAAATACGTGGTGTCACGCGTGTCACGCTGTCACGCTTTACACCACCCCATACAACCTTACTCCTCACAATTGGGCGAGCGCCCCCCGCCCCTACAACTCAATTATTGCTACTTACTTTTTTAATTTTTAACTTTTAACTTTTAATTTTTAATTTTCATCCACCGCCCTCGCAATGCATCGCCACCTCGGTCGTAGTGAATCTCCACCACAGTCGTGATACATCTCCACCGCGGTCGAGAACCCATGCGACCGCCCTCGCGGGAAGACTCGAAGATGCTACGAAAAACTATTGATGCCGATAAAAAAAACTATTCCCTTGCTCACGCAAGAGAATAGTCAAAACAAACACAAAATAAAACACGACAAAACTACTTATATACACAGATTAAATTTGAGTGTAATGCATTATTCATGCTTTACTGATAAAACGTAGTCTGCAAGATAATTGTTCTATTTTGTAATGCAAAAATTATTGTATTCCTTCCTCTCTAAGACGCTTCTGCCAGTTCCAGGCAGAGAGAAGGATGTCGTCAAGTGGAGTGTCAGCCTTCCATCCGAGCACATTGTTAGCCTTGTCAACATTGCCCCAGATTGCTTCAATGTCACCTCCACGGCGTGGACCAACCTTGTAAGGAAGTTTCACTCCTGTAGCTCTTTCGAATGAGTTGATGAGTTCAAGCACTGAAACACCGTGTCCTGTACCGATATTGAACACCTCGACATCCTCTTCGCTCTTTCCGTCAAGGATACGTGCCATAGCAGCCACGTGTGCTTTAGCCAAGTCGACAACATAGATGTAGTCGCGGATGCAGCTTCCGTCAGGAGTGTTGTAGTCGTCACCAAACACTGTGAGATATTCACGAATACCGATAGCAGCCTGTGTGAGGTATGGTATGAGGTTCATAGGCACGCCGTTAGGCATTTCACCGATGATTGATGTCGGATGGCTACCGATTGGGTTGAAGTAACGGAGAATAATGCTCTTGATATTAGCACCGCTCTTGATGTAGTCCTGTATAATCTCTTCATTCACTTGCTTTGTGTTTCCGTAAGGACTCTCCGCCTTCTTGATTGGAGCCTGCTCGGTTACAGGGAGGAATTCAGGGTCTGGCTGTCCGTACACTGTGCATGATGATGAGAAGATGATACCTTTCACATCATATTTAGGCATAAGTTCAAGAAGGTTGATGAGCGAGTTGAGGTTGTTGCGGTAGTAAAGAAGCGGTTTTTCTACAGATTCACCTACAGCCTTGCTTGCTGCAAAATGTATGATGCCCTTGATGTTCTCATATTTTTTGAACACGTTTTCAAGGTTTTCATAGTCGCAGCAATCTACCTGCTCAAATGCAGGACGTATGCCAGTAATTTTCTCAATACCGTCAACTACGGTTGCACTTGAATTTGACAGATTGTCTACTATTACAACATTGTAACCTGCCTGCTGCAGTTCAACGGTTGTGTGTGAACCGATAAATCCGGTTCCGCCTGTTACAAGAACGGTTTCTTTCATGTCTTAGATTATTTATAGTTCGTGATATTTATTCGTCTATAACATCAATGCCATCAATGTCTTCAAAACTCACCTCGTCATTATCTCTATCATCGTTATCATCCATACTCTTTCTGCGAGATGATTTTCTTCTTCTTGGCGCCTTTTCTTCCTCTTTTTCGTTTTCCTCATTACTTTCATCAGCATCATCGGCATCATCGTCTATTTCAATTCCATTGTCATTGTCTAATGAAGAGTTTGTCTCAAATCTCGGTTTCTCTACACGCGGTTTTGCCTTTATGAAAATACCTTCAATCCATGTGCCTTTCACAAGTTCCAGCACATCATACCCGTCGCTCTTTCTTCTGTCTACGATTCCTCCCTTGCGATGCATCGCATATTCAGGAAGGACACTGCAATCTACATAAAAAGCCGACTCTATTATATCCTGTATAGACAACGGCAATCCCTTCCATCCTGTCCCAAGATTGTTTTCAATAAGTTCGAGCACTTCCGATGCCTCAAGGTGATGTATGTTCTCAAGCGTCAGATCAGTTATTTTCTTTATCGGGCGCTTACGAATTGCCATCGCATTGTTTGCGCCGTCGTTAGGAGATGAAAATATTTCAAAACGCAAAGCTTCAAGTTCTGCCACTCGTTTTTCATCTTCACGATTGAGAAACTGAATATCAAAAACCGGACGTATGATATTCATGTAATGCGCCTCATTTTCACCATAATCATCACACTTTTTTCCCTCTATAATAATGTGACTTACTTCCGCCTCATTCAATGTCCAAACATTACCTTTGGTCAGAGTGTCAATTGTTATTTTTCTGTATGCTTCTTTCATCATTTATGAATTAGGACTATTTATCGTTATAGCATAACGCAAAAATAGGCATTAATATTGAATTAAATGTCTGTTATTCAAAAAAAATAGACTTTTATACTTTTTAATATAAATTAGATTAAATCAAATGGGCCTGTTGGAGTATTTCTACGCAACACTTCCAATTCATAATCCTTTTCATTTATAAATCCAAAGGAATTAAGATGAGCTTCGATTGTCTTACGTGCAAGCTCTGGATGATTGTTTTCCTCACTAAGATGGCACAACCATATTTTGCTCAAACCTTCATGGAAGTTCTCAGCCAAAAAAGATGCAGTTTGCCTATTTGACAAATGCCCTGTCCCACTTGTTATCCTTGCCTTCAAATGCGCAGGGTAATTGCCATTTTGCAGCATCACATCGTCATAGTTAGCCTCTATGACCACATATCCGCTCTGTCGAACAGCGCTTTTCATCGCCTCTACAGGAGCGCCCACATCTGTCATAACCGACATTACAGTTCCCGCATTCTCTATTGTATACCCCACATTTTCAGTTGAATCGTGCGGCAAACTAAATGCCTTAATATTCAAATCGCCAATTTCAAAATCAACATCTGTGTCTATGTACTTTGCAAAAGAAATATCCACTTTCTTAAAAGCATTATAATTTTTCTGCATCCCTTTGTGGATAAGTTCTGTCGCATATACCGGAACAAAGTACTCACTGCTTATGCATCCCGCTGCTTTAATATGATCCGCATGATCATGAGTTATCAGTATGGCCTTTATCATTGACGGCTTAATACCGTAGTCCTTAAAATATTTTTTTATTTTCCTTATGCTTATACCAGCATCTATCAATATCGCTGTCGTTTCGCTCGCCATATAATAGCAATTTCCACTACTTCCGCTCCCGAAACTAATAAACTTCATCATCTTTTGCTATATTACGAATGTCAAAAAATCACACAAATATACGAAAAATATCACTTCGGTATAAACCCGACGATTTAAATAATGCCATCACGCTTAAGAAGAGCATTTAGAAAAGAGCATATAAATAGAGAGAAGGAACAAAACTATAGTTTCTGGAAATCCACAAACTCTATCATCCCTCTTTTCATTTTGATTTTTTTCTCTAACTGCATTTTATTCAACTCGCGCGATACATTAAGCCTTGTCTCATCTATTATACCAGCAAGCACTTCCATCTTTATCCTAAGGCATTTATTGCCCTTATTACTACATGCCAAATCGCTCACAAACTTCACTATTTTATCCTTTATGCCCAAAGTACTAATGTTGCACAACTTTATATTGTTGTTCTGCAACCTTGTACATATTAGATTAAGATAATTAGTGCGTATAATCTGATACCTCCTGAGCAATTCGTTAAAAACATTCTTAGGTATTACAAGACCGCTTCCCTCTGTCCGCATCCAATAACTACGCGTATAGTTCTGATACATTCCATAGATACTATAAGGTTCCAATACCAAAGAAGACGGCAGGTCCTCAGTCAATGCAAATCTCCTATCCGTATCCACATATTCCGCACACACATCACCACTGATAATAAAAATTAATGAGCGGCATCTGTCTCCTTGAGAAATAATGACATCATTGGGATGGAACTGGCAAAAGTCCATCTTCATCCATTCAACAATCTCCGACAACTCCCTGAACGACAGCCCCTGAAACAAGGGTAGAAGTTGCATTTTTTCAAACATTGTCAAATTCATATCTAACTTTCAGTTTAATCTAAACTACAAAATAAACGGAAAAGATTAAATTTGCAAAATAAAAACACACATTTGAGTCTCTCCACACCGCCTCAATCGACAAAGGGGAAAGCATCATAACAAAATGACATTCAAAATGAACTACACAGAAGTAAAATTCACATTCCAACCATTCGACAGCATTTACCATGACCTGCTTTCCGCATCACTTGCAGAGATCGGATTTGACACTTTCCACACTGAGGGCGAAATGCTTCTTGCATATATTCCTAACGGAAGCATTTCGAACAAAGAAATAGAAAACGTCATAAGCGAGTTCTTCATCCCTGACATTAAAATCACTTTTAAAACAACAGAGATTGAGGACCGCAACTGGAATGAGGAGTGGGAAAAAACTCATTACGAACCAATTATCATTGGTGACCTCTGCGCAATACACGCACCTCACCACAAGAACATCCCACTGGTACAACACGACATCATCATCAATCCACGCATGGCATTTGGCTCGGGCACACACGAAACAACAAGCATGCTCACCGAAATACTGCTCAACAAGGATGACCTGAAGGATAAAAACACGCTTGACATGGGATGCGGGACAGGCATACTTGCCATAGCAATGTCACTGAGCGGCGCTAAAAATGTTTATGCCATCGACATCGATGAGAAAAGCGTTGACAACACAATTGAAAACATCAGTCTAAATGGCATTACTAACATCGAAACAATGCAAGGCGACGCATATTCGATTAGTAAAATCGGAAAGCAGTTCAATCTCATTGCCGCCAACATCCACAAGAACATAATAATTAACGACATGCGCCATTACACCAATGCCCTCGCCCCTAAAGGAGAGCTATTGGTTAGCGGTTTCTACACTGAAGACGCAAACGACATTTTGTCTATTGCTGAAGAATACGGATTGTCATTGAAGCGGACTTACTCTAAAAACAATTGGTGCGTATTGCAGCTACAAGCTACATAAGCGCCAACACAGGAAAAGCCCCCTACAGCACCCCTTTGCTCGATGGCAGATTGTAGTTGTAGATGTCGCGCCTTATTGCCATTTTCAAAGCACGTGCAAAAGCCTTGAAAACACCTTCTATCTTGTGATGCTCATTTTCACCCTCCGCCTTAACGTTCAAATTCATGCGCGCTGAATCGGTAAGACTCTTGAAGAAATGGAAGAACATTTCAGTAGGGACATCACCTATGCGCTCCCGTCTGAAATCAACATCCCACACGAGCCACGGACGCCCGCCAAGGTCAAGCGCCACCTGACACAGGCAATCATCCATCGGCAGACAATAGCCATAACGCTCAAGGCCGCGCTTGTCGGTCAAAGCTCTATACAGGCATTCGCCCAATGCTATACCCGTATCTTCTATGGTATGATGCTCATCCACGTGGAGGTCGCCCTTAACCTTTACATCAAGGTCAATACCTCCATGACGGGCAATCTGTTCAAGCATATGGTCAAAAAAGCCCAAGCCCGTAGATATATTGCACGCACCGTTTCCATCAAGCGACAAACTTACGTATATATCCGTTTCCTTTGTCGTCCTCTTGACTTCGGCAGTCCTCTTGTCGGCAAACAGTATTTCGGTTATCTTTTCCCAATCACGCACGAGAGTTACGTCTGTCTCCTCTGGCAAGGAATAGGCAAACTCCCCTCTTTCATCTATAAGGAGAGCCTTGCATCCCAGATTCTTAGCCAACAGAGCGTCTGTAATGCGGTCACCAATGACATAGGAATTTGCCAAGTCGTACTCTTCACCCGAAATATATTTTGTCAGCATTGCCGTCCCAGGTTTTCTTGTCGGCAAATTGTCGGAAGGGAAAGAGCGGTCAATCAATATGTCATCAAACCGTACACCTTCATCCTCCAATGTCTGCAACATAAGATTATGCGTAGGCCAAAAATCCGATTCGGGATATGAATCCGTCCCCAACCCGTCCTGATTGCTCACCATAACAAACTCATAGTCGAGATGAGTGCGCAAAAAATGCATGTTACGGATTACTCCAGGAAGAAACCTGAATTTCTCGAACGAATCTATCTGCTCATCGGCAGGCTCACGAAGTATCGTTCCGTCACGGTCAATAAACAAAACTCTTTTCATAATCAAGGATTAGGGTCTGTATTTTCTTAAAGCACTGAGCAGTTTGCGGTTCTCCTCATTAGTGCCTATAGTTATTCTCAAACAATCTCCGCATAATTCAACGTGGCTGCGGTTTCTTACAATAATGCCATTAGAAACAAGATACTTATAAATACCATCTGCATCGGTCATCTGGGCAAGGAAGAAGTTAGCGTCAGTTGGATAAACCTTATTACATATCTGCAACTGCGCAAAGGCATCAATTATGTAGCCCCTCGCCTCGATAATCATATTTACCCTCTGCTGAATCTTTGAAATCTCTGCAAGCACCTCCGAAGCCTTTTGCTGTGTGAGCAGATTGACATTGTAAGGATACTTGACTTTATTGAAAAGTCCAACTATTTCAGGTGAAGCAAACGCCATGCCCAATCGGATGGCAGCACACCCCCAAGCCTTGGAGAACGTATTCAGCACAACAATATTAGGATATTGCAGCAGATCCAATCTGAACGGACGTATCCTGGAGAAATCGGAGTATGCCTCGTCTACAACAACAATGCCTTCAAACTCATTCAGAATACGCTCTATGGCACCACGCGAAAGACTATTGCCCGTAGGATTATTAGGCGAACAGATGAATACGACTTTTGTGTTGCCATCACAAGCAGCAAGAACCTTTTCCGCATCTATCTGGAATGTTTCGTCCAGAAGCACCTTGCGATACTCCACGTCGTTAACATCTGCACAGACCTCATACATTCCGTATGTCGGCGCAATGGCAACAACATTGTCATCCCCTGGAGTACAGAACACACGAAAGACTAAATCAATAGCTTCGTCCGAGCCGTTACCCAAGAAGATTGATTCCGGACGGACGTCTTTATATTTGGCAATCTGCACCTTCAATGATTCTTGCAACGGGTCAGGATAGCGATTAATCGGAGCGTTATATGGATTTTCATTTGCATCGAGAAATACCTCGGCCTTCATTCCCTTATATTCATCACGGGCAGAACTATAGGGCTTCAGTTTCCAAATGTTTTTACGGACAAGCAGTTCCAAATCTTTCATAAATCTCTTAATGTTACATTTGTTATTCAATGACAGAAGCAAGTCGCAAAGTCATAGCATTCTTGTGGGCAAGGAGATGCTCGTTTTCAGCCATCACCTCAACAGCACGGCCAATGTTCCTAATGCCATCTTCTGTAAGCTCCTGGAAGGTCATCTTACGTATGAAACTATCAAGACTCACTCCGCTGTAGGCCTTAGCATAACCGTTGGTAGGCAACGTGTGGTTAGTACCTGATGCATAGTCGCCAGCACTCTCGCAAGAATAGTTGCCCAAGAACACCGAACCAGCATTAACCACTCGTTCAGCCAAGCTCATATAGTCACCTGTCGCCAAGATAAGATGCTCTGGTGCATACTCGTTTATCATATCGACCGCCTCATCTTCGTCCTTCACAACAATCAGTTTGCTATGCTCCAATGACTTTTCCAAAATGTCCTTGCGAGGTAGTTTTGACAACTGCAATTCCAGTTCACCAACCACCTTGTCCGCCATCTCCCTGCTCGTTGTAACCATTATCGACTGGCTGTCTGCACCGTGCTCGGCTTGCGAAAGAAGATCCGCAGCAACAAACTCCGGATGAGCAGTATCGTCAACAACGACCATAACCTCCGAAGGACCTGCCGGCATGTCGATTGCAACGTCACGAAGAGAAACTTGCTGCTTGGCGGCAGTCACGAACTGATTGCCAGGACCAAAAATCTTGTATACTTTAGGCACACTCTCTGTACCGTAGGCCATAGCGCCAATGGCTTGCACACCGCCAATCTTGAATATCTTGTCTACACCAGCGATTTTTGCCGCAATAAGGATTGCAGGATTGACCTTGCCCGCTCTGTCGGGAGGCGTACACAAGACTATCTCCCTGCATCCGGCAATACGCGCAGGAGTGGCCAGCATCAGCACAGTAGAGAAGAGCGGCGCCGTACCACCAGGCACATAAAGCCCTACCTTCTCAATCGGTACGGACTTCTGCCAGCACTTCACTCCAGGCTGAGTGACGACTTCCTTACCCACAAATTTCTGAGCGGAGTGAAACCGTTCTATATTGGAATGCGCAAGGCGCAGAGCATCGACAAGTTCATTCGAAACCAACGATACGGCCTCTTCCATTTCGTCATCAGTCACTAACAACTCATCAAGGCTGACGTGGTCAAACTTGAGTTCATATCCCTTCACAGCATCGTCTCCGTTATTTCTGACATCCTCAAGCACAGAACGGACTATTGACGCCAGTTCTGCCACATCCTTGTTCGGACGTTTCAGAATGTCGGCCCACTCGCTCCTTTTAGGGTATTCAAGAATCTGCATATCTTCTATTCTGCTTATAATACGATACTACTTTTATGGAATCATTTTCTCAATAGGCAGAACCAGCAATCCCTCAGCGCCCAACGATTTCAGCTGACCGATAATCTGCCAGAAACATTTCTCATCCAACACCGTATGTATGCTGCTCCAGCCTTCAGTTGCCAGCGGCATCACTGTTGGACTCTTTATTCCGGGAAGCACCTCGATGATGTCCTTCACCTTTGACGTAGGCACATTCATCAGCACGTACTTCTTATCTTCGGCAGCCTTAACGGCATCAATGCGGAAAATCAATTCATCAAGAATTTCACGTTTCTCCTCCGACAAATTCTTGTTGCCGATAAGGAGCGCCTCGCTCTTGATTACTACTTCAACTTCCTTTAGGTTGTTGCTTATGAGGGTAGAACCCGAACTTACAATATCGCAAATGCCGTCAGCAAGTCCTATTCCAGGAGCAATCTCAACCGAACCTGTTATGACGTGCATATCAATATCCACGCCCTTGCTCTTCATGAACTTGGAGAGTATGCCAGGATATGATGTGGCTATTTTCTTTCCGTTGAACCACTCTATGCCGCTATATGCCTCAGCCTTAGGTATAGCCAATGACAAACGGCACTTGCTAAATCCGAGCCGCTTAATGACCAGAGCATCCTCATCGCGCTCCAGAAACTCATTCTCACCTACTACACCCAAATCGGCCACTCCATTGGCAACAGTCTGCGGTATGTCGTCGTCGCGCAAAAAAAGTATTTCTATAGGAAAATTGGGCGACTGCACCAGCAAGGTGCGCTTTGAACTGCTTATTTTTATGCCTGCCTCCTGAAAAAGATTTATCGTGTCCTCATACAGGCGACCTTTTGATTGTACTGCTATTCGTAGCATATTAACACATTATATTTAACCAAAATAGGCTTACCAGAGGCAAGCCTATATCTTTTCATCGTTATTGTAAAGCAATACACCTCAAGCGCTATTACGAAACATATTCGCAATGGCAATGATGAAAGCCTTGTATTACTTCAATAACAAACATTATTACTTCTTATCTCCAGTGTTGTTCTTTGCCTCAGCTGCCTTTTGAGTGAAATATCTCTCATTCAATGCGGCAACGACTTCAGACGTAACATCATACTCTTCGTTTGCATAAAGCACGTTGTCAATTCCGCTGCTCTTACACAATACGAAATCAAAACCTTTCTCTTTAGCATATACTGACATGAAAGTCTGAATAGTATCGGTCAAAGCCTGAAGCTCCTTCTGATACTCTTCTTGCAAAGAAGCCGACAAGCTGGTTTCCAAATCCTGCAAATCCTGCTGAAGTTTTTGCAAACGTGCCTGCTCTTTCTCTGCCTGCATCTGAGTCAGTTGGTTAGAGCGCAGTTTATTCTGGAACTGCTCCAACTGCATGGCAAAGCTCTGTCCCTTCTTAGTAATTCTGGCCTCAGCGTTGTTACGCTTGTTCTGGAAGTTCTCACTTGCCTCCTTGTAGAGTTCGTATTGACTTGTCAACGTATCGATAAGCACATACGCAATTTTTAGATTTTTTGTGCTTTCAGCACTATCAGCAACAACTCCATCATTACCTGAAGCATTACCCCCACAGGAAGTAGTTGATGCAACAAATAATGCAATTAGTGAAAAACAGATTGAACTCAAAAATTTGGTTTTCATTTTATTCTTAATATTTAATTTAACATTCTTCGTCTCATCAGCGCTAAAATCACGAGCGCTCGCTAATGGCATGAGGATTCTTTCTTCGCATAGCAGCGTCCTGACTCTGAACACACCCTATCCCCCGCTTTCTCATTTCCTTGCTGCCAGAAACATGAGTATTGGGGAAACGTCCATTCTTCTTAAACAATAGCTTGACACATAAAAAAAGCACAGAGATGCCAATTATTGTCAAAGTCAAGACTAATAATTTCAACATTTTCTTTAATTTTGCTTGCAAATATAGTTCATTAGATTGAATTATTACCACAAAAAGTCAAAAACTTAAAAACTCTTACACAAACTTATGGCAGAACTAAGACCTACTGAAGTATTTAAATTCTTCAGCGAAATAAACCAAGTGCCGCGCCCATCAGGCAAACCGGCTAAAATCATAGCATACCTCACAAAGTTTGCTGAAAACAGAAATCTTGAACATGAAGTCGACAAAGCTGGAAACGTCATCATACGCAAACCCGCAACGCCAGGCATGGAAGACAGACAAGGCGTAATCTTGCAATCACATACCGACATGGTCTGCGAAAAGGACAAAGACCTCGAATTCGACTTCGACAACCAGGCCATACAGACCTACATTGACGGCGAATGGATGAAAGCCAAAGGCACCACCCTCGGAGCCGACGACGGAATAGGAATGGCACTGTCACTTGCAGCGCTCGACAGCCAGGACATAGTTCACGGACCATTAGAGTGTCTGTTTACTTGCGATGAGGAAACAGGACTCGACGGAGCCTTCGCCATACAGCCCGACTTCATGAAGGGCAAATACCTCATCAACCTCGATAGCGAAGACGAAGGCGAAATCTATATAGGATGCGCAGGAGGACAAAACACAACAGCACAATTCGACTACACAACCGAAGAAGTGCCAACAGGCTACTTCACCATCAGAATCAACATCGACGGACTGTGCGGCGGACACTCTGGCGACGACATCGTGAAGAAACGCGCCAATGCCAACAAGCTCATCGCACGCTTCCTCTATGCAAGCATGAAGAAATACAACCTCCGAATCATCGAACTCACTGGAGGCAACCTGCACAACGCCATTCCACGCTACGCATCAGCACTCGTCGCCATCCCATCAGCCAACAAGGAAGACTTGCGCGTCGACTTCAACATATTCGCATCCGAAGTAGAAGACGAGTTCCACACAACAGAAAAGACGCTCAAGTTCACCATGCAGAGCGAAACAACCGATCTCCCAGCCATCGAGCAGACAAAAGCCAACTGCATCATAATGGCACTCCACGCAGTGCATAACGGAGTCTACGAAATGAGCCAGGACATCGACGGCATACCAGAAACAAGCAGCAACATAGCAAGCATACGCATGAACAACGGCACACTGACAGTCGTCAGCAGCCAGCGAAGCATGACACTCAGTTCACGCATGTGCGAACAGCAAGCCATCGAAGCCACATTCCTGCTCGCAGGAGCAAAAGTCACGACAAACGGAGGCTACCCAGGATGGAAGCCAAACCTCGACTCACACCTGCTCCAGACTGCAAGCAACTCATACAAAGCGCTCTATGCGAAAGAACCAAAAGTAAAAGTCATACATGCAGGACTCGAGTGCGGACTATTCACCGAGAAATACCCGCACCTCGAACTTATCTCCGTAGGACCGACAATGCGAGGAGTACACTCACCCGACGAACGCCTGCACATCCCAAGCGTAGAGCTCGTCTGGAAACTCATCGCTGAAATACTCAAGAACCTGTAACAAACCGACAGCCTTACATACACATACGACAAAAGGACTATGCCCCCCAAAAAAGACATAGTCCTTTTTTTTATCCACCAATATAAATACTCAGCAAAATTTAACCATATCGAATCGATAATCGAACATTCTCTAAGACATATTTAAGTATATCCGGTAGAACCCTTTGCTAACTACTTAATATTTAATATTATATAAATGATATAATAAGAAAGACACCTCAAAAAACACTATTTTTACCTAAAATAATAGCAAATCGAACACCAAATTTGAGCAATCGAATACTAAATTTGGCGACTTCACGGTAAAATTTGACGACTTCGCACTAAAATTTGAGGACTTTACACAAATCGAAGAACACACAAACATTCACATAAAAATAACTAAACAGCGACAACCCGAAAGCAAAAACACAAACACCCTCAGAACAATGTTCGATTCGAACATATAACTCCACGCACAACTTACACAATACATTTATTATCAACACATTACAAACAACACTGTTATCATATTCGAAAAAACGCCCCAAATTTTCAGTCCGACGCCCCTAATTCACGCTTCGATTAGCCAAATTTCATGTTCGATTAGCACTTTCTCTTCAACTTCTTACTACTTTACTCCTCAACTTTAAATATTTACTTCTTACTTTTTACTTTTCATCCACCGCAGTCGTGGTGCATCTCCACCGCCCTCGAGAAACAACACCACCGCCCTCATGATACAACACCACCGCAGTCGTGATGCAACACCACCGCCCTCATGACATGACACGAAGGCGGTCCTGAACGCTTTTTTCCCACAAAACTTCTGAATAAGGGTATTTTTTCGTAATTTTGTAGAATTTATAACGCAAATGCACGATGAACATGGATAACGACTTTGTAAAGATTGGGAAAGAGGAATACGCAGGAATTGACAAAAACAACGATACTGACTTCATCACGGCACTCACCAATGCTTATCTCGAGCATATAGGCGGGGCGCTCACTGCTGAAAATATGCACATGCTCAATACTGACCAGCATTCGCTCCTTGCATACAGGTATCTGCTCGAAGAGGTCATGGAGGGCGGTTTCATTCAGCTCATACACAACGGATACGGACCGTACGTGCTAGAGGGTCCGTTCCCGCTCGTCATGAAGAAGATGTGGGGATTCAAGGACTTCGCAAAACTGCTGTTCGAAGTGAGGAGCGAATACCACAGACACAAAGAGGAGATTTGCGCCGACTTGTCGGAAGAGGAGTTCATGGCGCTCTACGAACAGTTGGAGGAACTGAACGACTTTGGCGACGACTTCCTTGACGACTTCCAGGAGAAACTTACGCCAGCCATTGCGCGATACGTAAGGGAGAACAGAGAGAGGTTCGGCATCGAGGCGTAGACCCATGCATCACATACCTATTACTGAAATTACATCCCATATACATATGGCTAACAAGAAAACAATAAAGCAACCTGCTATAAACATAAAGAACAAGCGTGCCACGTTCGACTATGAATTTATCGACACGCTGACGGCTGGCATCGTTCTCACTGGCACGGAAATCAAGTCTATCAGACTCGGAAAGGCCAGTCTTGTCGACACTTACTGCTACTTCAACCGAGGCGAGCTGTGGGTGAAGAACATGCACATCACGCAGTATAGCTACGGGTCGTACAACAACCATGTGGAGCGCAGAGAGCGCAAGCTGCTGCTCAACAGAAAGGAACTGCGCAATCTTGAGGCCGACAGCAAGTCGCCAGGATTCACCATAGTGCCCGTGCGCCTGTTCATCAACGAGAAGGGATTGGCCAAGCTTGTGGTGGCACTCGCCAAGGGCAAGAAGGAATACGACAAGCGCCAGTCGCTGAAGGAGAAGGAGGACCGCAGGGAAATGGACCGCGCCATGAAACACTAAGAAGAAGTAAAAGATACAGAGTTTTTAGGATTTGCAAAATACAATGAAGGTAAAGACGATTGAAGAGACCATAAAAGAAAGGATTCTCATCCTTGACGGCGCCATGGGCACTATGATTCAGGGCTACGGACTCACTGAAGAGGACTTCAGAGGAGAGAGGTTTGCCTCAGTGCCAGGCATCATGAAGGGCAACAATGACATCCTCAATATCACTCGCCCCGACATCATTGAGCACATACACAGGAGGTACCTTGCCGCTGGCGCCGACATCATTGAGACGAACACGTTCTCCTCGCAGCGCATCTCCATGACCGACTACAATGTGGGCGAAATTGCGCGCGAAATCACCGAGGAAGGATGCCGCATAGCACGAAGCGTTGCCAACGAATTTACCGCCCTCAATCCCCTCAAGCCGCGCTTTGTAGCGGGTTCCGTAGGACCTACGAATAAGACCTGCTCCATCAGTCCCGACGTGGACAACCCCGCTTTGCGCAACATCACCTTTGACGAACTGGCCGACGCCTATACCGAACAAATCACAGCAATGCTCAAAGGCGGAGTAGACGCCATACTCATCGAAACCATTTTCGACACGCTGAACGCCAAGGCTGCCATCTATGCAGCCGAGCAGGCAATGCTTGACTGCGGCAGAAAAGTGCCGCTGATGCTCTCCGCAACGATTTCGGACATGGCAGGCAGAACCCTTTCGGGACAAACTCTCGACGCATTCATGGCATCAGTACAGCACGCCAATATTTTCAGCATCGGACTCAACTGCTCATTCGGTGCAAAGCAGATGCGCCCATTCATCGAGCACATGGCAAAGACCGCTCCCTACTACATCAGCGTGCATCCCAATGCAGGACTGCCCAACAGCCTGGGCCAATACGACCAGACACCACAGGAGATGGCTGCCGAGATGAAGGAACTCGTTGACGGAGGTTTTGTCAATATCATAGGGGGATGCTGCGGCACAAACGAACACTTCATAAAGGAATACGGCGCATTGGTACAGAAGACGGACGGCACCTACGCCACCCCTCACACACCACAACAGCCATCGCCCCACATGCATCTCTCAGGACTGGAACTCCTCGAGGTAACACCCGACAAGAACCTCATCAACATAGGCGAGCGATGCAACGTGGCAGGCTCACGCAAATTCCTGCGCCTCATAAACGAAAAGAAATACGACGAAGCACTCTCCATAGCACGCAAGCAAGTGGAAGACGGAGCACAGATTCTCGACATCAACATGGATGACGGACTGCTCGACACAAAAGAGGAAATGTGCCAGTTCATCAACCTGCTCATGTCCGACCCCGACATAGCCAAAGTGCCGCTCATGATTGACTCGTCCGACTGGGACACCATCAAGGCATCGCTCAAGTGCACACAAGGGAAATGCATCGTCAACTCCATATCCCTCAAGGAAGGCGAAGCAACCTTCCTCGACCGCGCACGACAAATCAAACGCCTGGGAGCAGCCGTAGTTGTAATGGCATTCGACGAAGAAGGACAAGCCACAACCTACGAACGCAAGGTCAGCATATGCCTACGCTCATACACTCTGCTTATAGAGAATGCAGGATTCAATCCCGCCGACATCATTTTCGACCCCAACGTGCTTGCTGTGGCAACAGGCATGGAAGAGCACCGCAACTACGCCCTTGACTTCATCAAGGCAACGGAATGGATACGCACCCACCTGCCCCATGCACACGTCAGCGGAGGTATCAGCAACCTCTCATTCTCCTTCAGAGGCAACAACTATATACGCGAGGCAATGCACGCAGCATTCCTATACCATGCCATACAGGCAGGACAGGACATGGCCATTGTCAACCCTGCAACAAAAGTGACCTACGACGACATACCTGCCACCACACTCACAGCAATCGAAGACGTGCTCCTCAACCGAACTGATAATGCAACGGAGCAACTCACAATCATTGCCGAAGAAATAAAGGCAGCAGAAAACGCATCGCAAGAAAACTCTCAAAACGCACAGACACAGACCTGGCGCAACGGCACAACAGTTGATTCACGCCTCATACACGCACTCGTAAAGGGCATAGCTGAGCACCTCGACGAAGACCTCGCAGAAGCACTCAGCACATACCCCACACCCGCAAGTATCATCAGCGGCCCCCTCATGGAAGCAATGAACCAAGTAGGCACACTCTTCGGCACAGGCAAGATGTTCCTTCCGCAAGTAGTCAAGTCGGCACGCACAATGAAGCAGGCAGTGGCATGGCTCCAGCCCCACATGGAAGAAAGCAAAGACAAGAACGCCGCCCAGCCCACAGGCAAAATACTGATTGCCACAGTGAAAGGCGACGTGCACGACATAGGCAAGAACATAGTGAGCGTGATACTCTCATGCAACAACTACCAAATCATTGACATGGGAGTGATGGTGCCAGCCGAAGACATTGTCAGACGAGCCCTCGAAGAAAAAGCGGACATCATCGGACTGAGTGGACTCATAACCCCGTCGCTCGAAGAAATGGCAAACGTGGCAAGACTGCTCGAACAGCACAAAGCCGACATCCCCCTCATGATTGGAGGAGCAACGACAAGCCAGCTGCACACTGCACTGAAAATAGCACCAGCCTATTCAGCACCAGTAATATGGATGAGCGACGCATCGCAAAACGTCATAGCCGCCGAACAACTGCTCAACCCTGCCACAAAAGACAAATATGTCAAGACTGTAAAACTAAAGCAACAAGAAATCATCAGCAAATCAGCTCACGCAAAGACCGTGACGCTGGAAGAAGCAAGAAACAAGAAACCGAGACTGGACTTCAACTAACAGCGGAAGCCACTCCACACACGACAAACACGCAATGAAAAAGACAAAGAAACTGAAATTCATACTCACATTCTGCACTGCAGTAGCACTATTGGCAATTGCAAGGCATACATTCGACATATACATACCGCAACCAAAGGAGAAAACAGAATTACTCACCATAAGGAAAGAGAGCACCGGCAGAACCGCAGCCGAAAAAAAAGGCACTGCTGGCACAGACACCACAGAGAAACAAGACGTCCAAGCACTACAGGACGAAGACCCGCTAATGACAGCACTCAATGCTTTGGGAGTGAGCGACATCGACTCCGCCCACCTCTACTTGCCAGAGATATACAAGCCCATCACCTACCTCAACAGCTACTCAGCCTGCTTCCCCGACATAAACCCCGTACAGCTCAGAGCAGCCATAACAATGGGGATAGAACCAGTAGCAACAAGAGAAGAAGCCTTGAAATACGTAGAAACCCGCCAACTGGTCAATATCTCTAACTCGCCCTACTACGCCATAGATCCACTGACCCACTCCATACCCTACCTCACACCCGAGTGCCAGGAACTTCTCAACACAATATGCATAAACTTCATTGATTCGCTCACAGCCAAAGGATTACAGCCTCACTTACCAATCATAACTTCAGTGCTACGCACATCAAAAGACATAAAGAAACTCCAGTCGGGCAACGTAAACTCAACAACAAACTCATGCCACTGCTACGGCACGACGGTAGACATTACATATAACCGATTCTACCCCATAACGGGCAACAACAAGGAAAGCCGCAAAAACGTAGTGAGATACAACGCCCAAATGAAGAAAATACTGGCAGAAGTGCTCTTAGACCTGCGTATGCAAGGACGCTGCTATGTAAAGCACGAAATCAAGCAAGCCTGCTTCCACCTGACCATACGTCCCACAAACAAAAACTAATAACACACAATGGGAAAATACAACTTCGACAAAATAACCGAACGCAAAGGCACAAACTCCGTTAAGCACGACGCGCTAACAAGATTCTTCGGACGCGAAGACCTCCTGCCAATGTGGGTTGCCGACATGGACTTCGAAACCCCCGACTTCATCATCAACGCACTGAAGAAAAGATTGGAACACCCTATAATGGGCTACACCACCCTGCCCGACGGATATTGGGCCACAGTGACCAAATGGATAAAGGAGCACCACCAGTGGGACGTGGAAGAAGAATGGATGACATACATCCCCGGCATCGTGAAAGGCATCGGAATGGTCATCAACAGCCTCCTCAAAGACAACGAAAAAGTCATAATTCAGCCGCCAGTATACCACCCATTCAGGCTCATACCCGAAAACAACGGCAAACAAGTCGTCTATAACCCGTTGCGCCGAATAGAGAACAGCACTTCAGACGGCACTGTATCTGCCGGAGAGATGTACGAAATGGATATTGAAAACCTGGAAAAAGTAGCCGATGACAAATGCAAACTGCTCATACTAGCCAACCCCCACAACCCAGCAGGCATAGCATGGGACAAGGACACACTGGCACAACTAGCAAGTTTCTGCTACAAGCGCGGCATAACGGTAATATCGGATGAAATCCATTGCGACATGGCACTATACGGACACAAGCACACACCATTCGCATCTGTATCAGCCGAAGCGGCAGCATGCAGCATCACATTCGGAGCGCCCACAAAGACATTCAACATTGCCGGCATCGTAAGTTCGTATGCAATAGTTCCCAACAAGGAACTGCGCGAAAAGTTCTTCGGATGGTTAGAAGCCAACGAGTTTAGTGAACCAAACATGTTTGCCCCGATAGCCACAATGGCAGCATTCACGCACGGAGAGCAATGGAGACAGGAAATGACAAACTACATTGAGGGAAACATCGACTACATAATAGACTTCTGCCGCACACAACTGCCGCAAATAAAACCCATACGCCCCGAAGCGTCATACCTGCTATGGCTCGACTGCAGAGGATTAGGACTGACACACGACGAACTCACATCAATGTTCACCGACAAAGCACACCTTGCGCTCAATGACGGAGCTATGTTCGGCAAGGAAGGAGAAGGATTCATGCGCTTCAATGTAGGAACACAGCTACCTACGATTAAGGAAGCAATGCAAAGATTGAAAGACGCAATCCATACTCCCAACCCCCTTAACTAATAAACTCCTAACCTCCAAACTCCCCACATGATATACCCATCAATCCTGCAACTTATCGGCAAAACACCGATGGTCAGACTTGACAAACTCAAACAGGCTCTAAACCTGAAAGCTAACATTATAGCCAAGTTAGAATCGTTCAATCCAGGAGGAAGCGCAAAAGACCGCATAGCCTTGGCTATGATAAACGACGCCGAAAAGAAAAACCTGATAACAAAGGGAGGAACAATCATTGAACCAACAAGCGGAAATACTGGAATAGGACTGGCATTGGTAACTGCATACAAAGGGTATAAACTCATCCTGACAATGCCCGAGACAATGAGCGAAGAACGCCAAAAACTACTCGCAGCCTACGGGGCCAAGATAATACTCACGCCAGGAACTAAGGGTATGGAAGGAGCAATAATGAAAGCGGAAGAACTTGCCGAATACATTGACAACTCACTAATCCTCCGCCAATTTGAGAACGCAGCCAATCCTAACATCCACACAACAACCACAGCTGAAGAGATATGGGCCGACACAGAAGGGAACATTGACATATTAGTTGCAAGCGTAGGCACAGGCGGAACATTAAGTGGCACCGCACTCGGACTGAAAAAACATGACCCTCAAATACAAACCGTAGCAGTAGAACCAGCAAACTCCGCCGTGCTCAGCGGAGGAACGCCTGGCAAACACAACATACAAGGCATCGGAGCTGGTTTTGTGCCAAAAAACTTCAACTCGAACGTTGTAGACATAATCACAACTGTTGAAGACTCTGATGCATATAAGGCAACAAACCTCATACTGAGAAACGAAGGAATATTCGTAGGCATATCATCGGGCGCGGCACTTCACACAGCTATTGAACTGGCCCAAAATGAAGAAAACCGCGACAAAAACATTGTCGTGATTCTCCCCGACACAGGCGAGAGATATTTGTCAACAGGCGTTTTTCAGCAGCCATAAAATCCCGCATAGTAACAAAACAAACAGAATTAGGCACAAAATCTTATACAATCGCAAGTAAAACGAGAAGAAATACGACAAAATGTTATAAATTTGCAGAATGAACGTAGCAATAATAAAATATAATGCAGGAAATATCCGCTCTGTTGACAATGCAGTGAGAAGATTAGGCATAGAACCTATTATTACCTCCGATGCAGAAACCATCCGAAAGGCCGACAAAGTGATATTCCCAGGACAGGGTGAGGCTGCAAGCACGATGGCATATCTGAAGGAGCATAAACTGGATCTGCTCATTAAGGACTTGAAACAACCTGTACTTGGCATCTGTATAGGCATGCAACTTATGTGCCGACATAGCGAAGAAGGCAATGTAGACTGTTTGGGTATATTCGACACCGAGGTAAAAAGATTCTGCGCAAACGAAAACATATTCAAAATCCCGCAGATGGGATGGAATACAATAAGCAATCTGAAAAGCGAAATGTTTGATGGCATCAGAGATGGCGAATACGCATATTTCATACATAGTTACCACGTGCCGCTCACCCCCCACACGGCAGCAATGACAGACTACATACAGCCATACAGCAGCGCATTACACAAGGACAACTACTACGCCACACAGTTCCATCCAGAGAAAAGTGGCAAGGTAGGAGAAATGATTCTGAGAAACTTCATTGAGAGATGTTCCTACTAAACTTTTGTTGAAAAAAAGAAGAAGATGATTGAGATAATACCAGCAATAGATATCATCGACGGGAAATGTGTACGCTTGACCCAGGGGGACTACAACCAAAAGAAAGTATACAACGAAGACCCGCTCGAGGTGGCAAAGATGTTTGAAGACGCAGGGGTGAAACGCCTGCACACAGTCGACCTGGACGGAGCATGCTCCAGCCACATCGTGAACGAGAAAGTCATCGAGCGCATTGCCACTCACACCAACTTGACCATTGACTTCGGAGGCGGCATAAAATCTGATGACGACGTCAGAAAAGCATTCAATGCCGGAGCACAAATGGTAACCGTAGGGAGCATTGCAGTGAGAAGCCCCGAATTGTTCAGCACATGGATTGAAACATACGGAGGCGAGCGAATCATTCTGGGAGCGGATGTAAAGAATGGGCTAATCAGCATAAACGGGTGGAAGGAAGAAGGAGAACAGAAACTAATGGACTTCATCGACTACTATTCGCACAGAGGAATAAGCAAAGTGCTCTGCACCGACATCAGCCGTGACGGTATGCTGCAAGGACCAGCAACAGAACTTTACTCTGAAATCATGGAGAAGCACCCTTCACTCCATCTCATTGCGAGCGGAGGAGTGAGCAGCATGCAAGACATAGAATGCCTGAACAGCAATGGCATACCAGCCGTAGTGTTTGGCAAAGCAATATATGAAGGACGTATCAACCTAAAAGACTTGGAAAGATTTTTATGTTAGCAAAACGCATAATACCTTGCCTTGACATTAAAGACGGACAAACTGTAAAAGGTACGAACTTCGTAAATCTCAGGCAAGCAGGCGATCCCGTCGAAATGGGAAAAGCATATAGCGAACAAGGAGCGGACGAACTTGTGTATCTTGACATCACAGCAAGCCATGAAGGCAGAAAGACGTTCACGCAACTTGTAACACGCATAGCACAAGAAATAAACATACCATTCACCGTGGGCGGTGGCATTAACGAACTTGCCGATGTGGACAGACTACTCAACGCAGGGGCTGACAAAGTGAGTATCAACTCAGCTGCATTGAGAAGACCTGAGTTTATCGATGAGATAGCACGCCATTTCGGTTCACAAGTATGTGTAGTTGCCATCGACGCCAAACAAACCAATAAAGGGTGGAACTGCTACCTAAACGGAGGCAGAATAGAGACCGAGCGCAACCTATTTGACTGGGCAAAGGAGGCAAACGAACGCGGAGCAGGAGAAATTCTCTTCACAAGCATGAACCACGACGGTGTGAAAAACGGCTACGCCAATGAGGCTCTACGACAGTTGGCCCACACACTAAGCATACCTGTCATCGCATCGGGCGGAGCTGGCAACATGGAGCATTTCCGTGACACATTCATCGACGGACATAGCGATGCCGCACTGGCAGCAAGCGTGTTCCACTTCGGAGAAATATCAATTCCTTCACTCAAAAAATACCTGAAAGAAGAAGGCATAAGCATTAGAATGTAAAATCACAACAAACGATACAATATGACATTGGATTTCAACAAGATGGGAGGATTAATCCCTGCCATCATACAAGATGACAAGACCCACAAAGTACTGATGCTGGGGTTCATGAATGAGGAGGCGTACAAAAAAACGCTAGAAACAGGGAAAGTCACGTTCTGGAGCAGAACCAAGAACGCCCTGTGGACAAAAGGCGAGACAAGCGGTAACTATTTAAATATGGTTTCGATTAAGAACGACTGCGACAACGACACATTGCTCATAAAGGTAAACCCACAAGGTCCAGTCTGCCACACAGGCACTGACACTTGTTGGGGAGAGACCAATGAGAACCCTATCGCATTCCTGAGCGAGCTGCAAAGGTTTATCGAAAAACGCCACGAAGAAATGCCCGAAGGGTCATACACCACAAGCCTTTTTCAATCAGGAGTAAACAGAATGGCGCAGAAAGTGGGCGAAGAAGCCATAGAGAGCGTCATCGAAGCCATGGCATGCAACAACGAGCGACTCATATATGAAGCATCGGATATGATATACCACCTTATGGTGCTACTCACTTCTAAAGGACTCAAAATTGAAGACCTCGCTACAGAACTACAAAAACGCCACGACCCAAATTGGCAGAAACACTAAAAACAACCAAACAGCCGTGTTAATTGAATATAAAGACGTAGATATCAACCAAATGTCACAACAGGTGTTGCGCAACGTAAACATCAGGATTGGCGAAGGTGAATTTGTGTATATAACAGGCAAAGTCGGTTCAGGAAAAAGTTCTTTCATAAAGACATTGTATGGAGAACTTCCCATAGAGAACGGAGAAGCCATCGTGATGGACTACGACATGCTGAAATTAAAGCAGAAGCACATTCCCGAGTTGAGAAGAAAGATTGGCATCATATTTCAGGACTTCCAACTATTGACCGACAGATGCGTCGAGGCCAATCTCCGTTTTGTGTTAAAAGCAACGGGATGGAGAGAAAAGAACCTCATTGACGACAGAATAAACGAAGTGCTCAAACTTGTCGGAATGGAAACCAAGGGGTACAAGTTCCCTTATGAACTATCGGGAGGCGAACAGCAACGCATTGCAATAGCACGTGCCATACTCAACAGCCCAAAACTGATTCTTGCAGATGAACCTACTGCAAACCTCGATGAAGAGACTGGGAAGCAAATCACTGAACTGCTATTGGAAATCTGCAAAAACGGGACTACTGTACTGATTATAACTCACAACCTGGAACTTCTGCGCCTTTACCCTGGCAGAACGCTACAGTGCAAAGACCACCAATTGACAGAGGTAGAAAACACACAAGATTGATAAACAAATAATACTCTTAATAATATGAAAGTAATGAAATTTGGAGGTACCTCAGTGGGGTCACCTCAAAGAATGAAAGAAGTTGTAAAACTCATCACAGACAACGACAAGAAAATCGTTGTCCTTTCAGCAATGTCAGGAACAACAAATTCGCTCGTTGAAATATCCGACTATTTATACAAGAAGAATCCGGAAGGGGCGAATGAGAACATTAATATACTCGAAGCAAAATACCGCCAGCATGTAGAAGAACTCTACTCTACTGATGAATACAAGCAGAAAACACTGGAATTCATCAAAAAGGAGTTTGATTATCTGCGTTCATTCACCAAAGGCATCTTCACGATGTTTGAGGAGAAGATTATAGTTGGACAGGGAGAAATCCTCAGCACCAACATGGTGACAAACTACCTCCTTGAACAAGGATATAACGCGGCGCTCATTCCTGCACTGGAGTTTATGCGCACCGACAAGAACGGCGAACCCGACCTCGAGTACATACGCGAAAAAATCAAGATTCAGCTCGACGCGACTCCTAACAAGGACATTTACATCACTCAGGGATTCATCTGCCGCAACGCTTATGGCGAAGTCGACAATCTTCAGCGAGGCGGAAGCGACTATACAGCTTCGCTCGTCGGAGCAGCAGTCAACGCTTCTGAAATACAGATTTGGACAGACATAGACGGCATGCACAACAATGACCCACGATTCGTTGAAAACACATCGCCTGTAAGCCACTTGCATTTTGAGGAAGCTGCCGAATTGGCTTATTTCGGAGCTAAAATCCTGCACCCTACATGCATCCAGCCTGCAAAGTTCGCGGGCATACCTGTGAAGTTGCTCAACACGCTTGACCCAACCGCTCCAGGCACAGTAATCAGCAACAAGACTGAAAAGAACAAAATCAAGGCTGTAGCGGCAAAGGATAATATCATTGCCATAAACATCACTTCCAGCCGAATGCTCCTTGCATACGGTTTCTTGCGCAAGGTGTTTGAAATATTCGAGACCTACAAGACTAGTATCGACATGATATGCACGTCAGAGGTAGGTGTGTCCGTATCAATTGACGACAAGACAAATCTCACACAAATACTCAACGAACTCAAGAAGTTCGGTACTGTCAAGGTTGACGAAGATATGTGCATCGTTTGCGTGGTAGGCGACCTCAACTGGCGCAACGTCGGATTTGAAACAATTGCCACAGATGCAATGAAAGACATACCTGTAAGAATGATTTCATATGGAGGAAGCAACAACAACATTTCATTCCTCATATCTTCCGAAGACAAGAAGCGCGCACTCCAGTCGCTCAGCAAGCAACTATTCGGATAAGTGTGACACTTTAATCAGGCAAATACAATGAAAGAAAGATTAATAGAACAGTTGGGCAACAAACCCACCCCATTCTATTACTACGACACGGAACTGCTTCAGGCAACTCTTGACGCTGTCCTGAAAGAGGCCAGCGACAAGGAGAACTACCACATACACTACGCCGTGAAGGCTAACGCCAATCCGCAAATACTGAATATCATTAAGAATGCAGGCATCGGGGTAGACTGTGTGAGCGGCGGTGAAATAGAGGCGTCACTGAAAGCCGGATTCCCTTCCGACAAAATTGTCTATGCCGGAGTGGGCAAAAGCGACTGGGAAATACAGTTGGGACTGCGCAATGACATCTTCTGCTTCAATGTGGAAAGCATTCCCGAACTTGAAGTAATCAACGAGATTGCTGGACAAGAGAACAAGGTCGCAAACGTATGCTTCCGAATCAACCCCAACGTAGGAGCGCACACACACGCCAACATTACAACAGGACTGGCCGAGAACAAGTTCGGAATTGCAATGGAAGACATGCTGAAGGTCATCA
>Ga0233374_1000084_pt1 | contig 25329 bp, 15 predicted proteins | sample ElkDunMinimDraft_FD_180688 | JGI IMG/M metagenome (GOLD analysis project Ga0233374, IMG submission 180688) | Fecal eukaryotic communites from dung pellets of Tule Elk in California, USA - Elk Dung E1 | ecosystem: Host-associated > Mammals > Digestive system > Large intestine > Fecal | place...
CTTGTCTTTTTGTTGTCCACAGTCTGTCAAAGAACGAGTTCTGGCGCCTTCGTTTCCGAAAGCGAGTGCAAAGGTACAACCTTTTTCCGAAACGGCAAGAACTTCAGCGATTATTTTTTGAGAAAATATGAAAAATATGAAAAAAGCAGAGCAAAAGCGCAGGTTTTGAGGGAATATAGGACAGAATAGCAAACCATTTTTGCGTAAGTCGAAATAAAATCACAGAGTAACAGAGTGGTTCACACTTCCGGGCGAACTCCGTCTCCATAAAACCCGTAGGGGCAGACACGATGCGGTCTGCCCCTACGGGATATTATTCACATTTTCTCGGCGGCCCTTTTTAGGGATGCCGGGAGGGACTTTTGTCACTTCACTAGCACTTTCTTGACTGTACCATCGGAGAGGCGTATAATGTTAACGCCCTTGCGAGGCGAAGCGAGCTTGGAACCTTCTACGCCGAAGCGTGCAGTTTCCGATACCGCATCAGTCGTTGCCCCGCTAATGCTGAGATGCTCATCTGCCGGGTTGTAGACTGCTGAAATTTCGCGCTCCACTCCATCGACAAACAGAAGGTTGGCAAGGGATATCTTGAGGTTTTCCTTTGTACGGATCTCTTCGCTAACAGGTATCATTATGATGGCGTCACCATAAGAGTCTACTTCAGGATTAAGTTCACTGAGCAATTTGACCTCTGTCACCTCATTACCTTCCGCATCTGTATACGTATATGCGACACCATCGAAGCGGATAGAAGAATAGTCTTGTATCCAGAGTTCCACTTCTGACACTTTGAGTTCAGTTTCTGATGCCGGTGTAAATTCATAGACTGCTTCGGTTTCGACAATTCTATAAGGGAATTCGTATGAGAAAGAACCGAGGGAGCCGCTGAATCCTGTGTAGACATAACGACCCTCACAATCTTTCACATTTGAAATCTTAACCAGCATGGTATTATAAATATTGCCCGACGTGAGCATATCGGCTGGGCGAAGTCGTTTGCCTGTGAAGTCAACAATGACGGTGTTGCCGTCGACTTGAGCGTCCAGTCTTGTGGCATAACTGTCGCCATCAACGCCTGACTCTGGATTACCGTATTGCAATGTGACGAACGGTCCTTCTTCATTTTCTGCAGGCTGTGCCAGCTGACCGTCAAAGACCAGTTTCATAATTCCGCTTTCGTCGCCAGGGAACCAGTATGACAGGAACTCTGGAATCTGCTGCGAAGAAACCATCTGCACAAGCATTTCCGGACAGATATACGTAAGTTTTTCATTAAGTGTCAAAGAAGGATTGTTTATAGACGTTACTGTAAATGCAAATTCAACTGTTTCGCCCCCTTTCAGTGTTCCATTTTTCAGAAGTCCTAAGATATCAAGTTCCTCTTCAGTTTCTCCTTTAAACGATATTGCCACATTGCGTCCGCTCACGTAGGGCACCCCCTTGCCGTAGTCTTCTCCGTCAATAGTAAGGGCTATGTCAGAAACTGACACTGTCATGTTGTACTCCAAGTTAACTTGCCCTGCGCCGCTTACATTCAAAGTGCTTCCTTCCGCAGGATTTACTGATTTACGCAACAGCTCTGTTGCAGCATAGTCGATTGAGAATGTTCCATCATCGAAAAGAAAGCCGCTATAGAAATAATATGTCACACCCGCTTCAACCTGGAACTCCCAAATGGAACCGGTGCTAACGTAGCTATGCTTATACCCTACAGGCTTTGTATGCTCCGCATCGAGATACGGCTCAGGCCAGTATGAGCGGGTACAACTTGCTACCAATGTACCAGTCTGTGGTGCTGTGAAAGTTGCCTCGCATGGTTTGTAGGCTGTAAGTTCGTACTCTTTTCCTAATTCAAGTTCTCCAAGATTTACAGACTGAGCATTAGCGCCCATAAATGAGAACACGGCAATAATCGCCATGACAAATCGGAAGATCCACTTGTTTTTTCTTTTCATATTAATTTTAGTTGTTAGACTGCGAACCGGCCGATAGGTCTGCCCACGAAGTTCTATAGTAATAATATAGGAGGACTTCCTATAGGCGTCCTCCTTAAAATATGCATCATCGCGTACCTTCACCGAGAATCGAACTCGGATCTAATCTTTAGGAGAGATTTGTTCTATCCATTGAACTATGAAGGCAGCAATTACGGTTAGGCGTGCAAAATTAGCACTTTTTACCGAATATGCAAAGTCTGCTCTACTTAGTTGCGTCAACGACGTTGATAACGTAGTCGCCCAACTTCTCGCACTCGGCGATGATGTCCATGTAGTAGACTCCAAGCTGATAGCCGTAAATCTGGTTGTTCACGTCGTTGATATTCTGGCTCTTCAACTGATTGCGATAGTTGTTGATTTCGTTCTCGATGTTATACGACTTGTTGACATCAACATGGTGATTAGGGCGATGTTCTACGATCTTGTCCATCTCCTCAAGCGCACCGTCAACAAGGTCCATCATATTGCGTATGTGCTCATACTGCTTTTCGGTGAAGTCCTCTTGAGAATTCTGGCGCTTGCGATTGAGCGTGCGTGCCAAATTGTAGCAGCTGTCTCCTATGCTCTCGATTTCTGTAACTTCGCGAAGCATGCTCTGGATTCGGGTCTTACTCTCAGAGCTCAAGCGCCCTTCAGACACCTTATTGAGATAATTTGCTATCTCTATCTCCATGTTGTCGCTGATGTTCTCATATTTCTCAATACGGCTGAAGAGTTTGTTGAACTCGTCGCCCTTCTTAGTATGAAGCAATTCCTGCACAAATCCGAACATTTTGCGTGTGCGCTGAGCGTAGAGCGCAATTTCCTTCTGCGCCTCAAGCACCGAGAGCTCGGCTGTAGACAAAAGTCCTCCAGTGATATATCTGAGACGTGTATCCTCGTCGGCCTCCTTCATTGGAAGAATCTTGCACACCGTCTTCTCTATGAGTTTGACGAACCAGATGAGGAGCAGCACGTTACAAACATTGAAGCATGTGTGGAATGCCGAAAGTTGGAACGACACAAAAGAACCGTCGCCGTTATCAGAAACACCTACCCAATTTTCAACAATCCATGTCACCATATTGGTAAACGGCACGAATAGACAGAGCACCCAAATGACACCAAAGACGTTGAACACGAGGTGGGCGAGAGCCGCACGGCGTGACTGTGTGTTACCTGTAATGGCAGCGAGGTTAGCTGTGATGGTTGTTCCTATGTTCTCACCAAGCACAAGGGCAGCACCGAGTTCGAAGCTTATCCATCCGTTGGCACACATAATGAGCGTGATGGCCATAGTGGCGGCTGAAGCCTGCACAATCATAGTGAGCACCGTTCCTATAAGCACGAACAGCAAGATTGACGCAAAGCCCATATTAGCATAGTCTTGAACAAAAGCAAGCATTTCAGGGTTTGCCTGTAGGTCAGGAGCGTTAGCTTTCAGATAAGAAAGACCCATAAACAAGAAACAGAATCCCATGATAAACTCGCCCACAGACTTGTGCTTACTCTTCTGCATGAAGAGCATTACCACTCCAACTGTAAGCAACGGCAACGCGAACGCTGCTATGTCTACCTTGAAACCAAGCGCGGAGATAATCCATGCTGTCACGGTAGTACCAATATTGGCACCCATTATGACTCCTATGGACTGGGCAAGAGTGAGCAGACCTGCATTAACGAAACTAACCACCATCACTGTCGTAGCCGAAGATGACTGAATCAGGGCTGTAATAAGCACACCAGTCAAAACTCCTGTCACACGGTTGGTGGTCATCGCTGTCAGAACGCGGCGCAACTTGTCACCGGCAAACTTCTGAAGTCCCTCACTCATGATTTTCATACCATAGAGGAAGAGGGCAAGGGAGCCCATCAGTTTTAAAAAATCATAAAATGTATATTCCATTTGTCGTTTAATTAGGCAGGTCACGCTTGATTTAATAAAAAAAAACTATATTTAGCCAATCAAATCAGAGCAACCGTTATGAAACATTTGTTACAAATTTATTGCAAAAATAATAAAAAATCACAAAAGTTTGAGTTTGGGACGACTATTTTAGATGTCTATAACAAAATAAAGCCAGAGATGCCACACAGACCTCTATGCGCTTTGGTGAACAACAGGGTCGAAGGTCTTAAGTTCAGACTGTTCGGCTCGAAGCAAATCGAGTTTCTCGACATAACTTCGTCGCAGGGACGAAAAGTATACACCCGTTCACTTTGTTTCGTGCTATGGAAGGCTGTGGAAGATTTATTCCCTGGAACTACATTGCGGTTTGAAGCCCCTGCTTCAAAAGGTTATTACCACACCCTCGACTTGGGGCGCGAGCTGACTCTCGAAGATGTGCAGGCGCTTAAGCGCCGTATGCGCGAGATTATCGACAGCGGCATAAAATTTGTCCGCAAGGAGAGCACTACGGAAGAGGCGGTCAAACTATTCCGTGAGCGTGGCATGGACAAAAAGGCAAAACTGATTGAAGGACTCGGAAATCTATACACATATTACTATAGTTTGGGAGAAAGCGTGAATTATTTCTATGGACCATTGGTTCCAAGCACCGACTACCTGGAATTGTTCGACTTGGTAAAGTACTACGACGGCATGTTACTGCGTGTTCCTCGTGAGGACGGAGTTAAACTTGGGGATGTCATCAAGCAGGAGAAAATGCTTCACGCTTTCAGCGAAAACCGCAAACTTGAGAATTTCTTTGGAGTCTCAACCGTTGGCGACCTTAATGAGGTTACGGCAAAAGGATTTGCCGGAGACATCGTGAAAGTGGCGGAAGCTATGCAGGAAAAGAAGATCTGCCGCATAGCTGACCAAATAGCAGAAAGGCCTGATGTAAAAATTGTCCTAATCTCAGGACCGTCATCGAGCGGCAAGACCACATTCAGCAAACGCCTGTCGTTACAGTTGCTGACATGCGGACTAAAACCTGTGGCAGTGTCGTTAGACGACTATTTCGTTGATCGCGACAAGACCCCTTTGGACGAAAACGGTGATTATGACTACGAATCGCTCTACTCGCTCAATCTGCCATTATTCAATCTTCAACTTTCCCAATTGCTTAATGGTGAAGAGGTTGAATTGCCCCGTTATGACTTCCCGACTGGCAAAAGCGTGATGAGCGGCAAAAGGATGAAGATGGACTCTAACACTGTGCTCATTCTCGAAGGCATACACGCTCTCAACCCGCTCCTGACAGACGGCATTGACGACATGCACAAATTCAAAATCTACGTTTCGGCACTGACTACGATAAAACTTGACAATCACAACTACATCCCCACTACGGACAACCGTCTCATCCGCCGCATAGTGCGCGACTTCAAATACAGGGGCATGTCGCCGGAGGACACTATTGCACGATGGCCTAGCGTGCGCAGGGGCGAGGACAAGTGGATATTCCCATTCCAGGAGAATGCCGACGTGATGTTCAACAGCGCGCTGCTCTATGAGTTGGGCGTGCTCCGCGACCGCATCTTGCCGATACTCGAAAACATACCTGAATGCAAGCCTGAATATGCCGTGGCATCAAACCTGAAAAGCATGATACAATATTTCCGCCCGATCTCGGACGAGGAATTGCCACCGACATCGCTCTTACGCGAATTTCTCGGAGGTAGTTCGTTCAGATACTAAACAAAACATCACTGACCACCAGCAAAAAATGGTCGAAGCCGCACTGAAAACTTCAAACTTAGTCTAAGTACGTACAAACACAGTCTAAGTATGTACAAACTCAGTCTAAGTACGTACAAACTCAGACTAAGTTTAAAAAAATCACTGCTGCGAACACCGACTTGCAGATATGAAGAAAGGGCTGCACCCCACAGGATGCAGTCCTTTCTTCATTAGGCTCTATGCACAAAGAGTTTTTTTACTTCTTAAAAAGCAGTTGCGCCATCTGATAGAGGCTGCGGCGCCAAGTGAGGAATTCGTGTGCAGTGCCTTCCGACACGTACGAAACGGCATTAAAGCCTGCTGCCTTGAGCGCCTCGCCAGCCGACTTGACGCCGTCAGGGTTTTCCTTGCTGCCACAACTCATAAATATGAGGTCCACCTGGTTCTTGTCCTTTATGTCGGACGTCGAATAGGTGCCACCGCTCATCAGTCCGTAATGTCCGAATACCTCAGGACGGCGCAGACTTATCAGTCGAGTCTCAAATCCGCCCATAGACAAGCCAGCCATAGCCCTGAACTTCTTCTCAGCCTTGGTTCTGAAATTGCTGTCGATATAAGGAACAAGTTCGTCAACGAGCACTTTCTCGAAGTCTTCGGCAGTGAAAGTGTGAAGCTGGCCAAATCGGGTCTCGTTGGTCATGCCGTAGGTCATGACAATGATGAACGGTTCGATTTTACCCTCGGCGATGAGGTTGTCCATGATGAGGTTGGCATGCCCCTGGTTGGACCAAGCCGTCTCGTCCTCGCCCCATCCGTGCTGCAGGTAGAGCACAGGATATTTCTTCTTGTCCTTGCCATAAGCCGGAGGGGTGTAGACAAAGGCACGGCGCTCAGTATTTGTGCTTGGCGAGTGGAACAGAACTTGCTGCACGTTGCCATGAGGCACATTCTTCAGCGCATAGAAGTCCTGGTCGTGGGCAGGCACCTCGATGCCGCTTTCCCAACGCATAGCACCATAGTAGTTCTTCGATCCTGGGTCGTTGAACGTACCTCCGTCAATAGTCAGATGGTAATAGTGGAAACCTTCGTCCATTGGTCCGTCGGTAGTGCCTTCCCACACTCCTTCATGGTTTTTGCGAAGCACTGTGCCGCCTCGGCCGCCAAGTCCCAGACTGACGATTACCGACTTTGCCTCTGGAGCATTGACACGGAAACGAGCGTAGCCGTGTGAGTTGACCATCGGATATTGCTGCCCCGGCTGGTTGTAGGATGACGGTTTGAAATCCTCCTTTACCTCTGCATGGTCAAGAGCAGGATTGAAGTTCTTGATGATGTTGTAAACCCTCTTAGGCCTGTAATTTCTGTCGAAAGGCAAAGGATAATTGTTTGCGCCCAGCCAAGAGTCGCGGTCCGACAGATTCCAGAAAGTCACGTTGCCGATGACATCCTTGTGCTTGCGGAAGAGCTTGAAGAGTCGGGCATACTGGTCTTCCTGCAAAATCTGCAGATGATTAGGGAGAGTCCTCTCCTCGCCACGGCTGAACTGCAACTGACCGCCCTGCTCGTTGTTGGCGCGAATGTCAAGTTCGGTAAAATGAATATGGTCCACTATTGTGGCATACTTCTCTATAGCAGCCTCGACCTCATCAATACCAGGCCCGTAGATGTTGTAATGGCCCTGCATGCCGATGCCATCGATAGGCACACCCGCATCCTTCATCTTCTTCACCATATTATATATACGGTCGCGCTTGGCAGGATGCGTTGCACTGTAGTCATTGTAGAAAAGCAGCGCGTCAGGATCGGCTTCGCGAGCAAACTCGAAAGCCTTGGCAATGAACTCATCGCCGCAAAGCTTGAAATGCCTTGACTGACGGTAAGGGCTCGGATCTTCCTTCATGCCGCGCTGGCGACGCCCATCACCGTCAATCATCGCCTCGTTGACAACGTCCCACGCATAAACGACATCCTTGTAGCGGTTGACAACAGCATGGATATGAGTGCGCAGGCGTTCATAGAACACTTCCTTGCTCACCTCCTTGCCTTTCTTGTCGACAAACATCCAGTCGGCAAACTGGTTATGCCAGCAAAGGCAATGCCCACGCATTTTTATGCCGTTTTCACGGCAGAAATTAGCGATTCTGTCAGCCTGTCCCCAGTTGAACACGCCCTCACGAGGCTGCAACGAGCCAGGTTTCATGGCATTCTCAGCAGTTACGCTGTTAAAATTACTTCTGATCAGAGCCATCTGCGCCGAATCAGTGACATTCCTCATGTTGACGGCCACACCGACAGTGAAATAGTCCTTATAAGCGTCCTTGTAACCAGTAGAATTGGACTCTCCTCCCCCAGCCCTCTGGGCTAACGATGCGCCCGACACCGTCAGAAGCATCATGACTACCACTAAAGTAGCAAAATTACATTTCATAGTTCTATTTATTCGGTTAACACATTCATCCCCGTCAAATAACACTTCATCAAAGGCAAATATAGTCTTTTTTACATATTTAAGCGCCTTATACTCGTTAAAATTAGCACCGCGATCGGAAAAAGATTCATGCGAAGCAAATCCTTATAAAACAACAATGGGCTGCACCCGACGGCGCAGCCCATTGCCATATATACCTGTTCTAAAAGAGATTTAGAGATTTGGATTGATCTCGCTCCACTTAGAGATCTCAGGGATGATGTTAAGAGTAACGAGTTCGTCACGCATCTTGCAGAGGTGCTCGTAGCTTGCGTCAAGCTTAGCAAGTTCCTCAGGAGTTCCTGTAGGCATCTTGTAAGTGCATCCGTTAGTGTCGAGAGTAGTATCCATAGCCATCATGATGTGGTTGTACTTCTCGTTTGAAACGTATGTACCTGCAGGCCAGCGGAATGCTTCACCACCCATGACTGCACGTACCATTTCTACAGAGCAGTATGCTGGGCTCTGCCAAGAACTGCGTCCGCGAAGTTCGATGATCTTAGCACCGCCCTTAGTAACGTCAACCTTGAGCTGTTCCCACTCTTCTTCTGTGCAAGCGTCTGTTCCGATAAGGTCGTTGAGCGGTTTGCCTGCAACCTTAACTGCGCTGCCGAACACTGCCATCTGCTCGCCGTGACCGCCGAATGTAGCGCATCCTGTAACTTCGTACTGCTTAACGCCGAACTTCTTAGCAAGAGCGCTCTGAAGACGTGTAGAGTCAAGAGCTGCAAGAGTAGTTACCTGACCTGGTTTCAAGCCTGAGTAAAGAAGAGTCACGAGACCTGTGAGGTCAGCAGGGTTGAAGATAACAACAACGTGCTTAACATCTGGACAGTAAGTCTTGATGTTCTTACCGAGTTCCTCAGCGATCTTGCAGTTGCCAGCGAGAAGGTCCTCGCGAGTCATACCAGCCTTACGTGGAGCACCACCTGATGAGATGATATACTTAGCGTCTTTGAAAGCCTCAGCTACATCAGTTGTAGCAGTAAGGTTCACACCGTCATATCCACAGTGGAACATTTCTTCCATTACACCCTCCATACCTGGAGCATAAACGTCATAAAGACATACATTAGGTGTGAGCTTCATTGTCAAAGCAGTCTGCACCATTGTTGAGCCGATAGCACCACCGGCGCCTACGATAACGAGTTTTTCGTCTGTTAAGAATGTCATATTGAGTTTGTTAGTTTTTAAGTTTTTAAGTTTTTGAGTTTTTAAGTTTGCGAGTTCTTAAGTTTGCGAGTTCTTAAGTTTGTGAGTTCTTAAGTTTGCGAGTTGTAGGGGCGGATCTGGTGTCCGCCCTTATGTTTTAGTCTGCAAGCTTAGCCTTGATGAATTCGCGGTTGAGACGAGCAATGTTGGCGATAGTTTCGCACTTAGGACATACTGCCTCGCAAGCACGTGTGTTTGTACAGTTACCGAATCCGAGTTCGTCCATTTTGGCAACCATTGCCTTAGCGCGCTTAGCAGCCTCTGGGCGTCCCTGTGGGAGGAGTGCCAACTGGCTCACCTTTGAGCTCACGAAGAGCATAGCTGAACCGTTCTTACATGCAGCGACACATGCACCGCAACCGATACAGCTTGCGCAGTCCATAGCCTCGTCAGCGTCCTGCTTAGGGATGAGGATTGCGTTTGCATCCTGAGGAGCACCAGTACGAACTGTTGTGTAACCGCCTGCCTGGATGATCTTGTCGAATGCTGTACGGTCAACCATACAGTCCTTGATTACAGGGAAACCTGCTGAACGCCAAGGTTCAACTGTGATAGTATCGCCATCCTTAAACTTACGCATATAGAGCTGGCAAGTTGTAGCTCCGCGCTCTGTCTTTCCGTGTGGAGTACCGTTTACGTAGAGTGAACACATACCGCAGATTCCTTCGCGGCAGTCGTGGTCAAACACGAAAGGTTCCTTACCCTCCTCAACGAGTTCCTCGTTAAGGATATCAAGCATCTCAAGGAATGAAGTGTCATCCGGAATGTCCTTCATCACGCGAGAATCGAAATGTCCCTTATCCTTAGGGCCATTCTGCTTCCAATACTGTATTGTAAATGTTATATTCTTAGCCATATGATTAAGTTTTTAAGTTTTTAAGTTCTTAAGTTTTGAGTTCTAAAGCAAGTTCCGCTTTCATTATTTAAAAGAATCTAAGGCATTTTCCCTTCTATATATTAAAGAAGACAACATCTTGCTGACCTCTATACACTGAGCATCCAACTTCGCAAATACGTCATCAGAGACGTAACGCAACCTTTTGGACAACTCTATTTGAGCGCTAAGTTCATTAGCAGATCCTCTTGCCATATACAGAAAATGTGTCAAGTCCTTGTCTGTACCTCTGCCATATCCTTCAGCTATATTAGATATAACAGATATTGCGGACCTACGCATTTGGTCAACCAAAGCGAACCTCTCTTCGTTCGGGAATGAAGCTGTCACTTCATAAATGGCCACTGCTAAATCCATTGAACGCTGCCATGCTTTGAGGTCCTTAAATGTTCCCATACAATGTCACGGAACTTAAAAACTAATCAACTTACGAACTAAAGAACTAATTCTTGTAATTACGTGTTTGTACCTTAATTGCTTCGTATTCGAGTGGTTCCTTGATGAGTTCAGGAGCGACTGTGTCATTGCCCTTGTACTTCCAGCAACCCACATAGAAGAAGTTCTCATCATCGCGCTTAGCTTCGCCTTCCTCAGTCTGGTATTCCTCGCGGAAGTGACCGCCACAGCTTTCGTTACGGCTGAGTGCGTCGTAAGCGATGAGCTTGCCCATTGTGATGAAGTCGTCGAGGTGGATGGCTTTGTCGAGCTCGATGTTCAAGCCGTCGCGTTCACCTGGAACGAAGAGGTTTGTCTCGAATTCCTTGCGGAGCTCGTCGATCTTCTTGATACCAGTCTCAAGACCTTCCTTAGTACGGCCCATTCCGATGTACTCCCAGCAGATGTGACCGAGTTCCTTGTGGATTGAGTCAACACTACGCTTACCCTTGATGTTGAGAAGTTTCTGGATGCGCTCCTCTGTAGCCTTCTCAACCTTGGCGAACTCTTCGTGGTCGGTAGAGATGCGTGGCCAGATAGCCTGGTCAGCGAGGTAGTTCTGGATAGTGTAAGGGAGAACGAAGTAACCGTCAGCCAATCCCTGCATGAGGGCTGAAGCACCGAGGCGGTTTGCACCGTGGTCAGAGAAGTTACACTCACCGATAGCGAAGAGTCCAGGGATTGAAGTCTGGAGTTCGTAGTCTACCCAGATACCACCCATTGTGTAGTGGATAGCAGGGAAGATCATCATTGGGTGATAGTATTTCTCGCCGTTGATTTCCTTGGCAAGCTTGCCTGGGAACACGTCTGTGATTTCCTCGTACATCTCGAAGAGGTTACCGTAGCGCTGCATGATAACGTCGATGCCGAGGCGGTTGATTGACTCTGAGAAGTCGAGGAATACGGCAAGACCAGTGTTGTTCACACCGAAGCCCTTGTCGCAACGCTCCTTAGCAGCACGGCTGGCAACGTCACGTGGAACGAGGTTACCGAATGCTGGATAGCGGCGCTCCAAGTAGTAGTCGCGGTCCTCTTCAGGGATTTCATAACCCTGCTTTGTTCCTGCCTGAAGAGCCTTAGCGTCTTCGAGTTTCTTAGGAACCCAGATACGTCCGTCGTTACGGAGCGACTCTGACATGAGGGTAAGCTTTGACTGCTTGTCACCGTGTACAGGGATACATGTTGGGTGAATCTGTACGTAGCAAGGGTTTGCGAAGTAAGCGCCCTTACGGTAGCAAGACATTGCTGCTGTCACGTTACATCCCATAGCGTTAGTAGAGAGGAAGTAAGCGTTTCCGTAACCACCAGTTGCGATAACTACGGCGTTTGCAGAGAAGCGCTCCAACTTACCTGTCACGAGGTTCTTGGCAATGATACCGCGAGCACGACCGTCGATAATCACAACGTCGAGCATTTCGTAACGGCAGAAAAGCTTCACCTTGCCAGCGTTAACCTGTGCTGAAAGTGCTGAGTATGCACCGAGGAGGAGCTGCTGTCCTGTCTGTCCCTTAGCGTAGAAAGTACGAGAAACCTGTGCTCCACCGAATGAGCGGTTAGCGAGCGTACCGCCGTATTCGCGAGCGAAAGGAACACCCTGTGCCACACACTGGTCGATGATAGCGTTGCTCACCTCAGCAAGACGATATACGTTTGCCTCGCGAGCACGGTAGTCGCCACCCTTCACTGTATCGTAGAAAAGGCGGTAAACAGAGTCGCCGTCGTTCTGATAGTTCTTTGCAGCATTGATACCTCCCTGTGCAGCGATAGAGTGCGCACGGCGTGGAGAGTCCTGAATACAGAAGTTGTAGACATTGAAGCCCATCTCACCGAGAGAAGCTGCTGCTGAAGCACCAGCAAGACCTGTACCTACAACGATAACATCAAGCTTGAGCTTGTTCTTTGGGTTAACCAAGCGCTGATGAGCCTTATAGTTGGTCCATTTCTCCGCTACTGGTCCCTCAGGTATTTTTGAATCTATTATAGACATATCTATTTGAGTTTTTAAGTTTTAAGTTTTTAAGTTTTTAAGTTGTGGAACGAGGTTGTCTGTTATCTTTTCAGAGTGATAACTCACAAACTCAAGAACTCACGAACTCAAATTACGCCAATCCGCAAGCGAATCCGAGCACTACGGCAAGGAACATAAGCACAATTACAGTAACGAAGATGTTACCTATCACTCTCCAGCGATTGAACCAGATGTGTCCGCTTAGGCCAAGACTCTGAAGTGCGCTCCAGAAACCGTGAGTGAGGTGGAACCAAAGTGCCACGAGCCACACGATGTAGAGAACCACGTAAACAGGATTCTCGAATGTGTGTCTGATCCAATGGACACCATCAGTTGCCAAGTGATGATCGCCAGCACAAGGCAAAAGTTCCACAAGCATCATCTTTGCCCAGAAATTGTAAAGGTGCAGACCCATACCGAGAACTACGATGATACCCAACACGAGCATGTTCTGAGAAGCCCATTCCACTTTCTTAGGCTTATCAGTCACCTCATAACGGTTGTTACCGCGTGCCTTGCGGTTCTGGATTGTAAGCCAGAACGCATACACAATGTGAATCACTGTGAGTGCTCCAAGGGCAGCAGTAGCAGCTACCGCATACCAGTTTGCACCCAAAAATCCACAAATCGCATTGTAGCCTTTCTCCGAAATGAGAGCCACAACATTCATCGATCCGTGGAACGCAAGAAAGAGTACAAGAGCTATACCTGTGACAGACATAACTACCTTTCTTCCGATTGACGAGTTACATAACCACATAAAACGTTGAATTTAAAATATTTAATAAAGTTATTTTGGTTTATCATTACACTAAGCAAGCATCCCCACACCGCTCGTATCACTCACGATAAGACGCATGGGCACACTACTTGCTTTGCAAATGTAACTTTTTTGAAAGAAACACACAAACTATTTTCTGGAAAAAGCGAGAAGAAAAAAAGCGCTACAACTATTTTTCCGAACATATTTTATCGTTTACCGTTACTGCGTTTCCCGCTGATTTCGTTTATTGGCACAAAATTTATTGGTTACATTTACATGCGCTCTTTCATTCACAATGTACAAGCCTCCACAGCCTCTTTATAATGCTCCAATGAAACATTTTTGCTCAAAACCGCCCGCATCAAACACAAAAAGAGTATATTTGCACAAATATATGCATTCATAAACCACCAAAACAAGGGTGGTTCAAAAGAAACAACAATGAATATTGAAAGAGTCACATCATTCTTTTACGTCGCGCTGGTGGCCATTGTGGCACAAGCGCAGATGAAGTTCTCGTTTGATTTCGAAACGAGCGACACAGTGTTTGCCGACGGCACGACCGTGATAAACTTGCCTGACGACAAAGACCCGCGCAGGCTCGCAGACTACGGAATGACCGTCACTGTCGACGGCCAGCCTGTCAACCTTGCGGATATCACTCCCAACCCTGCAACGACCTACGTTACGGATAACGAGATAGAGACCTTCGTCTATGACGGCAAGGCATACTCCTTCCGCTTCACCGCAGGCTACAGTTCATACCTCTTCGCCTACTTCAACGGCAACGACCCGTGGCAGGAGCAGATATGCTTCGCGCTGAGCGAGGACGGATTCGCCTATACGCCCCTCAACGGAGGCGACCCCATCATCAGTTCGTCCGACATAGCCCTCAAGAACGCCGTGCGCGACCCGCACATACTCCGTGGCGAGGACGGCAACTTCTACATGGTTGTGACCGACATGAGGTCAAGCGACGGATGGTCGTCAAACGACGGACTGGTGCTCCTGCGCTCTGCTGACCTCATCAACTGGACCCACTCGGCGATAGACTTCCCGACCGAATGGCCCGACCGCTTCGATCGCAACACCCTCACCCAGGTGTGGGCGCCGCAGACCATCTACGACGCCAGTGCCGGCAAATACATGGTCTACTACACCATAGGCGAGAAAGACATACATTATAAGATATACTACTCCTATGCCAATGCCGACTTCACCGCTCTGACCGAACCGCAGCTGCTATACGACCACGGGGCCAACACCATCGATGCCGACATCGTGTGGCACGACGGCAAATACCACATGTTCTTCAAGACAGAAGGCAATGGCAACGGCATTCAGAAGGCCACTTCACCGACCCTTCATGGTCCGTGGACTGCAGGAGGCAAGTACCTTCAGCAAACTGGCGACGCAGTGGAAGGCTCGTGCGCGTTTCAGCTCATCGACTCCGACACATGGATACTCATGTACGACTGCTACAATAGTGGGCGCTACGACTACTGCACCAGCACCGACCTGGAGAATTTTACGTTCAACTGCAGCGCCAACAACACCACAATCTTCACTCCGCGCCACGGCACGACAATACAGATAACCTATGCGGAGAAGATGAGACTGCTGGAGAAGTGGGGAAAATAACGTTTATCGTTAAAGGACTTTAACGATAACGGGAACGAAGCAACGTTGAGAGTTGAGGGTTTAGCGGTCAACGGCCCAGTAGGGGCAGACCGGCGTGTCTGCCCGAAAAGGACCAAATCGAGGACAAACCACAGATCTCGCAAATCTTCACAGATTAAATCCGAGAAATCTGTGGTTCTTTAAGAGACATTTAGAGACATTTAGTGTTTCTCGTTTCTGCGGGAGTTAACAGGGATTTTTATTGCTGTGTTAATATTTAAAAGTAGGGGCTGGCCGGTGTGTCAGCCCATTTTTCGTTAGCGATAACGAAGTAATGTTGAGAGTTGAGCGGTTAACGGGAACGTGCAGCCACGAGAAGGAAGTTCTTTTGTCACATTCACTTATTTCCGTTGAAAACCGGCCGAACAGACAATCCGTAGGCTCTGCTGGCTGTCCAATCGCCGCTATATCCCGAAAAATTCATGTTGTGGGCGGCCGTAGGCATGGAACCACTGAGGGCGCCCGTCCAATAGAACCCCTTTTTCCCTTGCCCCTGAACAGATGTGCTCATCGTGTAGCCGGAAGCAGGGAGGAATATGGAACGTCCGTTAGGACCAGTGACCACATAACCGCACACCCCCGTTGTAGTTTCCGTCCATGTCCACACGCATTTCTCTGCCAGTTCCTTCACTTCTGCATGGGTAGGCATTCGCCATGAGATTCCCCACTCGGCGGATGCGGCATCATATTTTGTACCGCATATATCTGTACCGATGTGCTGATACTGCTCGTCTACATAATACATGTAGCTGCCTTGCGAATAGTCCGACTTCGGAGACACTTCACCCCACGAATAGAAGTCGCCCCAGTCTGCCGGAGTCTCCGCACCGAGATTACACTCCGCCCACATCACGCTGAGCCCGAGGTCTACTGCCCGCCTCTCTGGAGCGGTCTCCAACGATTCCAAACAGAAGCACACACTATCCACACCATTGACATCGAATGTGACAACAACCCCGCCCTTCTGATGTACGACCATGGTCTGTGCAGACACGTCACACACGAACAGGAGCAACGCTGCAAATGCATATATTCGTTTCATATTACTATATTCTAAAAGGGGCGGACCTCATGTCCGCCCTATGTTGGAGTCTGTTATTTTAATATTACTGCTTTAAATCTTTAGCGTCTGCTGTTTGCAAGTACCTCGCCGCCAGTAGCATAGTCATCCTCGTCAATCTCCACGTCATATCCTGGGGTTTCCGTAAGAGCTATTCTTGAGCGGCCGTTGAGCACATACTTGCCGTTCTGCGCCATAAAGCCCTTGCAGAGTGCACTTCCGCTATAACTTGAACCTCCGATAAAGTCTGACATCATAATACCAAGGCGACCTGTATAGTTTGGTAGCATACTTACAACCGCAGGGTTAACTTCCTCCGCATAATCTTTAGGGTAGGTAAGCGTTTTTACCATACTTGTGAAATTGATGTACCATCTTGTGGAGTTATCAACTACGGCATTCTTTATCAGATTCTCCACATAGGTTTTCTTGTCTGATGTTTCCACGTTATATTGATCCTGAACAGACAAGTCAGTCACGACACCTAAATTCTCCTTATACACATAGCCTTCAAAAGTCTGGTTGTCCGGCCACTGCCAAGAATCTTCATAAAGTCCAAGAAATCCTCCATAGCATGGACTGAAAGATCCTCCATCACCATAAGGCTTGCGTGTCAGGACTACCAACTTGCCGCGCACATCGTTGAGAGTCATATCCGCAGTGAGTGAAGAGACGATTTTGCTTTCACCTGCAAGCCCTGCCAAATAATCTTTAATAAGGGAGCGCCATTGTGTTGTGTAGTCCGTTGTTAGCAAAGAGGAACCTTCGGCACCATTCAAGACAATAATCACAGCTTCAGTGCTGTTTGCCACGCTGTTGAGCAAGGTTGTCATGGCGTCTGTAAAATTAACGTTACAAGAAGATGTTCCGTGGTAAATTACCAAGTCTTCCACTGAACCAGGTTCGGAAGAATATTTATATGCCGGACGGATGTCGAACGCTCTCACACCTGCTGTATAAAGATCTGCGATTGACAGTTCCTGGCATTTTGAATATTCCGCTTGCACTCCACTAACACTCTTTGACGCAGCATTGTGCGCGCCAGGGATGGTGAGCATGTTGAGGCGGGTGTTGCTTGGGATAGTAGCCATCCAGTTGTTTGTCTTGGCTGTTGATGTCGCGCCGAAGTTGTACTTCTTGTAGTAAGGGTTGCCCGAACCTACAGATGCAGCAGATGTCTTTGTGTAGTATGTGCCGTCGGTAGTCTTGACAGTGATGACTACACCCTGGGTGAGCTGTACTGGGAGCAGGTAGAAACGTACTGTTGCACCGTCAGGGATGGTTCCGCCCACGGTGATGACGTCGCTCTGAGTGCTGGCAGCTGTGTTTGTTTTGTCCTTTGAAGCCAATGAGTAAGATGAGTTTGCGCAGTCATACTTCATTACACCAGCGATGGCCTCGCCGCCCTTTGCCTTGAGAGACACTGATTCGATGTTTGAGATGCCCGACAGGTTGACCTCAACTACGCTTGCGATGAGCTTGAAGGTGAAGTGAGCCGTACCGTTAGCCACCTGCGCACCGTCACTTACCATGTAGGCACCAAAGAGTCCGCCATTATCAAGGTTCTCGGTGTAGTCTTGACCGGCAAACACCATTGCACTGACTGTTGTGCCGTTCCAACCTCCGCGTGTTCCTGCTCCGGAGATGGCCTTCTCTGGATAGAATGCATAGAATGTAGACTCCGTGTCGCCTACGAACGAGCTTCCCTCGTCGATAACGTCAAAGACACAAGATGTTCCGTCTGTTGAACTAACTTGGTAAGAATAGGCCAGCATACCGTCGGAAATGCTCACAACATCGCCAGCTGTCCAACCAGTCAGTTGCCCTTCGCTGATAGTAGCGCGTGTGGCAGGACCCTCGCCCTCTTCTTCAAGAATCTCCAAATCGCCTTCAATAACGCTTCTGAAGACAACGCTCTCGCCATCGACCTGTTCTGCTGTTGCGGGCTCCTTCACTTCCTCGTCAATTAGAGCGTCGCTGGTACAAGCCGCAAATGCCATCGACATAATAGCCGCAGACACCAATACATATATATTCTTCATGATGTATATATCCTTATTTGTTTTTGTTCTCATTAACTAATTACCACTCGTAGCGCCACTTGGAGGGACTTCCGTCCTCATCCATATCTGATTCGCCTTGATTGTCAAAGTTTCCGCCGTCGCCCAATTCGCCGGACACGCAGAGCGGTGCGCACTCGATCTCATATATGTCAACGGACATAGCCGGACTTACATACTGATTCTTCTTTTTCATTTTCTTTTTCCTTTTTCTTTTTCTGGCCGAGGGAGTGTCAAGAGACAGGCCCTTGACACGTCCTCGTCAGGTTATATTGCATATCTTAATGTTTCAGTCACAGTGTTTTTTACTTCACATAAATCTTCTGAACTTTGCCGTTAACCAACTTGACTATGTTCATGCCCCTCTGGAGCGAGTCAACCTTGACTCCGTTGATGGTGTATATTGCTTCAACCTGCCCTGAAGTGAGAGCCTCGACGGATTCGATGGTTGTTGCGTCCTCCTCGTCAAACCAGAATGCCTTAACCTCGTTGCTGATTGCAGGTCTTTCGAGGTAGCAACGATTAGCGCCCACTGTAGGGATAGTCTCGTTAACAAGGTAGAATGCCACGCGGCCGTCGTTGTTCTGAAGCACATAGCTGCCTTCTGGGGCGGGCATGCTCTTGTGTGTACCCACAAGGAGACCGTTCTTGTATGTGTCGGCTGTAGAAAGGTCAAGATCAGTGAAGTTCTGGTTCACGCCAGATGCGCTATAAAGCACCACAGGAGTGTTTGCAGGGATAGTGCCTGAAAGGTTCTCGAACAGAAGCACGGAGTTGTCTGCGTCCGAAACGCCCGTAATCTTGGATGCTGTAACACCGCTTGGGATAGTTACATCAAATGGAGCGATGAATGTTCCGTACTTGTTTGCCGAAGATACATTCATAGTCACTGTGACAGGCTTAACTGTCATAAGTTCTATGTTAGAAACCAAAACATTGTGAGTGTTAGAATCCGAACCTGGCACCTGGAAACTTATACGATAGTTGTCGGCTGTAGTTGTCGTAAACTTAATGCAGAAACGCTGTGGTGCAACATCATCCGTGTCAGCGTTATTAGTAGTGTTGTATTCCTGATACACAGAGGTGAATCCGTCTGGACCAGTAACATTCAAACGCAGCGGTTTGCCAGTAGAACCCCATCCCTTGAAATCAACACTTACGTAATACATTGTCTCTGCATTCAGTGGCATTACATATCCTTCTGTGTCGCCATAAAAATACATAGACCCACGAGCGCTATTCGTTCCGTCAAATCTCAAGAATGCGCCAGATCCTGTTTCATTGAATTCTTTCAGTCTGTTATCACCAACAAATGCACGTGAATGATAGTCACCGCCAAGAGTGTTGTTGCTCATTCTCCATCCTGGCATATCTCCATTGTTTTCGCAAAGAGCAAAGTCACCGTTGTACACCGCATTCACCTCAGTCTCGTTCGCAACCCATTCGGCACTGGCGAGAGCTTCAGTTGCAGCAACGACATCAGTTCCTGGAGTCACGCTGAAATCGATGGCCTGGGCTGTTGCGAGAGTCTGAAGGGCAGCAACGTTGTTGTAAGGGGCATATTCGCCAGCATCAAATCCTAAAGTCTTTGCTTCCGCAGCGGCAATGGCATCCTCAAGGGCTTGTTGCTCTGCATCTGTTGCAAGTGTAGCGTTGAAGTAGCGGGTGAGGGTAAATTCCTTATAGCAGATCCAGTTTGCAGCTGCTGCGTTTGAGTTGTTTGCAAGACCGATATTAAGACTTGTGTTGTCTTCTGCTACGTATATATATAATGTGTTAACATAGCGTCCTTCTTCTGCAAACGCCTTTTTAGCGGCAGGTGTTCCGTTAGGATAATATTGCCCTGCTACAGGGTTATAGTCTTCCCACCAAGAGCCTGCTCCATAGTCACTTGTCTCATAAGAATCCATAACGGAAGCCAACTGCGTCTTCACACCATTAGCGTAGATGTAAGCTACAGGACAGTCAATGTTGTTAGTGCTTGCAGCGTAAGCCACGTCGTTGCTTGCTATGCGGGCGTAGGCCTTGACTTCGAGCTTGTAAAGTCCGCTGTTTACCGTGAGAGTCTGATCCTTTACCTTACCTGTTGCCTGATACAACTCAGCCACATCTGTCGGAGAATCGATTGTTATTGTTTGGCTCAGAGCAAAATATCCCTCCAATGTAGCAGCGTCGGTTGTTTCAGCATAACCGGCAGCAACTGCAGCCTCTTGAATCTGTGCGGACTTCAGATTGGCCATTGCAGTCTTATGCTCTGCACCGCTCTCGAGAGTCCAAACTGCAGCTGCACTGGCATCTGCGTTCAAGTTGACAATGCCGTCAGCAACTGCAGCGTACATCTTCTGATCCACATTGTAGAGTTTCATGTCGGAAGTGATGTTCCAGTTGTAGTTTGGTTTGCTCTTGTCACTGTCAGTGTAAAGAGCGGAACTGTTTGTAGAATAGAACAGATACTTCTTGGAGTCGTAGAACTGGATGGTAGACACATTGCTTGCATCTGTCGCAATAGTGACAGCGATACCGAAATCGTCAGCCACAGCTTGAGTGCCTGAGTCCGCACCACGGCTGAGGTAGGCATTTCCACTCTTAAGGAAGTAAGTTCCGTCAAGGACGGCAGGAGTATTAACTGTCATTGTTATGGCCTCATTAGTCGCCTGGCCTTCATATCCGAAAACACCTGCAGGGATCGATATTGTATATTGAGCATTCTTGTCGAGGGTCACGCTTGAGAATGTTGCTGTAAGCGCTGTGCCACTTGCTGAAAGAGTTCCTGTTGTCACCTGAGAACCTCCCTTAGAGAGGGTAGCTACTGGAGTGCCAATCAGTCCGAGTTCTGCTGAAGTGGACGTGTTTGCGTTAGGGTAGTCAACAGCAAAAGTGGTAAGAGATTGGATGTACTGCCCTTCTGCAAATGTTGTTGTCCTTGTTGCTTCATCAAGAGTGTATACATCACCCTTAACGGCTATCTCCAAGCTGTTTGCCGAAGTGGACTTGATGTAATAACGTCCAACACCCAATGTGTTGTTTGTTTCAGTGAATGTAGACATAGTCTTACCATCCTTAGTGTAAGTTATTGTGCCCAAATCTGTTGCTGTTGCTGCATACTTGTCGCCGGCAGCAGCTACGTCAAGGTAATACCACTGGTCTGCTGTCATTGCTCCTTCCAATGGAAGAGCGCCTTTGGCTACCTGCGGTATTGAATATATAATAAAGGTGCGCTTACCTTCGCCTGCGCTCTTGTTGGCGGCCAAACCTTCATCCATCATCGGGCTGTCCGCAAAATTGTACCAACGTCCAACAAACTCGTTAGTAGAAATCGAGTTGTAAAGAGTCCAAACGCCATCTGCTACAGAGAAGTTGAAGTCTGAGTTATTGGGAAGTGTTTGGTTTGTTGTTGCAGACATATTCCAATTTGCTTTGCAGTACAGATACTGATAATCTCCGTCATTCTTTATGGCATAGCCTATACCTGCGGCTTCTGTAATCCACAACTGTGATGTGGTCTCCAATGGATCGGCCAATGGGGTGTAAATAGGGCGCTTGTCAGCTCCTGCTTCTGTCAGCACATAGCCAGATGTCTGCCCGGCTTCAGAAGCGTCAAGAAAAGCGTAATAGAGATGCGACTGCCCCAGTCCGTCCACAGAAGTAACCTTTGTCCAGGTTTCTTTGACGAGAGTGGCCTCGTTCCTAACCTTCGAATCATATTCGGTCTTAGGCATTGAGTAAAGATAGAAGTGTCCGGTGTTATTCTCCGGCTTATTTACTACGACGCGCTGATATTCTACTTCATTCTTGTCTTGCCCCCAGTTTGTTGTCAAATAACCCAAACCGTTCCACGGACCAAGGTATTTTCCGTCTGCACCGACCAAAGACTCGTCAGATATTTTGTATTTTCCGTCGGCTAAAGTGAAAGTCAACGCACTTTTATTATCTTTGTTTAGGTTGTTGTTCCACCCCGCACTTCCGCTATAAATATAATATTCGTCATAGCTCTTGATATAATACGTGCCCGATGTTTCTTCGAGTTGCCACACCTGATTTGTGGCACCAAAAGGGTTTGCCAATTTATTGTACACAGGGCGCGGATTCCCATAAGTATGCGCCATTGCGTAATTAGATGTTTCACCATCGACAAACACATAATAATACTGATCCACATTCGAAATGGATTCAACCTTAGTCCACCCGGAAGACACAAGGTCGTCTACGGAATAAGCAAATGCCTTTCCCGCACCAACAAAGGTGAGCAATGTCACCAATGCAAGGAACAAATTCTTTAGTTTCATAGATAAATTGATGATAGTTATAGTAAATAATTTCATTGTCACTAATTTGCGCCCTTAGCGACGCCGGCGTACGTTAAGGGCACAATTCTTAATGTTCATGATTAGTGACATGAGAGTCATGCGCTCTGTCGACGTCATTTGTTAAAATGTTTCACCTAATTTGAGCAAAATTACATTAATATTATTAAGAAGACTGGATTGGGCGTCTTCTTTTGCGTGCGTTTAACAAATATTAACTCAATCAGCTGTCTTTGGACCATTCTGACGACCTTCGGGAAGAACTGTTTCTGTTGTCTCCTTTCACCTTTTCAAGATTCATTGTTGGTTTGCTACATTGAAAATATCACTAATCATGAACATTAACGACAAGTGTAGCACAAATGATATTCATTACAATAATTAACCAATTAAACTACTAACAATGAAAACAAACAGAATCTTAGGACTCTTCGTCGGACTGCTATGCGCAGCAAGCAGTTTTGCGCAGACGATGACGTTCACGTATGCAGGTGACGCAACAGCCACAGCATCAGAGATGGCTGACGGTTCTTGGCTCATGCAGCTTCCCGCCGGCACTGATTTGAACGCCGCAATCACAGGCGTCAAGGTAAATGGCACAGATGTCGATGCGACAAAAGTAGTGCCTAACCCAACAACAACCTTCATTACTGAAAACGAGATTGAAACATTCGTCTATGACGGCAAGGCGTACTCCTTCCGCTTCATCGCAGGCGAGTATTTCACAGCGGTATTCTTTAGTGACCCGCATGTTGACACAGATGCCATCAAGAACACCCTAAGTTCCCAAGTGGCTAATATCGTTAACATGGGCAAAGAGGGCGGTAGGGTTGTTGAATTTGCCAAAGCGCCTAAGGGTTACGTCCCTACAGCTGACATTGCGTTCTGTCTTGGAGATATGGACGAGGACAAGGAAGAGGATGCTTCTTCGCCTGGTCAATACTACAAAGATGCTACAGCGGCATTCAACACTGCTGGCATTCCTTTCATAACCTTGTTGGGAAATCATGACCTTGCTCCGGATTATTGGACAGGCGAGGATGGTAGCGCTGGACTTACTTATGGAACTACAGGAGGTTCTGGATATAATGACAAGTCTATAGCTATCGTAAAGGAACATCTATCACAAGCACAGAATAATGGAATATCAGACGTCAACATCTTTGAAGATGCTTATCTGGATTGCGACGTACAGATTGAACAGTTTGCATTCAAGTTCAAAGGGGTGCGTTTCTATGTAGGACACACCTATTGGTTCCAGAAGCCATACGATGAGCCATCGTTGTTTGGGCAGCGCCACTTATTACGCACCTGATGGAGTCATCGAAGCGTTGGACACTTATGTAGAAGAGCATAAAAACGAAGCGTCTGTTTGGATGCAGCACTATCCATTCGTTTCAGAGGCTGACACAAAGAACTCACGCTGGTGGCTCGACCAAAATGATGTGGGTAAGTGCATTATGCCTACAGATGCTGGCAGTTCTGCATATTACAACGGTGGAGCCAATGTGACATATGACACAGCAGAAGGTATAGCCTTGGCAGAAAAGAAACGAGAAGCACTTGCAACCATCATCAATAAGACAAAGAATCCTGTACACTTCTCTGGCCATGTACATAAGTACGACGAGCAGACATATCAGGGCATCAAGGACTATTCTGTCGCTCAACCAGGCAACGCTTATGTTGTTCTCTGCAAAGAAGGTGTAGGCGTAGTGGAAGTACAACGTGTTACATTCTAAACCTTTAAACGAAAAGATTATGAAAAAACTAAATAAACTTTGCGCAATACTTTTTGCGGTGCTCGGAGTGCAGACGCTCTCGGCACAAACTAATATTATCGCCGATTGGGATGGTGGTAGCAATACTGGACAACCAACAACATTCGGCTGGGTTTCATCTTATGGTAGTAGAAATTGGGGAGAACTAAATGGTGGCGGAGGAGCTCGCGTAACTAATTCATATAGTGGTTATAAGAAAGAGGATGGAAGCACATATTCTTATGTAGCCGATTCTGAACCGAGCACTCAAATCCTTTGGATTCGTTACAACTCCACCAGTGAAACATACACATACACATTCCAAGGACTTGAGGCAGGCAAGGTGTATAGATTTTCAGGACTCGTAGGTTGGCATAATAATTCAAACGCGCCAACTTTCACAATAAAGGTGAACGGGGATAAAGAACTTGCAAAGGTTACGAAGTATTGCGGCACAAAGCAAACAATGTATTCTTTTAGCGTTGACTTCATGGTCCCTGCGGATAATCAATCAGAAAATTTCACCCTAACGTTTAACAGCAACCAGGCCAATGACAATATGGAGGCTTTGTCTGCCTTGTCAATTGTAGAAAACACGGATATTGAAAATGCAACAGAGGCAAGTCCTTACGACATGACATCTTGGTTGAAAAACCCTGGATTTGAAAATGGCTCGAGTAGTACAAATGCTGTAAATGCTCCAACAGATTGGAAAGTGACTTACGACCTTGCTGGTTGGCTTGATGGAAATCCAAACACTACAAATCCATCAGAGGGTACGAAATGCTATAATCTCTGGGCCGGTACGGTAAACTCTATTGACATGTATCAGACGTTGTATTTGCCTGCAGGTAAGTACAGGGTGTCTGCAGACCTGCGTACGGACAATGTCAACAACATAACCAATCAGGGTGTTTACGCTAATGTTGGCGGAGTTATAACAAAATCAGGAACGATTCAAACTGTGGCTTCAACATGGAACTCATTGGAGGGATGGAACACTCTTACAGCAACATTCAATAATGGTAGTGCCGGTGAGGTGACTCTCGGTATTTCAAGTACAGGTAATGGCGGAAGTTCCGGC
>Ga0233374_1000086_pt1 | contig 24688 bp, 17 predicted proteins | sample ElkDunMinimDraft_FD_180688 | JGI IMG/M metagenome (GOLD analysis project Ga0233374, IMG submission 180688) | Fecal eukaryotic communites from dung pellets of Tule Elk in California, USA - Elk Dung E1 | ecosystem: Host-associated > Mammals > Digestive system > Large intestine > Fecal | place...
AAGGATATATACGTTAGCCGTCATGTCACGTTTTCGCGTATTCCGACAGAAGAACTTATTCAGCATGCGAGTCGTGCTTCAGGTATCCCTGAGCCTATCATGGGTGCTTCGTTTGCTGCGATTGCTACTCAGGTGGAGGAGCTTCTGATGAACGGTCACTCGATTTCGCTCGGTAACATTGGCACTATGCGCATGGGCGTGAGCTGCAAGGCGGCCAAGAGTGCTGAGGAAGTGAGTTCGACAAATGTGCGTGTTCGCCGCATTCTGGTCACTCCTTCTGTTTCGCTCAAGGCTAAGTTGAACCAGGTGAATATCGAAACAGATAATCCATTTGCCAAGTCTGCAGGTGATGGCGAAAATGATGGCGAGAGTGATGAACTTGTTTAGTCGAGAGGGGCGGGTCTGTTGGTTGACTTGCTGAAAAAGATTGAGGGGGCTCGGTGTTTGCCGGGTCCCCTCTTTATGTGGTGTTATCGGAGTTATCGGAAGATTCTGAGTAATCTGAGAATCGGAATGTTCTGAGTATTCTGATTTTCAGAATGTTTCTGTTATCTGAAACCGCCCATGCCGCCGCCTCTGTTGCCGCCGCCTCCGCGCATGTTTCCTCCTCCTCTTTCCATGCCTTCTCTTTGTGGTGTGTCGCCGCCTTGTCTGCGTTCTTGTGTCTGTTCGCCTCTCTGACGGCCGCCTCCATTACGTCCGCCGAACTTGCCGAAGCGGTAGCTGAAGTTGAGCATGACGTAGCTGTTGATTGAGTTTGTGCGTGTGTCGGAACGCATCGTAGCGCTGATTGTGCGGCTGATGTTGCTGCGGTTTTGGAGGATGTCGTTTGCCTGGAGGCTTATAGTAGCTCTTCGTCCTTGTAGGAATCGGTATGACACTTGTGCGTTCCAGATGAGTTCGTTGGTGTTCATGTCTGCGCTGCTGTATCCGCGGCGGCTGTTCATGTTGAGACTTGTGGAGAACCCGAATCCGTTTTCAAGGTTGGCGTTGGTCGACATGCCGTAGTTGAAGTCGTATGTGTCGCGGTTGCTTGTCTTGATGTACTTGTTTCGTGAGTTGTTGTATGTCAACGAGCCGTTGAGCACTACGTCGAAGTATTCTTCGCGCCATGTGAGTGAGAGGCGTTCGCCTATGCGGAGGTTCTTGACGTTGTTTTTGAGAGTTTCGTTGTTTTGGTATATGTAGCCTACGTTGTTGTTGTAGGATGTGCTTGTGTTGGTGTTGATGGTGAGTTTGTCGGTGAATATCGGTGTTCTGAATCCGAAGTTTCCGCTTGCGCTCCAGTTGCCGTTGATGTTCTCCGGACGGGTGATGCGTCCGCCTGTTACTTCATTGTACTGTGTGCGGTTGCTTATGCTGTTGAGCGTGTTGTTCAGTGAGAGGTTGGCCGTGATGTTGCGGTTTGTCTCAATGATGTAGTTGTTGTAGCTGATGTTGATGTTGTTGGTGAACGACGGTTTGAGTCCTGGGTTACCCTCGCGTATGTTGAGCGGGTTGGAGTTGTCGGTCATTGCGAACATGTCGGTGATTTCAGGTTGCTGTGTGTTGCCTCGGTAGCGCACTTGCAGCTGGTGCTGGCGTGAGAAGCGGTAGCGGTAGTTGAGCGTAGGCGATATGCGCAGGAAGTTGCGTGATGCTATGGTGTCAAGTCCCTGATAGTTGTAGTCTACCTTCTGGTTTTGGTGGTTCAGGCTGACTCCGACGCTGAGCATGTTGAACTCGCGGTTGATGCGCAACTGCAGGTCTACGTTGTTCGTGCGGTTTGTGTTGTTGGTGTAGCGGCTTAGGTCGAAGTCTTCATAGTCAGTGTAGTTGTATGGCAGGTAACCCACGCCGTACATGAGCAGTTGTTCGCGCATGTCGGCTATTTCTCCGAGGTCGTATGTGATTCCGTCGCTCTCGCGCTTGTTGTAGTTGTAGCTGTAGTTGAGCTGCAAGTGCACGTCGTCGGCCAAAGGCTCTGAGTATGTGAATCCTGCGCTGTAGCTGGCGTTCTTGTTGGGCGTAGTGCGGTAGCGGTAGGTGAGTTGTTCTCTGTCTTGTTGGAAGTATTCTACGTCTGTCATGTTGAAGTTCTCGCTCTCGCTCTTGTTGTAGTTTCCTGAGAGGTTGATGCTGATGTTGCGTCCGCGTCTGCTGAGTCGGCGGTTGTAGAGGAGCGATGCCCTCATGCTCCAGTTTTCACTCTCGGATAGTGAACCGTTGGCGTTGCGGTTAATCTTTATGCTATGGTCAATGTCATCAAACTGGTCGAGCGGGTTCTCTATTGCCTCGTTTTCAAATGGGTCGGCATTGAATGTGGCAGATAGTCCGCTGCCTTCAGAGTCGGAATTGCCTATTGTAATGTTCGGACGGAAGAGTACGCGTGAGAGTGTATCGGGTTTCCACTCAATCTTGAAGTCGCTGCCGACGTTCTTGCTTCGATTGATATTGCGGTTGTAGGAGTTAGAGAATGATGAGTTTGTGGTGATGAAGTTTTGCGAACTGGAGTAGCGTATGGTGTTGTTCTTCGACCATGTGTAGCGCACGTTTCCTCCTATTTCGAGGTCGTCAAGTCCGATGTTGAGGTTGAGACCCGTCTGTCCGTTGGTGCGAGTGCCTCCTCCGCCAGTGTTGCCGAGGTTGCCTATGAGCGATGCCTGCAGCTTGTCCTGGAAACGGTTGACCGTGAAGCGGCTTGTGTAGCGGTCCTTTGTACCGATGCCTCCGTTTATGTTTCCGAACCATCCGTTTTTCATGCCTTTCTTGATGGTGAGGTCGATGACGGTTTCTTCCTGTCCGTCGTCAATGCCTGTGATGCGTGCAAGGTCGCTCTTCTTCTCGTATGTCTTGATTTTGTCGACGATGTCGGTAGGTATGTTCTTCATGGCCATGCTTTTCTCGTTGGAGAAGAACTCTTTGCCTTCGACGAGAATCTTGCTGACCGATTTTCCGTTAATCTTTATGCTTCCGTCATCTTCGACTTCTGCTCCGGGGAGTTTCTTTACGAGTTCCTCAAGCACGGAACCTTCTGGAACCTTGAATGCCGCTGCGTTGAACATGACGGTGTCGTCCTTGACGGTCACTTCCTGCAGTTTGCCTTCGATTACGGCTGTTTCGAGCATGGTGGCATCGGGCTTAAGCGCTATGGTTCCCACGCTGATGAGGTCGCGGCGCTTCTCAATCTTTATGCTGCGGTACATGTCCTTAAATCCGATGTATGTGGCCTTGAGGATGAAGTTGCCCTTCTTGATGTCCTTGATATGGAATGTTCCTGACGAGTTTGTGGCCGAACCAGCAACCATTTTGGTTGTGTCGGAGGTCATCAGCATGACGTTGCAGTTAGGAAGAGATTCGCCGCTCTCGTTGTCGATGATTCGTCCCTTGACGCCGTATTCGGATGAAGACGTTTGGGAAAATGCTAAGGAGGTGAATGTCAGGAGTAAAAATGTTGTGCAGAAATGTTTGATTTCGTGTATCATCTTGTTTTGCTATTTTAAACGCAACCGTGTTTATGATGTAAATTTTTCTTTAAGGTTTAAAAGCAAATGTTTTTGTTTCTTTGTTTTTGTGGACTTCGCAAATATCCTTACTTTTGTAGGTCTTGAATAGATAATTATGAGAAAAAGCGAACTTTATGCAGCAGTTATAAGGTATTTTGAGCGTGAGATGCCGGTGGTCGATACGGAACTTGAATACGGCAGCACGTTTCAGTTGCTTGTGGCGGTGGTGCTGTCGGCTCAGTGTACCGACAAGAGGGTGAATATGGTGACTCCGCGCCTGTTTGCCGACTATCCTACAGCGGAGGTTATGGCAGAGGCATCGCCGGAAGTGATATTTGAATATATCAAGAGCATTAGTTACCCAAATAATAAGGCGAAGCACTTGGTAGGCTTGTCGCAAATGCTCATGGAGAAATATGGCGGCGAAGTGCCGGATACGCTTGAACAGCTGACCGCATTGCCTGGAGTGGGGCGGAAGACTGCCAATGTCATTCAGGCGGTGGTGTGGGGCAAGGCTGCAATGGCAGTAGATACTCATATATTCAGGGTGAGCCGCAGGCTTGGTCTTGTTCCGCCTTCTTGCACCACGCCGTATGCCGTTGAACGCGAATTGGTGAAGCATCTGCCTGCCGACATCATTCCGCGCGCTCATCATTGGCTTCTTCTGCATGGCAGGTACGTATGTCAATCACGCACTCCCAAATGTGATAAGTGCGGACTTTGTGATATTTGCAAGAATGTAAGAATGAAAAAAGTGGGAAAGTGAAAAAAAATAATTATATTTGCATCTGTTTAGCATTAAAAATCACAAACTTATTTAAATAGGAGAATTATGAATATCAATGACTACAAGTTTGCCGGTAAGAAGGCAATCGTGCGCGTAGACTTTAACGTGCCACTTGACGAGAATGGAAAGATTACAGACGACACACGTATTCGCGGTGCGTTGCCTACATTGAAGAAGGTGCTTGATGAAGGCGGCAGCCTTATCATCATGTCGCACATGGGCAAGCCAAAGGGAAAGGTTAACCCTAAGTTCTCTCTCAGCCAGATTGTTGACGCTGTAAGTGAAAAATTGGGCGTTGCCGTTAAGTTCGTAGACGACTGCCAGAAGGCACAGGAAGCTGCGGCTGCTCTTCAGCCAGGTGAAGTAATCCTCCTTGAAAACCTCCGTTTCTACGGTGAGGAAGAAGGCAAGCCTGTAGGTATCGATAAGGCAGACCCTGCATACGAAGAGGCTAAGAAGGCAATGAAGGCAAGCCAGAAGGAATTCTCTAAGGTTCTTGCTTCTTACGCTGACTGCTACATCAACGATGCATTCGGTACTGCTCACCGCAAGCACGCTTCAACAGCTGTTATCGCTGACTATTTCGATGCTGACAACAAGATGCTCGGTCTTCTCATGGAGAAGGAAGTTCAGGCTGTTGACAACATCCTTAGCAACATCAAGCGTCCGTTCACTGCCATCATGGGAGGCTCAAAGGTTTCAACTAAGATTGGTATCATCGAAAACCTCATGGGTAAGGTTGACAACTTGATTCTTTGCGGTGGTATGACATATACATTCGCTAAGGCTCAGGGAGGTGAAATCGGTAACTCTATCGTTGAGATGGATAAGCTTGACCTCGCTCTTGACATCATCAAGCAGGCTGAAGAGAAGGGCGTAAATCTTGTACTTGGAACTGACTGCGTAGCGGCTGATGCATTCTCTAACGACGCTAACACTCAGATTTGCCCTGCAAACGCTATTCCAGAAGGTTGGGAAGGTCTTGATGCAGGTCCTGAGACTCGCGAGAAGTTCAAGGCTGCTATTGAGGACGCTAAGACTATTCTTTGGAACGGTCCTGCAGGCGTGTTCGAGTTCGACAACTTCACAGCTGGTTCAAAGGCTATCGCTGACGCTATCGCTACAGCAACTGCTAACGGTGCATTCTCACTCATCGGTGGTGGCGACTCTGTAGCTTGTATCAACAAGTTCGGCATGGCAGATCAGGTTTCTTACATTTCAACAGGTGGTGGCGCGCTTCTCGAGGCTATCGAGGGTAAGGTGCTCCCAGGTGTTGCTGCTGTTAAGGGATAATATTCATACTTATTTCACCCCAACACTCCTTCAAAATGGGAGAGTTGGGGTGTATTCTTTTGTTTAGACAGATATTGATTTATGAAAATGAACAAACTTATTGTGTTGGCGTTCTCCTTGTTGAGCGTTGCGCTTATAGGGTGTAACGGACAAGGTGGTGAAAACGTGGCTGTAGAGAGTACGGATTCGGCATCGCTTCGGATAGCAGTGTTGCCAACAGTGCATTGTCTGCCGTTTTTCGTTGCAGAAAAACACGGTATGTACGAGGCTGCAGGCTTGGACGTTTCGCTGAGTGTGTACGATGCCGCTATGGATGCTGATACGGCGTTTGTAAATGGCGGTGTCAACCTGCTTGCTACTGATGTGGCTAAGTTTGTGCATTTGAGGAATAGCGGTGTGGGTGTTGCTGCAGTGCTTAACTACGACGCTCCTCTTTATCTTCTTGCTTCGAAGGAGTCTGGATTGAAGGGCAAGGATGGTTTGGACGAGAAGGTTATAGCGGTGACTCGAAATTCGTGGGAGGACATGGCTGCTGACATGATTGTGGAATCTGTAGGGCTTACAACAGAGGACCTTAACAGACCGCAGATAAACAATTTGAGCCTGCGGGCAAATATGCTGATGCAAAACCAATATGACGGTGCTGTTTTGCCAGAACCTTGGGCTGCAATGTGTGAGGAGATGGGTGCGGTGCGCTTGTGTGCCACATCTGATTTTGGGCTGAAAATGGGTGTGCTTGTGGCTCAAGACTCGCTGACGGCTAAGCGTGCAGAAGACATCAGCAAACTCTTTGAAGTCTATGATATGGCTGTTGACACACTGAACAGTCTCTTGAAGTCGAAACGTAATGTGAAATCATATATGCCAGTGGCTGCTACAGCCGATGTGCCTGATTCACTTTTAAATATAAGTGAATATTCTGATGCTGCTTTGCTGTCGGATTCAGTGTTGTCCGTTACGGAAAAATGGGTGAAGGAGCGTGAATGGTTGAAGAACAGGTGACGTGGGTCGCATCGCAATAATGTGTATTTAGATGAAACTGACTGCAGCTTTGCGACAAGCTAAGTTTGTCGATATTTTTGAATTGCTTGATTCTAAACTAAAGGGTTTGCAGGACTGGGGTCTTGCTGAGGAGTTGAGCGATATACGCAACACCTACACGATGATGTTGCGTTTTATGGTTAAGGGCGTTAATGACCCGGAATCTCCGCGTCTGCTCAATGAGCTCCTGCGCCGTTCTTATGCGCTTGCAGATCGTGCTGACAGACTTCTGCGCTTTAAACGCCAGCACAGTGACAAGTATATGCGCACTTGCCGCGAGGAACATCTTGAGATGGAGAATATTCTGATGACGCTTGAGTCGTATTGGCGAGAAATGGAGCGTCTGAAAGGTGAGCGTGAAACTAAGCGCGAATATGCCGAAGCGGAACTGATTGACATGCATGAGAAGGCTGTCGTGGACATGTTTGATTATGTATGGACTTCTGACGTATGGAGACGGAACGACTATGATGTTGCAGACAAGATACTCCAGTCCGACGCTGTGGGCAGTTTTGACAAGGCTGTTCTTGTGAGCGCTGTTACCCTGTCATTGCTGGAGATGTTTGACGAGCGCAAGGTGATGATTCTTTTCGATGCTTATCTTGATGCGGATGTTGAGGTTAACCAGCGTGCTATAGTTGGACTATTGCTTGTGTTGCGCAAATATGATGAGCGCATACAGCATTATCCTGAAATCGTTTCGCGTCTTTCGCTCTACGCTGAGGGCGATGCTTTTGTAAAGAATATCTATGTTGTGATGATGCAGCTCCAGTTCAGCAAGATGACGGATAAGGTCAGCGATAAGATGCGCACAGACATAATCCCGACCATTATGAAAAGCAAAAATTTCAAGAAGAATGGTTTGGGGATTACAGAAGTGGATGCGGATTTTTTGAAGAACGGTGAGAATCCTGAGTGGTTCAGTACAGACAATGACGACAAGGCGTCGGCAAAAATCCGTGAGATGGCTGACTTGCAGTTGGAGGGGGCTGATGTCTATATGGGTACGTTTGCATATATGAAGTCTTACCCCTTCTTCAACAAGGCGTCTCACTGGTTCTATCCTTTCACGTTTGATGTGCCTGATATGCTCGATGCTAAGAAGTTGCTTGAGGGAAAGTCCTCGTTGGTGGTCAAGGCTATGCTTGGTGCGTCGCCCTTCTGCAATAGTGATAAGTTTTCGTTCTGCTTGATGATGAAGACTATCGGCGCAGCGGCAGAGCAGATGCTTGCTAAGCAGGTTGAGAATGAGGCGGGTGAAAATATGGATCTGATACTTGACGATGCAATGAAGCGCAAACTTAAGCAGACTGACGTGTCGCGTTTCTATATATACGACTTGTACCGTTTTTTTAAGGCGTATACGTTCAAGTCGGAGTTTACAGATGTGTTCTCAGTGAAAGAGCCGTCGTTCACTCCGTTGGTTACGGATTCTCTTGCATTTATGCTTGCTCACGAAGAGGAGTTGCTTTCGCTCGGCGAGTTTTTCATGCGTAAGTCCTTCTATAGCGAGGCGATGCAAATATTTCTGTCCCTCTCTCCTAATGAGGTTGAGGAGGATGCGCATTTGTGGCAGAAGATAGGTTTTTGCCAACAGAAGTCGGGCGACAATGTCGGTGCGCTTAGGAGTTATCTTGTGGCGGACAATCTTCAGCCTGATTCTAAGTGGACAATGAAGCATTTGGCTGCTGTGGCTTATGAGACGAAGAATTTCGGCACTGCTGAACGCTATTACGACCAGTTGCTTGAGGCTGATGGTGACAACATAAAACTGCTTCAGATGAAGGTGAAATGCCTTATGGAGACAAGGCGCTACGAAGATGCTATCCCGTTCCTATATAAGATTGATTATCTGAGCGACAAGTCCGTGTCTTCTCAGTATATGCTTGCTTTAGCGCAGTTGCTGAACGGCGAGACGGATAAGTCTGCCGATACGCTTGAGTCGTGCCTTGCTGACAATCCGAACGCTACGGATGTGGTGGTGCTGCTTGCTCATGTGCGTCTGATTCAGGGCCGGGTGGCTGATGCTTATGCGCTTTACCGCCAGTTCTATAATGGAAGCGATTCATTTGGTGAAGCGTTTTGGGAGGATGTCGCTTTGTTCGAGGAGGTATTGGGTGTTGACCGTGGTAATTTTAAACTTATATATGATGCCGTGTGCCTTGGCGCATTAGACGACTGATGGAAAATTCGTTGCTTGCAATATATCGTCAGCGTGAACTTCTCACAATGGAATATGAGGCGGAGAAGGAAGAGTTTCGTGTCAATGCCGAGAAGATGGGCATAGAGCGCAAGGTTAGGCGTGGTCTCTGTTGGTATCCAGTCACTGTTGGGAGTAGTTATTATAATTCTCTTAATCAGTTTGTTGTCGAGATTTGTCGCACTGATACTGAAGATGATATTGAACATTTGTTTGAGTATGGCAAACCAGTGCGTTTCTTTTCAATCCATACGGGTTTAGGTGCGAAAGCGGAGGGGGCTTCTAAGGCTATAAAGTTGCTGAATCATTCTTGCCATGTTAGTTATGCAGACGCAAATCGTATGGTTGTCTGCCTGCCTTCATCACAGGCGTTGGCCGATATTCAGGCGGTGGATAAACTTGGAGTGCAGCTGTTTTTCGATGAGACCAGTTACCGCACCATGTTTCATGCGCTCGACGATGTCATAAATGCAAAGAACAATCGCCTTGAGTATTTGCGCAATCTTTTTGCAGGACAGACGAAGCCGCAGAAATTTACTTTCAATCCCTTGCGTTTTCCGTGGTTGAACACAACTCAGGAGAGGGCTGTCAATGAGGTGTTGTGGGCGAAGGATGTGGCGGTGGTGCATGGTCCTCCTGGTACGGGCAAGACGACCACGCTCGTGGAGGCTATTTATGAAACTCTGCGCCGCGAAACACAGGTGCTTGTGTGTGCTCAGAGCAATATGGCTGTCGACTGGATTAGCGAGAAACTCGTTGACCACGGAGTGCCTGTGTTGCGCATTGGAAATCCGTCGCGTGTCAACGACAAAATGCTGTCGTTCACTTATGAACGCAAGTTTGAGAGCCATCCCGACTATTCCGATTTGTGGAACATACGCAAGGCTATACGTGACATACGCGAAAATCGCAAGAAGGGCGACAATGTGCATCAGAAACTTAGCCGTCTGCGCGAGCGTGCCGACGAACTTGAGATGCGCATTAATGCGTCGTTGTTCAGTGAGGCAAGGGTGGTGGCTTGCACGCTCGTCGGTTCTGCCAGCAAAATACTTGTCGGACATACATTCTCTACGATATTTATTGACGAGGCTGCTCAGGCGCTTGAAGCCGCCTGCTGGATTGGCATACGTCGTGCCAGCAGGGTGGTGCTTGCTGGAGACCATCAGCAGTTGCCCCCAACGATAAAGTGTTATGAAGCCATGCGCCAGGTGCTTGGCACTACGCTTATGGAGCGCATTGTGCGCAATCAGCCCGATGCCGTCACACTTCTGCGAGTGCAGTATCGCATGAACGATGCCATTATGCGTTTCTCTTCCCGATGGTTTTATGACGGCAAAGTCGAGTCTGCCCCTGAGGTGACGGGGCGCAGTGTGCTTGATTATGACACTCCTATGGTATGGGTTGACACTTCCAGTCCCGATGTGCGCGAGAAGTATAAAATGGCGCAAGTGGAGTCTGCTGCTGATGCAGCTGAAAATGATTTTGCAGAGCAGTATGTGGGCGAGAATCACGGTCGAGTCAACAAGGCTGAGGCAGAAATGACCCTTATGCTTCTTGAGGAATATATTGAGAAGATTGGCAAGCAGAGATTTCTTGACGAGCGTCTTGACGTAGGAGTCATCAGTCCTTACAAGGTGCAGACGCAATACATCCGCTCGCTTGTGAAGAAACGTCAGTATTTCAAGCCGTTGCGCCAATACATTACCGTCAATACTGTCGATGGTTTTCAAGGGCAGGAACGCGACATAATGATGATAAGTCTTGTACGCTCAAACGACTCTGGACAGATAGGTTTCCTCTCCGACCTTCGACGCATGAATGTGGCAATCACTCGTGCTCGAATGAAACTCATAATCATAGGTGATGCGTCTACGCTTTCCCATCATCCTTTCTATAAGAAACTCCACGAATATGTGCTACAGACAATGGACTAAGGTGCAGTGATTTCTCCACCGCGGTCGCGTCGTGTCAGCACCGCGGTCGTGTTGTATCAGCACCGCAGTCGTGTCATGTAAGCACCGCGGTCGTGTTTCATCACGAGGGCGGTGGCGATTTTAATGTTTTTTAATTGCTTGTAGCATGTTTTGTGAGTGTTTGAGGGGGCGCATTCCGCAAAAAGTGATAACTTTGCGTTGTATATTGTAAAATGATGAATTATGAAAAATAAGTTTCTTTTCAGTTTGCTTGCAGTTGCAGTTCTTTTGACTATGACCGGATGTGAAGATGATGACAAGGTCGCTTCTGTTCCGTCGTATGCAAGCGTTGAAGTTTCTGATGATATTTACACAGGACAGAAGGGAACGGCAGACGTGCAGATTTCCTATGCCGGCGCTTATGTTCTTCATGCCGACAATTCGTATACTCTAAGCAAAGGCGGAAGGATTTACGGACAGGGCTCATTCCGTGTGGTCGACCCTCGCGACAATGCACCTCATTTTGAGTTTGTCGCTCCTTCCGAACCTGGAATTTACTCTTTGAATTTCAGTTCAAGATTTTCTTTCTATGTTGATTTGCCAAACGGCGGAATCTATGGAAAATCAAATTCTGTCAGCACTCAAGTCAATGTTATGCTTGCCGATGCTGTTGACGCTTGTTGGGGCGACAGCCGTGAGCGTCTTGCTCAGGTGCTTAGCGTTAAGGACACTCTTTACGATGCCAGTGCTTGCAAGGTATGGAAAGGCAGACTTGCATTCTATGATATGGAAGCAAGCGACCTTGATTCGTTGGGCGAAAATTCAGAAAGAATCTATATGTTCGATGCTGAAGGCGGATTGTTCAAAGTGGAGGAGCGTACAGCATTTGCACTGAAATACAAACAGTCGTATAAAGAATCAGGTGTGGTCAACGACAGCATTTCAAGCATGGACATATATCCTCATCTTATGGGTGTGGGCAATATGAACACGCTTATGGGAATTGGTTCGTCGGATTACTATGAGAAGGTGGGCGACCCTGTCCTTGAAGGCGAGGCTAAAGATATATACCCTATAAAAGACTGGGGCAAGTACGAAGCAGACGAGGCAAAAGCAAAACTTATCAACGCTTTCTGGAGCGGTGCGCTTGAATCCTACAGTCAGGAATGGGTGCTGATGCGTGAAGACGGCGTTACAGAAGTTACAAAGTGTACAGTACGTGCTTATGCAAAAGACGACAAGTTTGTGATTGAGCGAATTTTTGAAAAGAAATAATAAAACTATAAATAAGAAGACGAAAGATGAATGAATTGACACTAAAGTACGGTTGCAATCCCAACCAGAAACCATCACGTATCTACATGCAGGAAGGTGAACTTCCAATTGAAGTATTGAGCGGACGTCCAGGATATATCAACCTGCTCGACGCACTCAACAGCTGGCAGTTAGTTAAGGAACTTAAGGCAGCAACAGGGCTTCCTTCTGCAGCATCATTTAAGCATGTGAGTCCCGCTGGTGCGGCAGTAGGTTTGCCAATGAGCGACACGCTTAAGAAAATATATTTTGTTGATGATATAAAAGTGCCGCTGACACCAATAGCTACAGCATATGCTCGTGCACGCGGTGCAGACCGCATGTCTTCTTACGGCGACTTCATCGCACTCAGCGACACTTGCGACGAAGCAACAGCATTGCTCATCAAGCGTGAAGTGTCTGACGGAGTTATCGCTCCTGACTACACTCCTGAAGCATTGGAAATATTGAAGGAAAAGCGTAAGGGTACATACAATGTCATCAAGATTGACCCAGCTTACAAACCAAACCCAATCGAGACAAAGCAGGTGTTCGGAATTACATTTGAGCAGGGACGTAATGAAATAGACCTTTCTGACGACTCGTTATTTGAAAATATTCCAACACAGAGCAAGAACTTCTCAGAGGAAGCAAAGCGCGACCTCAAGATTGCGCTCATCACATTGAAGTATACACAGAGCAATAGCGTATGCTACGTTAAGGACGGACAGGCTATTGGTATCGGAGCAGGACAGCAGAGCCGCATCCATTGCACACGTTTGGCAGGCAACAAAGCAGACATCTGGTGGTTGCGTCAGTGTCCAAAAGTGATGAACTTGCCTTTCAAAGAAGGAATACGCCGTGCTGACCGTGACAATACAATCGACGTGTATATTGGCGATGAGTGGGAGGATGTTCTTCGCGAAGGCACATGGCAGATGTTCTTTACAGAGAAACCAGAACCGCTGACGATGGAGGAAAAGAAGGCATGGCTGGCACAGAATAAGGGCGTAAGCCTTGGAAGTGACGCATTCTTCCCATTTGGCGACAACATAGAGCGTGCGCATAAGAGCGGTGTGGAATATATTGCTCAGGCAGGAGGTTCAGTGCGTGACGACCATGTTATCGACACATGCGATAAATATGGCATTACAATGGCGTTCACAGGCGTACGCTTGTTCCACCACTAATAAATGAATCACAGAACCAATGGCAACAGAAAATGAAATAGCTAATGCCATATTGAACGGCATAAACTTTGGCGGGATGAAAAAGGGACCGTCTAAGGATACCGGTAAAGTGAAGACAAAAGCACGTAAGAAAGCATACATTACAGGTGCTCATGGGTCGGGCGCTGCCAAGCATAAGGCGGAAATAAGGCAGAACAGAAAAAATCGTCCAACGCAAAAGAAATAGCATTGAGATGAATAAATTCAAAGTTGCACTGTTTGACCTTGACGGAACGATACTTGACACAGAGGGTGAGTATACCGAATTTTGGGGAGGTATAGGACGCATATATCATCCCGAAATGCCTGATTTTGCAAGTGTCATCAAAGGGACTACGCTGACTCAGATATTCTCAAAGTATTTTCCTGATGCGGACATACAAGAGAGTATTACTTCCAAATTGGATGAATGGGAAAAGGGTATGCAGTACAGATTCGTTGACGGAGCAGAAGAATTTGTTTCTTTTCTGAAGTCACGAGGTGTGAAGACTGCTATTGTGACAAGTTCAAACGAAAAGAAAATGGAAAGCGTGCGACTTAAGTCTCCTTCCATAATGAGACTGTTTGACAAGGTGCTCACTTCCGAAATGTTCTCACACTCCAAACCTCATCCGGACTGCTATCAGCTTGGTGCCAAAGTGTTCGGAGTGGAAAAAGAACAGTGCATAGTCTTTGAAGATGCATTCACTGGACTTCAGGCTGGCCGTAGTGCTGGTATGTTCACAGTGGGACTTGCCACTACGAATTCGCCTGATTCAATAAGAGACAAGTGTGATTTCGTTGTCGACGATTTCACAGACGAGCGTCTGAAGGACTTCTTTATATAAATTACTATAATAAACCAATACAAATTTGAACATAAAATGGCTGGATATTTAGTAGATGATAAACGTAAGGTCACTACTCACCGTTTGATTCAGATGAAGCAGGAGGGTAAGAAAATAGCAATGCTTACTTCCTATGATTATACAACAGCGCAAATTGTTGATGGTGCAGGAATGGACATCATTCTAGTAGGTGACTCTGCATCAAATGTGATGGCAGGCAATATTACAACATTGCCCATTACGCTTGACCAAATGATTTATCATGCAAAAGCTGTTGTAAGGGCTACTCAGAGAGCGCTTGTGGTTTGCGACATGCCTTTTGGAACATATCAGGTAAACTCAACCGAAGGCGTAAGCAATGCTATCAGAATAATGAAGGAAAGCCATTGCGATGCTCTAAAACTTGAAGGCGGTGTGGAAATCATTGATACGGTAAAGAAGATTCTTGCGGCAGGAATACCGATAATGGGACACCTCGGACTGACTCCGCAGAGCATTAATAAGTTTGGAACATATACAGTCCGTGCCCGTGAAGAAGCCGAAGCGGCAAAACTAATCAGCGATGCGCACGCTCTTGAAGAAGCAGGATGTTTTGCGATTGTTTTGGAGAAGATTCCTGCAGCTTTGGCAGAACGCGTGACAAAGGAACTTACCATTCCTGTAATAGGTATTGGAGCAGGAGGAGCGTGTGACGGGCAGGTTCTGGTTGTGTCCGATATGTTAGGAATGACGAAAGGTTTTTCACCAAAATTCTTGCGCCGTTATGCCGATTTAAATACTATAATGACGGATGCTATTGGTCATTATATAGAAGATGTGAAGAATTGCGACTTCCCTAATGAGAATGAGCAATATTGATAATAATAGAACATGATAAATATAGGGCGAGATATTCTCGCCCTAATTGGTTTTATGCAGAAAGTTGCAGTTGTCATATTAAATTGGAACGGACGGGAGATGATGCGCAAGTATCTTCCCTCGGTCTTGAAATGCAGTTGCTCTGGCGGAGTGGATTGCAGTGTCATTGTTGCCGACAATGCTTCTACTGATGCTTCGCTTGAAATGCTGAAGGAGGAGTTCCCTGATGTGGAGACTATCGTGCTCGACAAGAACTATGGTTTTGCGGAGGGCTATAACCGTGCGCTTCGTCAGGTTGATGCTGAGTATTGCCTGTTGCTCAATTCCGATGTGGAGATACGTCAGGAAGGGTGGCTAAGTCCGATGGTTGAGTACATGGACAGCCATCCGCAGTGTGCTGCGTGTCAGCCTAAACTCATGGCGCTTCGTCAGCCCGATGAGTTTGAGTATGCCGGTGCTGCCGGAGGTTTTCTCGACAAGTATGGCTACCCGTTCTGCAGGGGACGAGTGTTCGGTGTGGTGGAGAAGGATAGGGGACAATATGATGATTGCCGTTCGTTGCTGTGGGCAACAGGTGCAGCCCTTATGGTGCGCACTGCCGACTTTTGGGAAGCAGGCGGACTGGACGGACGTTTCTTTGCCCACATGGAGGAGATTGACCTCTGTTGGCGACTGCGCACAATGGGGCGTGACATAGTGTGCATTGCTGAAAGTACCGCCTACCATCTTGGTGGAGCAACATTGAACCAGGGCAATCCGCGCAAGACTTTCCTCAATTTCCGCAATAATCTGCTGATGCTCTATAAGAATTTGCCGGAGGAGGAACTGGCGAGTGTGATGCGTGTGCGTTGGTGGCTCGACATGCTTGCCGCCATGCAGTTTCTTGCTAAGTTCGACTTGGGCAATTTTAAGGCTGTGCTCAAGGCAAACAAGGAGTTCTGTCGTATGCGTCCAGAGTTTGAGGCGGACAGAAAACGCAATTTGGAACGCAGGAAGATTGCAGGCAGAGTGCCCGAGCGTTGCGACTTCTCCATCCTGTGGCAGTTCTATGTCAAGGGAAAGAAGACGTTTGGGGAATTGAGTGTGGAATGTAGAAAGTAGATTGTAGAATGTAGAAGGTCTGTTGTGAGTAGTAGGTTGGCCATATTGTTCTGTTTGTTTCTTCTCTCGCTCGTTTGCCGTGCGGAAGAAGGAAGGGGCGACTTTTCCATTGTTGGTGCATGGGTGCTGGAGAGCGAGATTGCACCTGACGGAAAGGAAACGAAGTCTGTATATACAGGCTACACCCGATGTAAGATATACGATGCCGACAGTACTTACTACACTGTGCAACTTCATGCCGTGGGCGATGAGATGATGATTATTGCCCATGAGATGGGACGCTACCGTCTTGACGATTCCATTTATATGGAGCGTGACCGCGTGATGCCTTTCCGCATTATCAATGATTCCACCATAATGATGGAATATGATGGGTATAAAGAGACAATGGTGCGGTCTGCAACCATGACCGAGGAACGTAAGGAGGAAATAAGGGAACTTGTGCGCAAACATCCTGACGATGGAGATGCTCCGGTGAAACATTTTGTGCTTTCCACAACCGAACGAGAATTGAAAGCCGAAAATCGCTTCTTCTCCTATATACTTATTATAATGTGTGCGTTTGCCATAGTTGGTGTTGTCTACGTCATTCGTCTTCGTCGACATAAACGTGAGATGGAGAGGAAACTTGCTGAAATAGAAGAGACGAACCGACTGCGTCCTGAACCAGTGGCAAATGCCATGAAGAATGTGGAGACGGACTTCTTCCAGTCCGATTATTATCGCATGATACGTAGCCGTATTGATGCAGGGGAGAATATCAAAATGAATGATTGGAAGGAAATGGAACGCCAGCTTAGGATTGTCTATCCCAACTTTGCAAGCAGTTTGTTCAGTCTTCACAACATGTCGCAAACAGAGTGGCAAGTGTGTATGCTCTTGAAATTTCGCGTAAAACCAGCCGACATTGCCTTGGTGCTCAAAAAAGACAAGAGCAGCATCAGCAGCATCCGTTCACGCCTCTATAGAAAAGTGTTCGATAAACCAGGAACAGGAAAAGACTGGGACGAGTTTGTCCTGACTCTGTGAAATGCGCGTTTCCCTTGATTATTAATGTGTTGTGTCGAGTTTGCAAACTATTTGCAAACTCTGCTTTTTTGTTTCGTGCATAAATGCCAACTAAATGCCAACCCATTTATTGGGAGGAAACATCAAGATTGGATAGTTTTGTAAGCATAATTCAAAAATACTATTAACATGAGAAGAATTGTATTCCTTTTATTCACGCTATTGTCAAGCATGATGGTGCAGGCAAAAGCGAGAGTGAGCGACAAGCCTGCGTTTGCTTCGACAAGCACATCTGACTTGTTACCTGTTAAGGTGGAGCATCTGAAGAAAAAGACAGTTGTACACTTTCGGATGAATTGTGCTCACCGACGTAACTGGAGTATGGAAGGTGCACGACTGGAATGTGAAGGCAGAGTATATAAGTATATCAGTGGCCGACTGATTACGCACGATGGATCTATGGTGTTGTCAGACGAAACGTTTGAAATAGGCAAGGAGTATGATAAGAATCCTATGCAGGATTCGCTCATCCTCACTTTTGAATCATTGCCCAAGAAAACTGTGATGTTTGACTATATTGAAGGTGATAACTCAAGTAGTTGGAAAATATACGGCATACGCCTTGACGGTAAACTGCATCCATTCCGATTGCCGGCATACAAGAAACCCGAAAATACCGACGAACCACTCAAACCATTGACTCTGACGCATGGTAAGGCCAAGGCTACAATAAGGGTATATGGTGGAAGTGGAGTTGACTATTTTGGAGATTCAGCACGCAATCCTTTGACGGGAGACTATGAAGAAGAAACTGTTTATGAAGATTCTGTTACGCAGTTTTGCCACCCGGCATTCATGCCGATGATGCCTCAATTCATCGGACATCCAGTTGACCCCAGTATGGGACGCGTTGATCAATTCTGGCTTTACATAATACCGGGAGAAACACTGACATTGGACATCGACGCAGCGGCATGTGTGGCACGTGTGCACGATTTTGCCGCAGGCAAGCCTGCTCCGAGTGATTGTTATCGGGTAGGCGGTAGTATTGGCGACCTCAATCAGGTGGTACTTGAGAACATGCACTTCATCCGGGGATTTATAAAGGAGATGCCTGTCTTTGTTAAAGGAGAGACGTATGCCCAGTGGTGCGACAAGGTGTGGCAGTGTTATGACTCCCTCCGGCAGGAAGTGTTGAAGAAAAGGGACTATACGCAGCGACAGAAAGATATGCTCCAATTACTTGTGGACAACATTTATTTGGCGACACGCAGGAATTACGAACCATTATTACAATGGCGCATAGGGTATGGGAACGACATCAGTGAAGTGATTGCCGAAATGAATAAGACATATACTCATCTTGACCCCCATGCAAAGGATTTGATGCTCTATCGCGACGGACGTTCATTCTATCTCCCCCTTAACCTTAGCAATTTACCTTATTTGGAGGCTAACGGAATGGACAAGGGCGAGGTTTACGATATGATGAAAGCATACGCAAGTGCTAAAGTGGTGGGCGACAAACTCAGGGCTGGCGAAGTGCAACCTGACAGTATCATCCAGTCGGTTCATCCTTATTTCCAACAGGTGTTAAAGGTGAAAAACGACAGCGTGAAGATGCAGTTGGAAAGATTGAAGAAGGAGGCAGCCGACCGTATGAAACCGACTCCCGACGCTGTTCCTGAAGAGATGCTCAACGCCATAGCTGCACAATATCCGGGCAAAGCGGTGTTCATTGATTGCTGGGCAACTTGGTGTGTTCCCTGCATGAAGGGTATTGAAGCTATGGAGGCGATGAAGGAACAGATGAAGGGACTTGATGTAGTGTTTGTCTATCTCACCAATGAGACGAGCCAGATGGATGCATGGAGCGAACAGGTAATAAGGATTCCGGGGCAACACTATCGTATCAAGAGTGATATTTGGAACAAAATTCCCGGATTGGGAGCAATTCCCCAATATTATCTCTACGACCGCCAAGGCAAACGTGTGTGGGAAACCACGGGATTTGGCAAAGAGACTTTGAAGGAGATTGAAACGGAAATTAACAGAGTGCTTGAACAATAAAAATCGGACATGAAAAAGACTTTATTTTCCATTTGCACCCTTTTCGGAAAATAATTGAAAATGCAAGTTGTTGTAGAGCATCATTTATTAGTTATAATTATGAAGAAACTATTTCTGTTGATTGCTTTATTTGTTGTAGCAATCATGCCTGTAGAGGCTAAAAAAGAAAAAGTTAAGCCTGAGCAGAAGGGACTTGCAACAATCAACATTGCAAAGGCAAAGGTGCATGTGGAATTTCTTGCTTCCGATGTGTTGAAAGGACGTGAGGCCGGCACCGAATGGGGACATATTGCTGGGGAATATCTTGTGGCGGTTCTCAAGCAGATGGGGGCGACACCACTCTTCGGTAATAGTTTTGTGCAGCCTTTTAAGGGATATTCATTGTATTATAGTAAAGCATCAGGATACACTGTTGTTCCCGAAGGAATAGAACAGATAAAGAAGGGGCCTTATCGTGTGGCAAATATGCGTAATATCCTTGCAAAAATAGAAGGCAAGAATCCAGATGAGATAGTTGTTGTAGGTGCGCATTATGACCATCTGGGATATGACCCGATGCTTGCTGATGATTGCATCTACAATGGTGCTGATGACAATGCATCAGGTGTGCAAGCGGTTCTTCAGCTATTACAGGCATTCATCGCCACTGGTGAACAACCCGAAAGAACGGTGATATTTTCCTTGTGGGATGGAGAGGAGAAAGGTCTGTGCGGTTCTAAATATTTCGTAAACAACTTTGCTGATATCAAGAAGGTAAAAGGATATATGAACTTCGACATGATTGGTCGTGATTGCGTTGAAGACCGCAAGAATCATTTTAATTTTATGTATACTGCCAAAGACTCCGTTTATGCAGAATGGCTAAAGAATGACATCAAGCAATACTCGCTTGCACTCGATCCAAGTTATAACTCTTCTGACGACTTTAGCCGTGGTAGCGACCAAGTTCCATTCTTCAATGCTGGCGCTTCAATCGTGTGGTATCAGACCGGCGCGCATCCTGACTATCATAAACCTTCTGATGAGAGCCATCGTATAAATTGGGATAAAATGGTGGAGATTACCAAAGCTGCATTCCTTTGTCTATGGAAAATGGCGAATTTATAAATGAATATATTTAATTTAAGATAACTAATTACGAAAGTGAACATGAAAAAGACCTTATTTTCCATTTGCACCCTTGCACTGATGGTATCAGTGCTGAGTTGCCAACAGACGAAAGAATCAAATGAAACAGACGAACTGCTGTGGGAACGCAAGAGTGCCCCTGCCGTTATTCTTGGGCGGTATGTTGACTGGAAGGCTGGTGACAATCCTTTTCCTCCTGGATTTTGGGTAAATCACGAGTCTTTGAAGGGTAATGGTTGCGAGATTACCAAAGATTCCATCAACGGAACATTCTCCATTACATACGACATCTGTTATCCGCTGCAACACAAATGCATGAACGGATTGAAAATCATGCTTTTCCCTGGCGATACCGTCAGACTCAATTACAGCAGAAGTGCTTTCGCTGCATGCGAAGCTTATAGGAGAGAGACACCACATGATAGCATCACTACGGAGAAGTTGCGTGAACTTTGGAATAAAGCAGTTCACATGGAAGGCACGAGTTTTGAAATGCCTCTGCCTGTTCATATGAAAGGTGTACATCTGGGAGTTAGTCATGAATATGCTTTAGAGCATTTTGAGGACACCTATGAAGAATGGGTTGATGTGTGCTGGGGTGAATTTCAAGATGTTGTGAAGCAATTGGACTCATTAGTCCTCACACCACGTGAACGGGAATACCTAAGAATGGATATTGAACAGGACTATCTACATAAGCTAAGAAATTTCGCTTTCGTGAAGAGATGTTCGCGCCTTGTAACCGACAAAGATTCGCTTGCAATGTACGAAGAGCAAATGACCTTCAAAGACCCTCATGCACCCGAACTGACTTATTACCGTAGCACGCTCGGCTTCTTTGCTTGCATGAAGAATTTGTTTAGTGAGGGAAGAGAGTATATACAAGCTAATGGATTGGAAGATTCTCCTTTAGGACGTTGGTTCAAGGAATTGGACGAAGCCAAGGCTGTGATGGATAGCGTGAAGGCCAATCTGCCAGTGAGCGAAAGTAAATTGGATAGCCTGTCACCGGAGTTTCAAGTACAAATACGAGAGATGCAGGCACTCATGAAAAGGGAGGCCGCTGATAGTAAAGGAATATGTAAAGACTTGCCGGAAGGCAAACCTGAGGAGTGGTTGCCTAAAATCGTGGCAGAGCACAAAGGACGCATCGTTTTCGTTGACTTCTGGGCTACATGGTGTGGTCCATGTCGTAAGGGTATGAATGAGATGGAGAGCGTGAAGGATAGTTTGAAAGAGAAGGGAGTCGATTTCGTTTATATCACTGACACAAGCAGCGACTCCAATGATTGGTTGGCGTACGTTGCCCGACATGAAGGAATCCACTACATTGTTCCCGAAGGCAAGAAGCAAGCCATGAAAATTCCCGACTACGAAAATGCCATACCACATTACCTTATTTACGACCGCGAAGGTAAGTTTGTTAAAGCCATCAGTGGCTGGCCTGGAGTGGAAAAGATGATGCAGGAACTTTCGGAAGTGCAATAAAATGAAAAACTTGTGAAAGATTTTATTGATGGCTCGGACGAAACTGTCCGTATAAGGGTGGGGGATGACTCCACCCTTTTTTGGTGCTCGGAACTTTGTGGAAAGTGTAATATGTTAGCGATGTAAGTAAACCTTTGGGCAATATTGGGGTCATGATAATAAATGACTATATTTGTGATGTGTTTTTAACTGAATAATCTTAAATAATAATATTAGTAACACAAGTATGAGAAAAAGTCTTTTGATGATGTTGCTCACTGTGTGTGTGGCAATTTCAGTTCAGGCTCGTCCGTTGTTTGGCGAGCAGAAGTTGTTTGTCGACGACTGGAGATTCAAACTTGAGTCGGGTGGCGACAAGATAAAGTTGAATGACGATGCGGAGAAGTGGCGCAAGGTGACTTTGCCTCACGACTGGTCGGTTGAGGGACGCTACAGCCACACTTATGGCAGTGCAACTGGTTATTTGCCTGGTGGACTTGGATGGTATGCAAAGTCGTTTAGTGTGCCTGAGAGTGCAAAGGGCAAGAAGGTGTTCATCTATTTCGAGGGTGTTTACAACCGTAGTAAGGTGTATCTCAATGGAAACCTGCTTGGCGAGCGTCCTAACGGGTATGTGTCGTTCATGTATGACTTGACTCCGTATTTGAAGTATGGCAATGAGATGAATGATATTCGCGTGGAGGTGGACCATACACGTTACATCGACTCTCGTTGGTACACTGGTTCGGGTATCTATCGCGATGTGTATCTTGTGTATGCCGAGCCTACTCACATTGACCTTTGGGGCACATACTGCATCACAAAGAATGTGACTAAGAGCAAGGCAGACTTCGTGGTTCAGACAACATTGCGCAATGAGCAGGTTAAGGCTGCAAAGGCAGAAGTGGAGCTTTCGCTTTACGACCGTGCAGACGGCAAACTTGTGGCTACAGCCAAGAAAGTTGTCAACTTGAAGGCTAATGACTCCATCGTTTGCGAGCAGACTCTTAAGGTTAAGAAGCCTAAGATGTGGAGCATAAAGAATCCGAACCTCTACCGCCTTGTCACAACCCTCTATGTTGACGGTAAGAAGACAGAGAGCAATGAGATAAGTACAGGTGTACGCACTTTGCGCTATGACCCTAATGAAGGTTTTTTCCTTAATGGCGAAAATACCAAGTTGAAGGGTGTGTGCATCCACCACGATGCAGGATGTTTGGGTGCTGCTGTTCCACGCGAAGTGTGGAAGCGTCGTCTTGAGCGTCTTCGCTACATGGGCTGTAATGCAATACGTATGAGCCACAACCCTCAGGCTCCTGACCTTTATGAACTTTGCGACGAAATGGGCTTCGTGGTTATGGACGAGGCGTTCGACGAATGGGAGTTCCCTAAGCGTAAGTGGGTTGAAGGTTGGAATGTGGGCAAACCAAACTACGACGGCAGTGCCGACTTTTTCCAGAAATGGTGTGAGAGAGACTTGCGTGACATAGTGCTTCGTGACCGCAACCATCCAAGTATTATAATGTGGAGTATTGGTAATGAGGTGGACTATCCTAACGACCCTTATTCTCACCCTGTTCTTGAGACGGGTACAATCAACCAGCCTGTTCATGGCGGTTACTTGAAGGATGCGCCTCAGGCTGAGCGATTGAGCGAAATTTCTGCTCGTCTTGCAAAGGTTGTTCGCACTTACGACCTTTCTCGTCCGGTAACAGCTGCTCTCGCTGGTGTTATCATGAGTAACCATACTGACTATCCGTTCAATGTGGACATCTGCGGATACAATTATACGGAGAACCGCTACGAACTAGACCACAAGACTTATCCTAAGCGTGTCATATACGGAAGTGAAACGGGTCGTGGTATTAACGAATGGAAGGCTGTTAGGGACAGCAAATACATCTTTGCCCAATTCATCTGGACTGGACTTGATTATCTCGGTGAGTCAGGACGCTATCCTTCACGCGGACTGAACACAGGTATGATAGACTTTGCGGGCTATCTGAAGGTGGCAGGTTATCTGCGCCGTGCAATGTGGAGCGATGAACCTGTAGTGTACGTTGGTTCTTCGTTGGCGCCATCGGGCAGACGCCGTTGGGGCGGTGAACCAGTCCAGAACTGGTATTACCAGGACGGACAGAACGTGCAGGCGACAGCTTACTTTAATACTCCGTACGTTCGTTTGATGCTCAACGGTAAGCAGGTGGGTGACATAAAGGAATATAATGGCGATACATACTCGGCATCGTGGACTCTGCCATACGAAGCCGGTACACTCGTGGCTGAAGGTCTTGACGAGGACAAGAACGTGGTTGCTACATGGAAGTTGAAGACTGCTGGCCGTCCTGCTGCAATTTCAGCAAAGGCAGACAAGACTACAATATCAACTGATAGGGGAGTGTCACAGATTGAAATTCAAATAGTAGATGAAAACGGTAATCCTGTATGCATGGCAGACAACGAAATCACTTGCATGTCAAGAGGTCCGGTGCGCATCCTTGGTATTGAATCAGGTAGCAACTCCGACATGACCGACAACACAGCGCGTCGTAAGCGTGTGAACAATGGGCGCATGGTTGCTTACGTTCAGGCAACAGGTGAGCCAGGTGCTGCTGTTGTATCATTCAGCTCTATGTGGCTTGAAAATGCTCAAGTGAAGATTGAGGTTAAGTAAGAGTGTGTATATTGTGTGACATGTAATTCCAATGATGGTTTGTATGCATCATCATTGGTTTTGCATGTCATTCTTTATGTGGACATGCTTTTTTTGAATAACTAGGTAAAAAAGCCGTTGAAAAATTTGTCAGTTGGCAAAAAGTTCCTACCTTTGCAACCGCTTAAGGGAAAGCAATATGCTAAATACGTGTTGCGTTATTATTCCAAAAGCTATTTAAGGTTAGATTCGCTAGCTCAGCAGGTAGAGCACAACACTTTTAATGTTGGGGTCCTGGGTTCGAGCCCCAGGCGGATCACTGAAAGAAGGGACTT
>Ga0233374_1000087_pt1 | contig 24116 bp, 20 predicted proteins | sample ElkDunMinimDraft_FD_180688 | JGI IMG/M metagenome (GOLD analysis project Ga0233374, IMG submission 180688) | Fecal eukaryotic communites from dung pellets of Tule Elk in California, USA - Elk Dung E1 | ecosystem: Host-associated > Mammals > Digestive system > Large intestine > Fecal | place...
CGGATTCGAACCGCCGACCCTCTGCTTGTAAGGCAGATGCTCTGAACCAGCTGAGCTAAACGCCCCTTCATTTCCGAAAGCGAGTGCAAAGGTACAACTTTTATCCAAACCCACAAAAACTTTCAAGAGAAAATTTAAAACAAGACCTAATTTATCTTCATTTTTCACCCCACAGTTCTTTCTTTGGTATCCATTTAATGAAAAAAACAGAAAAACATGATGAATCGTACTGTTTTTTATGTATTTTTGTTCACAGAAGAATTAGCATCAATCCATTTTAATTTAAATTATGTACTTATTAGGTTACGATATAGGAACCTCCTCTATTAAAGCATCACTTATCGACTCCGAAAACGGCAAATGCGTTGCATCCGCTTTTTGGCCGGAAAAAGAAGCTGAAATAATATCAGTCAGACAGGGATGGGCAGAGCAACATCCTGAAATATGGTGGGAAAACCTAAAATATGCCACAAAAAAAATCCTGACCAACTCGCATGCAAAATCCAAAGATATTAAGGCCATCGGAATAGGCTATCAGATGCACGGGCTTGTATGCGTAGACCAGAATCTAAAAGCCTTACGCCCAAGCATTATATGGTGTGACGGTAGAGCTGTACCGTATGGAAATGCAGCGTTTGGCAGCATTGGCAAGGAACGCTGCTTAAGCCATCTGCTAAATTCTCCTGGCAATTTCACCGCAGCCAAATTGGCATGGATAAAAGACAACGAACCCGATATATACTCTCAGATACATAAAATTATGCTTCCAGGCGACTATATCGCCATGCGAATGAGCGGAGAGACGCAGACTACCGTCTCAGGTTTGTCGGAAGGCATGTTTTGGGATTTCAAGAATAACGAGGTGAGCAAGGACGTGATGGAACACTTCGGATTTGAGAGTTCACTCATTGCAAACATCGTCCCCTCCTTTGCTATCCAAGCAGAACTAAGTCCGTCAGCCGCTAATGAATTAGGCTTGGAAAAGGGTACACCTATCACCTACCGAGCTGGCGACCAACCTAACAATGCGCTTTCGTTAAACGTCATGAACCCTGGAGAAATAGCAGCCACAGCTGGCACATCCGGAGTCGTGTATGGAGTTCTGGGAAATATCAACTATGACACAAAGAGTCGGGTTAACACTTTTGCGCACGTAAACCATACGGCGGAAAACACTCGCCTGGGCGCACTGCTTTGTATCAACGGCACAGGCATACTCAACGCATGGATTAAACGCAATGTCGCTCCAGCAGGATGCTCCTATTCAGACATGAACAACATCATTGGGCAGATACCTGCGGGAAGTAACGGACTAAGCATTATCCCTTTCGGAAATGGCGCAGAACGCATTATGCAAAACGAGGATGTGGGATGTTCTTTACATGGCATAAATTTCAATATTCACACCCAAGCCCATCTTTTACGGGCCGCACAAGAAGGCATCGTATTCTCTTTCAAACGAGGCATTGAGATAATGGAAGATATGGGAATGAAAATCAGCAACATACACGCCGGACACGCAAACATGTTCCTCAGCCGCACCTTCCGTGAAGCACTTGCTTGCATCACCGGAGCAACAATCGACCTATACGACACCGACGGCTCTGTTGGCGCAGCCAAAGGCGCAGGAATAGGAGTTGGCATATACAAAGACGCCACTGAAGCATTCGCCACACTCCAGCACATTTCCACCACCACGCCAGACCCTACATTGTCACAGGCTTATACAGATGCCTACGAACTCTGGAAGGAACGTCTGGAATTGTCCAAACATTAAAATCGGCATACAAACCAATAAATTAACATACATATGACTAAAGAATTTTTTCCTGAAATCAAGAAAGTGCAATTCGAGGGCAAAGAGTCCAAGAATCCAATGGCATACCGCTACTACGATGCTTATAAAATCATATTAGGCAAGCCGATGAAAGATTGGCTGCGATTTGCCATGGCATGGTGGCACACCCTCTGTGCCGAAGGTGGCGACCAATTTGGAGGTGGCACAAAACAATTCCCTTGGAACACTGGTGCAAACGCACTCGAGATTGCAAAAAACAAGGTAGATGCAGGATTTGAGATAATGGAAAAACTCGGCATTGACTATTACTGCTTTCACGATGTCGACCTCATATCAGAAGGCAATTCTGTCGAAGAATATGAATCAAACATGAAAGCCATTGTCGCATACTTGAAGGAGAAAATGGCAATAACAGGCAAGAAACTGCTTTGGTCAACCGCCAACGTATTCGGACACGCACGCTACATGAACGGCGCATCCACAAACCCAGATTTTGATGTCGTTGCTCGCGCCATCGTACAAATAAAAAACGCTATTGACGCTGGTATCGAGCTCGGTGCGGAGAACTACGTATTCTGGGGTGGACGTGAAGGTTACATGAGCCTGCTCAACACAGACCAGAAACGCGAAAAGGAGCACATGGCTACAATGCTTCGCATGGCACGCGATTATGCACGCGGAAAAGGATTCAAAGGAACGTTCCTAATTGAACCAAAACCAATGGAACCAACTAAACATCAGTATGACGTAGATACTGAAACCGTTATCGGATTCCTTAAGGCTCATGGTTTGGACAAAGATTTCAAGGTTAACATCGAGGTCAACCATGCCACACTCGCAGGACACACCTTTGAGCATGAACTTGCTGTCGCGGTAGACAATGGCATGCTTGGTTCAATAGACGCCAACCGTGGCGATTACCAAAACGGATGGGACACCGACCAGTTCCCTATCGATCAGTTTGAGCTCGTTCAGGCCATGATTCAGATAATCCGAAACGGAGGTCTCGGCACAGGAGGTACAAACTTCGACGCCAAGACACGCCGCAACTCAACCGACCTTGAAGACATCTTCATTGCCCATATCAGCGGAATGGACGCAATGGCACGCGCTCTTGAGTCGGCAGCGAAATTCCTCGAAGAATCTCCATACAGGCATATGCTCTCAGAACGCTACGCTTCGTTCGACTCTGGTATCGGAAAAGATTTCGAAGAAGGAAAACTCACGCTGGATCAAGTTTACGAGTACGGAAAGAAAGTTGGAGAGCCTAAGCAGACTTCTGGCAAGCAAGAACTCTACGAAGCTATACTTGCAATGTATTGCTAAGCGATACGGCAAAGGGCTTGTAAAAATAGAGTACTCAATAAAACAACATTAACAATAAAAGCATCTTATAAGATGCTTTTTGTTTTATCTATCCGCCACATTCACCCAAGCGTTTCCTGTTCTTGCCGTAAACTCAGGCGAATATGCACATTGAGCAGTTACAATGCCCAATGTGTATGTACCCGCACGAGTAACATACATTTCTTGGTCGAAGGTCATTGTTCCCTTGCGCAACACGTCGAAGAAGAAGTCGCAAGACGCATCATGCTGAGCCACGTATGCCCCATTAGCGCCCAACCACTTGTAGCCTGATAGTTGCTCGGTTGGTTCAAAACAAGCAGGATGCGGGGCTTTGACTTGCACGAAGTCCATATCGCGATCTGTAGTCAGGGTGTATCTGATGCGCACCTTGTCACCGACATTGAGTTTATCTTCCTCCGTTATCTCATCCCATACGCTCAGACCTCCGTCGTTACGTTCGACACAGACCGTTCTGTCAATGCTGATTTCTGCCGTTGAAGCCCTGCCTATGTTGTTCACATCCTCCAAGCATTGTCCATACACTGCGCCCCATTTGAGTCCCTGAGTTTCAGAGTTGATTTGCAAAGTCCTCAGGCCGTCAAGTTTGTTTTCCGCATCATCCTCAATTACGGTTTTGGCATATCCAAGATTATCGGCATCAGGGCGCATCTCTACACGCTTGTCGCCATTTATGGCAAAATCGGGCATCTCTACTCCTCCAGTGCGGATTTCTCCATTCGTCAGAAGTTCGTTAACAGCACCAATTGTGTTTATCGGATTGTCCCAGGACTGGGCACGTTTTTGCTGCACTATCCACAGGGTCATGTCGTCTATATAGTTCTGAGCGTCTGGATAAGCATCACTCTGCAGACGCATCGCCTTCATCGATGCAAGATGTGACGGCATACGGTAGTCGCACCATGAATAATAAGCCTTATCCGTATCATAATATCTACCAAGTTCTGGTCGATAGACAGTATATTCCCTCAATGACTCCACAAACTCTTTTGCCTTAGCATTTCTTCCGTGCGCGCTCAGCACGCAAGCAATGTTTGCACGTCCGTATATTGTAAGCCCTCCAACCATCTGCTCCGCTTTGTCAAGATATGCCTGTTGCATAGCCACAACAGCTGAATCAATCTTGCGCTCCACAAGCGAACTAACATAAAGGTATCTCAGCGTGCTTTCAGAAGGAGTGCCATCCCATTTCTTCCCCTCTTTCATCCGCTCATATTTATTGAGTTCTTCATCGTCAAGCCATTTCGTGGCTTTCAGCATAGTGTCGTGTAATCCGCATTCCTTGCCTGTCAGTCGTTCCGCTTCAGCAATATGCTCCACGACCATGCCTGTGACATGCACACTCCCCTTCATTCCCTCAAACCAGCTCCACGAACCGTCCTCATTCTGAAGTTTGCCAAGTCTGCTTTCAGCCTTTTGCCTACGGGTTTCCATATTATCATTGTCCAGCAAGTCAGCCAATTTGTTTATGCCTTCAGTCTCGTTTTCCGCCTCATCCAACCAAGGCGATTCCCGTAGGACGATATTCTTCAGTTCCTCATTCTTCGCAAGAGGAGATTTTCCTTCTGATGCTGATGGCAATCCAGGAATCTCCTTTGCGATGTGACTGGCTGCCATGTTTGCATATAGCGCGGCCGACAAAGATATGGCATTATCCGTTTCTGGCACAGCCACAGAACGCAATGCCTCAACGGCAATCCATGCAGGATTACCATAATAATCTATTGTCAACTTGCGATCTGATGCCGTCGTGCTCCCGTTGTTGAATACCTTTCCTATGTATACCGACTTGTTTTCCTGTCCGTCAATGAAAAACGGCACTGTAGTCGTAATTAATTGCTTCTTCGACAAAACAGGCAGATAGTTGCGTTCACCATCACTGAATTTCTGTCCGTCAGCCTCAATTTGGCATATCAGCAACGGATACTTATCTGATGCCTCAAACACGAAGCTAACCGTTGTCGTCTGCCCTCCTTCCACACTAAAACCAATCTTTTGCGCACCAACAACATCCTCTGTTTCAGCATCAAGCAAAGTCATGACAGCCTCGCCCGATATTTTTGAGTCTGTACGGTTCACGATGCTTGAGGAAATAGTTACCTTATCGCCCACACGCACAAACCTCGGCATATTAGGTTGCACCATGAAATCCTTTCTTGCCACGGTCCTGCCTTCAATCATTCCGTGCTTCATATCAGCAGTATGTGCCAACCCAATAAACTTCCACTCAGTCATACTCTCAGGCAGCGTAAACGATATACTTGCCTCGCCCTTCTTATTTGTGGTTATGTGCGGATAGAAGAATGCCGTTTCCGCAAAATTGCTTCGTAATGACCGTGAATCGCCATGCTCGTCTACCGACTCTATGCTTTCTTCCGTAATCACACCGTCAGCTATAGCATCATACGTAGACGCTACCTCACTTCCTCTCAATTTCATTGTCGCCTTTGACGCCAACATCGGACCATTTGCAACAGCCACTTCCCTCAGCATATAACTTGCAAATGCCAACGACGACATGTCTATCAATCTGGCAAACAATCTTCGCTTGACATCGAAAGCAGGGAGTTCAGCCACCAATCGACAGTTAGCGTAAGGGAGGTTAGAGAATGTCATCCGCACAGGCGACACCCTTCTCTCGTAGTCTATTCCAAACCTCCATTCATGAGGAGTTATCTTGTCGAGCGAAGCGTCATACATCGTTGCCAGCAGTTCCGCACTCACAGGACGCCCCGTGTTGTCCCTTATGTTCAAAGTCCATGTCTCGTTCTGTCCAGGGGACAATTTATCCCTGAATGTTTTCCAATTAAGAATCAGGTTTTTATTGGGTTTAATCAAAGTAACGGCCTTCGTCAGCGAGTGCACTTCAAAACCTTTCACATAGAATAAAGTCAGAGCCACTCCATCGCCATATTCCTTCTTGTAATCGAGGTGAAAATGTTGCATTTCTCCTTCCACACTCCTCACTCCTTTATCCACAACAGAGTCGCCTGCCACAAGCGTCCAGTAGAGCGTTACATCCTTATGCACCGGCATGAAATACACATCCACAGGATGGGTCTCATCCATTTCTTCGTTGGTGACATACATGAAGTCATGCGCCACATCCATAAATCTCTCTTCAGGGTCAAACAAAGTAAATTCCGCACTCGTCCTTACTGTGTCCATCTTCTCATTACCTGTGGCAAAGTCCTTCACTAAGTCCATCGCGAAAAACTCTATATGGTAATCTCCAGGAGTAAGGTAGTCAGGCAAGGTCACACTTCCTTTTGTTCGTCCTTTGCACACAGCTTCCCCGTTCCCTGTTCTCTTGTATATGCCATATTCACATTCCTTTTCAATCTCTTTCTGGTCGAGACTCATTGCCTTGATACTGATGTCATAAGGCTGCCCCATGACAATCACCGAAGGCATTTCGGCGGCCAGCCCGAAAGTGTTTTCCGACACAACCATACGGCACTCGCCCTGTTGGGTTTCGCCAGCTCCGCTTGTCACGTCAGCCGTAATGCGATACTCCAGCAACCTGTTGTTTCGGTTCATCTTGTCGGGGTCAAGATATGTCTTCAATCTGAACCCTCCGTCATCATCTGTTGTCAACACGCCACTCTCCGCCATATTCCAACCTGCTGCATAACGATACCAGAAACTCACGTTCCTATACTCCACCCTATATTTCACAATGGCGTTCTGTAACGGCACACCCGAAAACGTCATCGCCCTGCCACTTAGCCCTACGCTATCGGCCAGCCTGTATCCCTCTTGGGCGGTTGCTACCTCCACCTTAAACGTCGGACGCCTATATTCCTCCACCCTGAGCGCTACGCTTTGACCCTTACCAGCTCTGACCATATACACTCCTGGCAGCCCTTCCTTTGACAATGTGAAATCCGTCGCCGCACTGCCCATTTCGTTAGTCTCCACAACCTTTCTGTCAATCTCTTTGCCATTGGCGTCATGGAGAGAGAGAGCAACCTCCTTGTTGCCCAACACGGTTGTTTCATCACCATTCCGTCTGAAAGCCAGCAATGCCACATTCACCGTCTGCCCTGGGCGATACACTGCACGGTCAGTAAACAGACGGTACTCCTCACTCACTCCGTCACCCTCTTCCACATTCGTCCATCTCGGCAAATAGTTTATCTTAGCAATATCGTAAAGTCCTGCATCGGCCAAAGCCTCCATCCCATAGCCTGTTGACTGGTCCATTTCCGTCTGTCCCCAAACGTCTGTCAGCGAAGTAGTCCAAGGTGTTTTCGAATTGCGTTTCCTCGTCCTGACGCACACGCCCTGCTTTGGTCGTCCGCTATTTCCGTCAACTACTGTGACTATGTTCTTACCCCCTGGCATGCCTCCCGACACAACCGTCATGGAAGTTATGCTGACATTTGCAGTATCTTTCAAATCACCGCTTTCCACCGTCATGCGGTAGTTGCCAGGTGTAAGCACAAACGCAACCGTATCGGATTCAGTTCTTTCACTCAGCTTCAGTTTCAAGTCCCTCACAGCCTCCATGCGTTTTCTGCCGTGGTGATAGAACGAAATGCGGCAGTTCTCCACACCGAAATGTCTCACCTCAACCTTCACAGGGTCATAGGTATTGCCTATAATACTTGCACCCACCACTCTCTGGTTCAACCTCGCCTTGACAAGTTCATAGCCAGGTCTGTACACCGAGTTTGGGAATACCCTCAGAGCTTCCTCCACAAAGCGGAGTTTCTCATTTCGCTCATAGTCAGGTATAGCACTGAGCAACACATCGTATGCATCAGCGCCCGCCTCAATATCAGCGTTCATCCTTGCCAGCGTAAGCAACGAATCTTTGAAATCGTCACGCGACAACCGTTCGCCCCATTCGTCAAGATACCTCTTGCTGTTTAGCGCATTGATTTTCATGAGCAACGCACCGTTGCGATTCCCTCTTCCGGCATAGAACCGCGACAACGAATCATAAAGTTCATAAGCCTCCCTGCCCACATAACGCTCTTGCCGGCTTAAACTGAATGCCGCCAGCACATTGAGCATGTCGTTGCTATAAAGGCGCATATCCTCCTCTCTGCCCAAAGTTCTCATCAAAGGTTTGTAGTCAGCAACCGATGCGTCGGCAAGCACATTCCAATCGGATAGAGAAAGCGCAAAATGCTCCTCAGACTTTCTCTTATAATCTTCTCTCATGTCCTTATTCGCTCTCAACTTCTGTGAGAGCATATTGCAAGCATCACCAAGCAGAGCATGGCATATCAGATTCTGAGTCTTTAAGTCTTTAAGATTTTGCGCATGTAGTTCATCCCCACTTAATTCAGCATTAAATCTTTCCACATACACCTTCAAACTGTCAGTGCTGATTCCAGCCCACAGAGTCAACAACTCAAACTCAGCCCTCGTCTTCCAGGCAAAGTTGCCTTTGCGCTCAGCCTTCTTGCGCACCTTCTCAGCCTCGTCAATAGCAGAACGCGGCAAGTCCTTCATCTTGCAAGCCTCCACCTCCGCCCACATCTTCTCAAAGTTCTGTGCGTTAACGCCTAACACATAAAACACTAATGCAGTCAATAACAAGAAAGTCTTTTTCATGCTGAAGTAGTTTATCAATAAACTTAAATCCTCAATAATCTCAGGAATTTTCGGAAGATTAAGTTTCCTTAATCAGAAAACAAAGTATAAGAATCATCGTTCACCTGCAAGCGAACACTCCATAAGCCTACGGACCTCATCTGAAGTATAACCACGCCCAAACAGAACCATTAGTTTGGTTATGGCAGCCTCTATTGTCATGCTACCACCGCTCACCACCCCGGCCTGTTTGAGTTGCACGCCTGTTTCGTAGAGCCCCATCTCCACACCGCCACATTGGCATTGAGTTATATTGACAACAACCTTTCCTTCTGCTGTGGCTCTATTTATGGCGTTAATTAGCCAATCCCTTTGTGGAGCATTGCCCGAACCATAAGTGCGTAGTATATAACCCTTCACATCAGGCGAATTGAATATATGTTCAATCGTTTCTCTGCGTATGCCTGGAAAAAGTGTTATGGCCAACACACGAGGATCATATTCTGTGTGAGGAGTAAAAACCTTGTTATCATCAGGTTTGCGTATGCTTGTAAAATTATAGTTTATGTTAATACCAGTACGTGCAAGTTCTGGATAATTGTAAGACGAGAAGGCATTAAAATTCTCAGAACTCGATTTTGTAGTTCTATTCCCGCGGAATAAATGCTGACCGAAGAAAACGCAGACCTCCGGCACCAACGGCATACCATCCTCATCATGAGCAGCAGCCAACTCGACCGATGTGATAAGATTTTCCTTTCCGTCAGTTCTCAACACCCCAATTGGCAATTGGCTTCCTGTAAGAATTACCGGCTTTGCAATATTTTCAAGCATAAAACTCAATGCCGACGCAGTGTAAGCCATAGTATCGGTTCCATGAAGAATCACAAAACCATCATATAGTTCATAATTCTCATGAATAATATCAACGAGTTTAACCCAAAGAGGAGGTTCCATATCGGAAGAATCAATCGGCGGATCAAACTGATAGGAGTTGATTATGTAGTCAAACTGGTTCAGCTCTGGCACATGCTTGCGTAAATGCTCAAAATTGAATGTTTCAAGAGCACCTGATTCTGGATTGCGAATCATACCGATAGTTCCACCAGTATATATCAGCATGACTCTCGGAGTGGATTTAGAGTGACATTTATTCATTCGAATGGGATTAGAAAGGAAATGACGTGCAGTCGTCATACAAAAAACCTAATGTGGCACAAAATTACATAATTTTCACCACATTAGGAAATTATCGAATATCAAGCAAGAGGTATCTTATCAATAGTTAACAAAGAATGTATCCCAGATTTTCAATATTGAAGTCAAATTTTCCGATATAATCTCTGCCGAACGAGTAAAATTACGATATTCACGACGGCGCGACTGGTCTATACGTTTGAGAATATTCTTATCAGTAACTTCAAAAAGTTCATTATTATAAAGGAAATAGAAAGAGTTCTTCAACGGGATTGGTTGCTCTTCCTCACGTTCGCCAGCATTTGCGTCAGCTATGCGGGCAGCCAATGAAGACAGGATTCCGCCACCCTGCAACATGCCCGAAGTCATCTCTGTCGCAGCACGTCCTCTACGGTCTACTTCTCCCTGATCGACCTCTACCACTTGAATTACACGAGCCAACTTTCCATTAAGAGTGTCCTCACGCACGACTTTGCCCATTAACGAAGTGGTAACTGGTACATACACTGTTGAATCAGAAAACTCCACCCGCACTACGGATCCAGGATTAGCCTCCATCAGAGTATCATTCTGAACGTACCAAAGAGTCTGATTACCCAGATGTATGTTACACGGCACTACTGTTTTCTTCAAGGAGAAAAATCCAGTGTAAACATTCGCTGGCAGAAAACGCCTGTGCACAAATGGCCATTCTCCGGTAGGTTCCCAATTGGGTTCACGCTGTGCTGACAACTGGTTAACACAAGAAAACAGCATCAGCACAAGAAGGATTAATCTCATATCTTACCGTAAATATTATTTCACTCTTATGACAAGATACTTAGACACACTCCAGAATGCGCTAGGATCCTTTATTCGGAGTGTATACTCATCGTTTGCTCCCTTTATCAGAGTATATGAATCCACTGGATGTGTGGTTAGCACTTTTGCAGACTTAGAATTCAGAGGGATAACGATAGTATTGCGAATATCTATTTTTGTAAAATAATCCGCATCGAAACTGCTGTCCTTCAGTACATCACCGTCTACGAGGATTTTGCGCTCCTTAAGTTCTTTCTTTGTTCCATAGACATACCATGCCGTATTGAGCAATTCGTCCTGTTTGCTTGCTATCTGATCTACTTCATCCTTCGCCTTCTTAATCTCCTCACTCTTTACAACCACAGAAGTAAGAGAATCGCCAAGTTCTGCTATCTGTATATCCTTATTCGCCAAAAGCGTACGCAAATCTGCAATTTCCTTATCCTTAGCTTTCATCTGCGAAGTAAGTTTGTCTACCGCAGCCTGCAACTTAGCAGCATTGATACCGCTACTCTTAAGACGCGCTTGCAACTCTTCAATCTTCTTACGGTTCTCCTCCATAGTTTGCTGAATGAACTTCATGTTCTCCTGAAGGTCTTTTGAATTTTTCTCATAATTATCCGCATAAAGGGCTACACGTCCTTCGGCAGCATTTATCTGTTCAAATCCATTTTGAATTTCGTTGAAAGTCCCCATAAGTTCATCAATCTCACTATCACGCTGATTTACAACCGCTTGAAGCGAATCAATACGCCCGTTCATCTGAAGCCTTTCACTTTCAGACGGACCACATGAAATCAAAACACTAGCACAAGCCAATACAACTAATAACTTTTTCATAATCGTATGATTTTAATTGTTTTTACTCAGTCTTTTTATATTTATTCTTTGATACATTCTTTTCCTTAACGGCTTTTTCGCCATTATCAGAACCTGCCAATATTATTACGATTTCTCCTCGAGGTTCTGTTGTAACAAAATGCTCAACCACCTCAGCCAAAGTGCCTCTAACACTCTCTTCGTGAATTTTAGAAATTTCACGGCAGACACTAACCTGACGTTCTTCGCCAAATATCTCTGCGAACTGCTGAAGCGTCTTCAACAAGCGATGAGGAGACTCGTAAAAAATCATTGTACGACTTTCGCCCTGCAATTGCACAAGACGGGTCTGGCGGCCCTTTTTCTGAGGAAGGAATCCCTCAAAGCAGAACTTGTCGCAAGGCAACCCTGACGTCACTAATGCCGGAACAAACGCCGTGGCTCCTGGAAGAGTCTGCACCTCTATGCCGTTACGCACACATTCGCGCACCAGCAAGAATCCCGGGTCGCTTATCCCAGGTGTACCAGCATCACTAATCAACGCCACAGTTTCACCTGCCTGCAGACGCTTAATCACCGATTGCGCAGTCTGATGTTCATTGAATTTATGATGTGAACGCAGTTCATTGTCTATGTCATAATGCCTCAACAAAACACTTGACGTACGCGTATCTTCAGCAAGTATCAAATCCGCCTCCTTCAACACACGTATGGCACGAAACGTCATGTCTTCCATATTACCCACAGGGGTTGGCACCACATATAATAAACCCATTGTTATTTTTGAATTTAAATTCTATTACCAAACAACATTGTTCCGACAATTGTTCTTAGCAATCGCGAACATCAAATGATTCACAAATATAAGTAATAAGATTTTTTTGTCCTAAAAAAAGTCAGCAAAAGCACCCTTTTTCACATACGTTATTATTTTTTTAAAAACATTACGCACCTCAGTTTGTAAAAATGTAGTACTTTAGCAATATAAACAGACTTGACAACTATGAAAAAAGAAATAACTTTTGACAATTTTATCCGAGCATTGATGACAATAGCCATCCTTTCACTTGCTTATTTTCTAATAGACAAATTAAGCAATGTGCTTATTCCTTTTCTCATTGCTTGGCTCATTGCATACATGCTCTACCCCGTAGTTTGCTTCTTCCAATACAGATGCAGACTAAAGAATAGAATAATTAGCATCATTACCACATTGGTCATTATTGTGGGCGTTATAGCCATATCTCTAAAACTCATCATCCCGCCTGTCATGGAGGAGTTCATTAGGCTAAAAGACATTATCACCGACTACGTCAACACCCAGACTGAACAGGGAACCATCGCATACGAAATAGGCCAATACATCAAAAAGAACATTAACTTGGAAAAAATATACGACTCGTTCTCTTATCAAGATATAGCTGCATTGTTAGAAGAGCGAATACCGCAGCTATTCAGCATTGTTTCAAGTTCAGTTGGGGCACTAATCGGATTTATATGTTCGCTCATCTCTATATTCTATTTGTTCTTCATCCTTAAAGACTATGAAAAAATGAGTAATGGGATGGTTCGTCTAATTCCAAAGAGCAGACGGTATTTCATCATCGACATATTCCGCGACGTAAAGGACGGAATGAATAAATATTTCCGAGGACAATCGCTTATCGCACTGATTGTTGGCATACTTTTCGCCATTGGTTTTGTAATCATAGACCTTCCACTGGCTATACCTTTAGGGCTCTTCATCGGAATGCTCAACCTTGTTCCATACCTACAAGTCGTCGGATTCATCCCTACAATAATTCTCGCATTGCTTAAAGCCCACGATACAGGGGAAAACTTTTGGCTAATAATGCTTGCAACGCTTGCAGTCTTCGCTATTGTTCAAATCATTCAAGACGGCTATTTGGTTCCCCACATAATGGGAAGGATGACTGGGCTGAATGCCGCAGTCATCCTTCTATCATTATCCATTTGGGGAACACTATTTGGCTTTATCGGACTGATTATCGCATTGCCTCTTACCACTATCATCGTTTCATACTACAAACGATTCGTTCTGAATGAAAACGACAGCACGAAGCCAAACGGCTTGCCTACCTCAGATTAATCTGCCCAACCTCCAACTTCTTCGTGTCAATAGAGGCCAAGCCACTTTCACGCTTATTAAGGATATTTGCGACACCCTTCAATTCCATATTTCCAGTACCTGTTGCAGTAGCATTAATTTGCGCACAATCCACAGTTAAATCCACATCACCCGAACCGGAAACAGCAACATCGACATTCTCACAAATCACATCAACATTAAGATCTCCAGAGCCAGCCAGTTCAAAAAACGCATCGCCTTGACAAGAAACATTGTCTATTTTAATGTCGCCTGAACCACTCACAACAGCGTCAACCGATTTGCAAATCAGCCCCTCAATATCTATGTCGCCCGATCCGCTAAGCAATAATTTAAAATCATCAGCAGCAATGCTATCCTTAACATCAATATCGCCAGAACCACTTACTTCTATATAATTCAAATGCGGCGATGTAACCACAAGACGCACAGGAGGCATATTCATTGGTGCATCATCTGTCTTATGATCTACAAGAACACCATTGGCTACTTCTATGTGATGATATGCAACAACCTTCTCATTGCCCTCTATGAACGCACTCGGTTCATCGCTCTGCCTATATACCACATCAAAGTCTTCAGAAAGTTCTATTGAAGTAAAATCACTTACTACAACCTCTTGACGAATAACCTTACCCCATTTGTGTGAATCTCGAAAATCATCATTTGCATTATTAACATTCACATTTGTGCACGATGCAGCTAACAACATTGTTGCGACTGACATTGTTACAATCTGTTTCATACTTCTACTTTTATTTTGTTGATAATGTTTTTTTCATTTCGTGAAGTTTTTCCACAACTTCATCAATACTGATTCCCAACGTATCCATTGAACGAACCAAATCCGACAATGCCACATCGAAAAACTCCTTACGACGAATAGTTTCTATGACAGTTCGTGCGCCATGAGCCACGTAATATCCCAGTCCGCGTTTTGTAAAAATCACATCTTGCTGCTGCAAATAATCATACGCTCTCATCACTGTATTCACATTAACCTCCACCTCGGCAGAATACTCCCTAACAGATGGTATACGTTCTTCCTCACGATACTTTTCCGTAAGAATTTCATCACATATCCTGTCTGCTATCTGCAAATATATAGCTTTATTTTCTTTAAATTCCATAAACTCAAAGATTTTGTTTCACACCTGCGCTACTTATTCCAAGAGTTTGTCACCTGAGCCCTGCAATAGAGTTTGTAGGACTTTCGCCACATCAGGACCATTAGAACCAATTGAGCAATGATTAACACAGAAAAGCCTACAAAGAGCAGTACCAAAAAGTCTTCACTCGAAATATTATCAAACCACGCGAAAGCCCCGCTCAAACCAACTATAAAGAACAGTATGCTCAAAACGAACTCTATAACTTGAATCGCTATCACTGTGAACAAGATGTTAAATTTATATTTAAGAGCATTGCCAAAGGCAAAAAGAGTCACTTGGAATGGATAAGAAAGAACTGCGCTGAACAGCATCAGTAAGAGCAAAACACCCTCTTCACTCTTTTCATTATTCGCAAAAACAGGTATAACAACTTTTGTTGTAATACGCTCGATTGCATTCACTATAGCCCCTATTAAAGAATGAGTGCCATCCGCACCAAACGTAACCACAGACAGACCGGCATTTAACAGGTCAGCTAAAGCATAAGACACCAAACAAAGAAGGGTACCTCCGCCAAGCATCAACAGAACGTGCCATAGATATCTCTCCCCATTGGATGCAGGCAACGTCAGCGTAGTTATACGCCCTTGCTTATTGCGCAAAGGATGATTGATACACCCTGCAAAAATAATGATTGCTATCAAACATATTATTAACGCCACAAAAGCCGTGCCATTAACACGGAGCGCATGCTCAATCTCTGACATATAATAATCGCTATTTGCAGCATTCATATATCGCATTGATGCCTTAATACCTTTCCATTCTGTCAAGCGGATAAAAAAGCCTAATATGGTGACCATAAACACCAGCGACATGGTCACAATAGCGATAGACCTATAAAAACTTTTGTTGATTGTCATGTCCCACTTGGCGTAATTCCAAAAGCGAGATTTATTAATGCTAATCATATATCTATACTCTAATTTAATTATTAATAATATTGGTTATTAATTTATTATCCGCGATTAACGCATTGAACAAAAGTTCAAGATTAACGTTTGTTTCAGCCGTATCAGGAGTCTTTTTTGCAATAGCGCTATAACCATGAATACTATCTTCATAATATAACATATCAGCAGATAGCGAATTACGGTCAACGTCTATAAAACGTAATTTTTCTGACAGATCAGCCATTGAGGCATTAAGCAGAACACGGTTCTGGTCAATGACAGACACCCTGTCGAGCAACAACTCAACATCCCTCACCTGATGGGTGCTAATTATGATTGTCTTTTCATCAGTCATTCCATTAGCAACAACCTTCCTGAATTGTGATTTGGATGGTATATCCAAACCGTTTGTCGGCTCATCCATAAGCAACATCCTGGTGTTTGCAGCAAGAGCCACACACATATATACCTTTTTCTTTTGCCCCATAGACAACGCGCCAAGATTAACATCCATAGACATGCCAAAACCATCAAGACAACGCTTCAAGATGTCTTCACTAAAACGAGGATAAAACCTACGTATCGCAGTCATGTAGTCGACCAAACTTATTGACGGCAAATCATACTCTTCAGGAACTATAAACATGTCCTCAAGAACGTGCGGGTTCCGCAAGCGAGTATCAACACCATCGTACAACACCTCTCCTTTGCGTGGATGCAACAAACCTGTAATCAGGTACAGCAACGTTGATTTTCCCGTTCCATTTCTTCCAAGCAAACCATAAATTCCGCCTTCATCAAAATTAAGCGAAAAATCCTTGAGTACATCATAATTACTTGTATACCCAAAAGTTACATTTTTAATCTGCAACATATTTCATTTTATTAAATTATGAATATTTGTGTAATAGTTTAATATTACACTACAAATCTAACACATTAAAACAACCAGCACAACACCCGCGCATGTATTTAACAGTATTTTAACATTACAACACTGCCCATTAATTACAACTTGCTATAAAAATAATTATTCAATCCGCAGTTCATAAGATTCAAGACATACCAACAAACTCCATAACGCAGTGCGTTATGGACATAATGCAGTGCGTTATGTACAAAACACAGTGCGTTATATACAAAACACAGTGCGTTATAAAGTTCAGAAGCGACTAAAAACAATTAAAAACCTATGCCCTAACAGGTTTTGATGCGTATTTCGAAACTTTTTCACCTAACCAACAATAGCCAAGCCCATCCAAATACGTATATTTGCATATAGTTTTACAGTCAGCTCTCGCCCTATCCTGACGCACATAAATAATAATTATTATGTACAAAGCAATATTACTTGATTTCGACGACACTCTTTACGACACACACGGCAATGCGCAGATTGCCCTTGAAATAATGTACAACGAATTCGCACTTGACAAGCACTTCCCAAGCTTTGAGGATTTCTCCATCCCCTACTGGAACACAAACGTGGAGCTATGGTCGCTTTATGCGCAGGGAAAAATAACCAGGGACTATCTCATATTGGAGCGTTTCCGACGCCCCCTAACCTTGGGCAAGGGGTTGGATGTGACTACAGAACTTTGTCTCAGCATCGGCGAACGCTTTCTTGACTGTTGCACGGAACAGACTGGCGTGATTGACGGCGCATACCATTTGCTCGACTATCTAAAAGGAAAAGGTTATCCGCTCTACATGGCAAGCAACGGATTCACGGAAGTGCAATCGCGCAAACTTGCCCGCGTTGGTATGACGGATTATTTTGACGGAATAATACTGAGCGAAGCGGTGGGAGCAAACAAACCCTCTCCCCTCTTCTTCGAATATGCGCTGAAGCAGACAGGGCATGAGGCGAAAGACGTGATAATGATTGGCGACAACTACAACACCGACATCGTGGGTGCCATGCTTTCAGGCATTGACCAAATCTATTTCAATCCGGAAGGCAAACCGTTAAATCCGTCAGACAAAAAACCGACCCACATGGTGACTACCCTAAAGGAAATCGAAAACATACTCTGATAATCTTTTAGGAGTGCAGACAACACCACGGGACATTTTAATTAATCGCTTAACCTTTTTCCTATCTTGAACTTTCCTGAAGAGCAGGCTTAAAAGCGTTGGAACTCAATGAATTTGTTAAGATATAGAGTGAAAAGGCATGATTCTTGTAAAATATTTCTGCAATTATTTGTTATTAGAGACAAAAGCATTACCTTTGCATCGTAAATATGATGATTATCGGTTTGTACCGAGTCAATGATAACAGAACCCGTTAGCATCCCGTAGAACTGCTGGCGGGTCGCTTTTTTTTATAACTATGAACCAGCACCCACGCACAATAGAAGAACAGGTCTCATTGCTCAGAGCAAAAGGGATGGAATTTGAAGATTTAGATGAGGCAAAAGCTTTGCTTGTTAGAATCAGCTATTTCCGGTTAAAGTATTTCTGGACAGACCTGATTGATGACTCTACAGATGGTGATTTCTTGCCTGATACATCTTTTGATATGGTCATGAAACGCTATAATTTCGACCATAACCTACGATTGGTGTTGTTTGATGCAATAGAAATGATCGAAGTAGCTTTTCGTGCTAAAATCATCAATCATATGTCAAAAGCAGCAGGCAATGGACTTTGGTATCTTGATGCATCATTGTTTGAGGATGCTGACAGACATCAAAAGTTTGTGCTTAACTTGAAATATGAATTTGAAAGAAGTACCGAACCGTTTGCTAAGAAGTGCATTGAGAACCATTCCAATTGGCAAGGTGATAGTTTTGATGGTGATAATCCTGATGCTTGGATGATAATTGAGGTGGCTACTTTAGGCACATTATCAAAGATGTACAAGAACTTGAAAAATCAATTGCCTCAAAAGTCAGTCATTGCAAATGATTTTGGACTTTACTCATCGAGAGAGTTTTCTAACTGGATAGAGATAATTTCGTTAATGCGAAATATCATAGCACACCATTCTCGTCTATGGAACAGAGCACTCAGCAAGAAAATATCAAACATCAAAGGACATAAGCATCCTTGGCTGAATAATGATTTCTCAGAAATGCAGAAGAAAAAGCCTTATGCAGTAGCTTGTGCCTTGGTTTATCTCTGTATAGCCGTAAGTGGTAGCAAATCTATCCAAGAAAAAGTAAAGGCGTTATTTGAGACAAGTTCCCAAGTAATACCTATTCATAAAATCGGTATTCCGACAAACTGGAAGAGTGAACCACTTTGGAGGTAAACAGCGACTCTGTCAGGAATGAGCCTATAAAAAGAGCGTTCAAAATACCGAAACTCAGAATCATAACAGAACCCGTCAGCATCCCGTAAGATCTGCTGGCGGGTCGCCTTTTGTTGATATAACTCCTTACATTCTTTTTTGCTAAAATCAAACATAATACACTAAAACATTTCCTAAAGCGTAATAATTCACCCGTAAGCACCTGTTATTACGACTTTTTTGTAATTTTGCAAATGGATTGGGGCAACTCTATCCAAGACATATGAGAAAAAGAAGAAGCGTTATGCTTATCTTGTACTTGAAAACGTAGGAATTTTTCAATTAGGATACAAGGATGGCATAGTGGTTCTCACGCATATAGCGTGGGCTGCTATTGTTACATCTGTATCCGAGGTTTCCTACGACCTTCAAGTAAGAGTGTGGCATTGCAGTTCACGCTTTTTTATCATCAAAAATGTGGTCTAAAAGTCAAAAATATATAAAGTATGAATAAGAAAAAATTTATAAGCAATATAAGCAATTTTATTGCATTAATGATAATGCTATCAGTTTGTGGATGTAATCAATTTAATCCAACTCATAAAGTTCATAGTAGTGATACAGAAACGACAAGCTCTTTTGAAAACAGTTACACTCTCGATTTTTCAGAATATGGATTTATACTAAAAGCACCATGCCAAATGGAAGATGTATCTGCTCAGACAAGCGGAGATTTTCTGGTAAACTATGGAGGGGTTACAGATGCTAATGACCCTAAAAAAATGACAACTTATCAATTGCTCGTAACACGTTTGCCTATTGGCTACAAAGACGTTGCCGAGAAAGAATTGACAAATAAAATCGATGGCTTAATAAAATCTCAGATGTCTTCAATGAAGAATGTTACACCAATTAACTTTGGTTATGAAGGTTATAAAGGCTATGTAGGAGAAACTTCCCATAATGGAATGAAACAAAAAGGTGTTATTTTCTCAAAAGATAACTATATAATAGCTTTAACGGTAATTACCAATGATAATTTGGTTGCAAAGTTTAATAAATACACAAATGGCTTTAAGACTGTATCTGCCAAAAATACAAAACAACAAGTTTCTGTGGATGATAAAACAGTTCAGTGTTTATCCTTTGGATATTCAGTTGAAGCACCTTGCTTATTGAAACAATATCCAAGTCAAGAAGTAGACTACTCATATTCGGGAGCTACCAATCCAGATAATCAAGATAAAGCTATTGTATATAAAATTCAGGCAAGCCAACTTCCCATGGCTCTAAGCGACATGATATCTTCCGACATAAATCAGATAAAGAAGAATTTGGTAGATTATCTTAAAAGTAAAGGAACATATTCTGCCTGTACCGTTAATGTAAATAGAATTTTTGCCTATAAAGTCGAATATAAAGAAAGCGGTTTTTGGATTAAAGAATGTATGATCCTTACAGAAAACCACATTATCGAACTAATGATATTTTCAAAACAGGGGGTATCTGAAAGTAAGTTTTTAAAATTTGTAAATAGTTTGAAGAAGATTTAATGATGAAAAAAAATATTTTAACAGGGGTACTATTCTTTATAAGTAGTATAACTAGCCTATTTGCAGAACCCAGTGGTAGAGGCTATGACCCAGACGCTCCAGATTTAGGTCTGCCTGGAGGTAATGAAGTGTTGACAGGTCTTATCATCGCAATTATTGCCATTCCTATTGGATATGCAATATTAAATGCAGGTAAAAAAGAAAACACTTCAGATGAAAGTCTATTTCCAGGATGTTTAGGTGTTATTTTTATAGGTGGAGGATTGGTGTGCCTTCTTCCCTTAGTAGCATGGCTATTTTCTATACTTTCGGCTGTTTTTGCAATTGGTTTTGTTGCTATTGTGGTAATCGGAATCATCGTTTTAATATTTTCAAAAAAGAAGTAAAATATATGAAAAGGAAAAATATCATTATAATTCTCTGGATTCTGTGGATTGTTTCTATGATTGGTATGGCGTTTGGTGTTTACTACTATATCAATAACAAGCGTATCAGATTGCGTTCTGAAATCAGAGAGAATATTGAATCTATTTTTGAAGGCCAATCAAGTGGAGATATGTTTGTCTCAAATGATGATGGCTTCTTTGATGTCGCTTATAGTGGTAGTCCTGTTCGACACTATAAAAAAGTTGCCATACCCTCTAAGCCGTCAAAAGGCGGACTTGCAGCCATTGACCCAGGTATCGATGAGAAAATAATTGATGACTGGAAACAAAGTTATAGTGACTTGTCATCATTGTATGAACTCAACTGGGGTGATAAATATCCGAACCAAGAAGATGATGGTTGGAGTATCATTAGAATATATTGTGGAGGACTCGATGAAGACTTTATCCAGACCAATACTATTTTTCCATATAAGGTTGGGCTTAAAAAATCTGAATGGGGAAACTCTTATACAGTTGAGCAGGCTGTTAATGATGCTTTCGAGTTTTATACAACCAGCCCAAAATCCAGTTATTCTGAGCGTTTTAGTAAAGGTTCCAACAATCGTCTTTGGTCAAAGATTCATGATAGCAGCAATGAATATTTCTGGATTGTTGAGAATAAAAATCCCAACAGCTGGAAAGCAGGAATCCCAATATATCATCCAAAGGGCAAGAGCTATGATGAAGTCCAACGAACAATGCCATACGAAATTGGATGGATGCACAATGGTTATTACCGAGTCTTTATTGCAGCTACACAAGAAAGGCATTATATGATTGAAGAAAAAGATTGGGCCGTAAATGAAAATCGGAATCATCTTCTTCTATGGTGGGGAATAAGTCTGACCGTCTTATTCATGTCACTATTAATTCCTCTGACAATTAAGGAGAGTAAGGTGAACAAGAAGAAGTCAGAAACACTATATCAACGCCTTGTTAGATTATGTAATCCAAAGAATTTCATGGATAATTATGACAAGGAGATAGTTAAAAAAGCTAATATAATCTATAAAAGATTACTTGAAACCACTCCTGATAATAATGATGATTTAGTAAAAATCCAAATGCAAGCGTCATCGGAACTATGTATTAACTTTATTGATGAAGCAGAGTTAGAAGACTTAAAAGAAAAGGTCAATCCCAAACGGTTTCTTAATCCGTACAATGCCGAGAAAGTTTCATTAGCAAATGAACTATATGCGGTTCTTGCTAAGGATAATCTTACATATGGAGAATTGGTGGAAGTAAAAGAAAAATTAAAACTATTATAATCATGAATAAAATAGTACTGACATTAGTGGTAACATGTATATGTACATGGGTAAATGCACAGACCATAAGTAATGGGCTTATGGGAAATGTAGTAGTAAATACAGCAGGTGGCAATAAGTTAGAGCTTAGCTATTACACAGAAAATGGAATAAATGTTGTTAGAGTTTGTGATTGGTACACAAAATTAGGTGAAAGTGGCATTCATTTTTCATCTTTGGGAAATAATATGTCGACTTTTAAGTCTGAACTAAGAAACTTGCAAACAAAATACGAACAATGGATAGCTACAGCTAAATCGAACAAAGTTCAAGAGGTGGAAAAAGAAATGCCCTGTAAAATTAGTTATACCACCTATGATTGCGATGCTTATGCCGGAAACGCAACTAAAGTAATAGTACGGCCTTATTTTGTCATACGAAATTATGTGCCACGCTGTGAGATTAGGATTTGGCAATATTTCTATGATCGTACCCCTAATTATAATGTTTGGTATCTCTCACCTAAAGATATCCCTTTTTTAATATCGGCTATAGATCAAGGTTATCAAGAATACATAGCGAAGAGTACGCAAAGGAGAAAAACAGAAGAGTTGTTTTAAATAGATTATGAACTAAAAACTTTCTAATAGTAGCCGTAACTCAATTTTTTCAATATAATTTTTCTCTTTCTCCTGTATAGGCTATGCTGCAGTCTACCTTGCTGCTTATTATCTTTGACATAGAGAAATTTGGCAAGCGGCAGATTTCACTCCCTCCAAAATTATAGATTGACAAGAGTATGCTTTTGCCGTTCTTGTAAATTGTCGTACCTTTATGCCGAAAACGTGGAATGATGGAAACATCAAACTGCAAATAGCACTGAAAAGAGAAGAAACACCCTTTATTGATACGCTTCGAGTTAAGAAACAATAAAAACGTTAAATCTTCACCTTTTAGAATGCATCGTTAAAGGTTATGACCATATTTCTGACTTATTACTCGCAAAATATTGAGTAACAACTGGTTGTAAATACTTTGGTTGTTCTAATTTAGAAAGTGTTGACATGGCTTATGCTACAGATTCACTTACTTATGGTTCTGCTATAACCTTGCGTGACGAACCTACAAAGGAAGGTTATACGTTCATAGGATGGAGTGAAGCACCAGAGACAATGCCGGCTAACGACATAACAATCACGGGAGAATGGAGCATCAACAGCTATCTTGTGACATACATAATTGACGGTGAGGTTTATGCTACTGATTCTGTGGAATATGGTGCCGAGATTGTTCTCCCTGAGGTTCCTGAAAAGGAGAACAGCACGTTTGAGCGGGAGGATGCACCGACAACAATGCCAGCAAGCGATGTTACGATATACGGCAACTACGTGTCGGATATCGGTGGTATTACAGTCAGTGGCAAGGCTGATGTGTACACTCTGAACGGTATGCTTTACAAACGTGATGTGGATCTGAACAAACTCAACATAGAATTGCCTAAGGCTGTCTACATCATCAATGGCAAGAAGTATTTGGTGAGGTAAGTTTACATTCTGGGGAACTTTTCATTATAATTGAGCGACAGCCTTGGTGTGATGCCAAGGCTGTCGTGTCCAATTGTGCGAATTCCCAAAATTCTCAATTATAGAAAACGAATCTGCGAACATCTGCGGAATTTGCGGGAGATTTTAAAAACACGAGGCAGTGCCAAGCGATTGACACTGCCTCGTGTATGATTGTGGTATATATACTTTGGTGTTCTTACTTCAGTCCTCTGTTCTTGAGCAATGGGTCGATGTTTGGTTCCTTGCCACGGAAGTTGACGTACATCTGCATTGCATCGTCAATGCCGCCTGGTGTGAGGACGTATGTGCGGAACTTGGCTGCCACTTCTGTGTTGAAGATGTTGCCTGTCTCCTTATAAGCC
>Ga0233374_1000088_pt1 | contig 23784 bp, 9 predicted proteins | sample ElkDunMinimDraft_FD_180688 | JGI IMG/M metagenome (GOLD analysis project Ga0233374, IMG submission 180688) | Fecal eukaryotic communites from dung pellets of Tule Elk in California, USA - Elk Dung E1 | ecosystem: Host-associated > Mammals > Digestive system > Large intestine > Fecal | place: USA...
ATGTACACTAATGGATGAGAACATGATTATCACATGTGTATATGGAAAGATGGGAAGTACACCGGATACCATTTAACCGGCAGTCTCTATTACGGTGATAATGAAATTAAGAAATGAGATTAATTGAAAGTAGTGTAACAATAATCCCTCAAGATGTCGGTCTTGAGGGTATATATAAACAGTGTGAAATAGCAGGAAGAACTGCTTACAAAAGTGAAGATAGAATAACAGAAGGATCTGCAAAAAAATTTGTTGAAGCATTGATGAAATTGAAACACGGAGCTGTATTAGAACATGGTACTGTATATCTTACTATTCCAGATCGTGAACCAGACGAATTCGGAAGAAAAGATTATGGTCATGTGGGAGTAGGAAATTATGGCGAAAACAAATACTCAAGAGTATCATATAGGAATTATTATCAAGAACCAAATGAAACACAAAAAGATTATTGTTCTAAAATTCCAAGAACTACAACTTATGTAACAACTAATCTTCGGGTTCTTATGGAAAATGATTGGATGGATGACCTGCAATATCTTTCTGAACCAACAGAATATCATGAAAAGAGAATAACTGTTAAATTTATCTGTAGCAGATCTATTGCTCAAGAAATTACAAGACACAGAGTGTTTAGTTTTTTGATGGAATCACAGCGTTATGTAGCTTACAACAAAGAAAAATTTGGAGGAGAAATTACTTACATTATTCCAGATTGGGTAAAACTTAGAATGAATGATTTATCCAAAATGGATTTTGAAAAATGTACCGATGTATCGGTTATCCGATGATTAAAAACACTTCAAAATCTTGAAACCGATTATATGAACCTAATTAGTGATGGATTGAAAGCGGAAGAAGCACGAAGTGTTCTTCCTAATGATTGTAAAACCGAGCTTATAATGACAGGTTTTATTAGTGATTGAGAACATTTCTTTGATCTACGAGCACTTGATAAAACAGGTAAGGCACATCCTGATATTAAAGCATTAGCCTGTCCATTACGAGCTGAATTTATATTGAATGATTATGTTAACGATTAAAATTGATGATATGGGGTCGGGAGTATTTTTTACTTCCGACCTCCATTAGCATTTCCGACATGGAAATATAATTAAGTACTGTAAACGACCTTTTGAAACAGTACAAGAACAAACTGAAAAGTTAATTGAAAATTGGAACAAAGTCGTTCCAGATACAGCAACTGTATTTATTTTAGGTGATTTTGCTTTTGCTACCAAAAATCAATGGAGAGGATTTTTAAATAGAATGACTGGTAAAAAATATCTAATTCTTGGAAATCACGATCGATACGAAGATATTCCAACAGAAATGTTTGAAGATATTATTGATTTAGCAAAGGTGTCAATAAAGATTAAAGAACATGAATGGAAAACATTTATTTTATCGCATAGGCCAATTTTGTGTTGGGAGGGAAGTAATGATGGATCAATTATGCTTTATGGTCATGTTCACACTTGCACAAATCCTGAAGTAGATGAAACTATAGATTCAGAATTGATAAAACTTATGCCAAAAAATTCATGGGATGTGGGAGTAGATAATAACAACTACACTCCAGTATCTGTACACGAAGTACTAGAAAAAATAAATAATAAAAATGGAATTAAGTAAAGCATGTAAACAATTAATTATCACAGATCCTTTTTATGGACTATTTCTTTTATCATTAAGTAAATGTTATTCGGATAATGTTCCAACAGCAGGTGTTTGTAGAAATGGAATTGATTGTCAACTTGAAGTAAATAAAGACTTTTGGTATTCTTTAACAGACGAACAACAGTTGGCAATTCTAAAACACGAGTTGATGCACATTTGTTTCAAGCATTTGACCATGCGTGAAAGTTTTTCTGATTTCGAATTATTTAATTATGCAGCAGATGCGGAAGTAAATTCTTATATAGACAATCTACCAAACGGGTGTGTTGATGCTGCAGAATTCGGATTAGATTATAAAATGGGAACTAAGTATTACTACGACAATCTCCCAAAAAATCCAGACTTTCAAAGTAAGTGCCCACAAATGGGAAATCCTGATAATGGAACTGGTGATCACTCATCATGGAAAGGATTTGATAATTTATCTGAAGCAGAAAAGCAATTAATAGAACAGCAAATTGATCATATTGCTAAACATACTGCAGAACAAGTTCAAAAACTTCAAGGTACTATTCCAGGAGAACTTGCAAGTTATATTGGAAAACTATTTAAACAGAAAAAACCTGTATTTAATTGGAGACAATATTTTCGAAGATGTATTGGTACAATTAATGATATTACGTTAAAGAAAACCCGTAAAAAAGAATCTCTTAGATTTCCAGATTCATCTGGAATTCGACACAAAAAGAAAACAAAGATATTAGTAGCAATAGATACTTCTGGTTCGGTAAGTAACAAGGAGTTATGTGATTTCTTTAGTGAAATTAATCACATATATAAAGCTGGTGCTATTATTGATATAATTGAATGTGATACAAAAATTACAGCTCAATATCAATATTCTGGTAAATTTGATGGAAAAATTCATGGTAGAGGTGGAACTAATTTTAATCCTCCAATTGAATATTACAATCAAAATAGAAAAGAATATACGTCATTTGTATATTTTACAGATGGATACGCACCAATAGGAATAAGACCATTAAAAGATATGATTTGGATAATTACTTCAGATGGTAATAAACAAAATTATCCAGGAAAAACAATTTATATACCAAAAGAAAATGAATAATGAAATGAATACAATAACTCTTGAAGAGTTTTCACATATTTTTAAATATTTAATAGAGAATAATAAGAAACTTACAGCAGATAATAAATATCCGATTACAGTAGGTATTGAGGGTGAAGCGGGTACAGGAAAAACTTCAATTATCGAACAACTTGCTGAAGAAATGGGAATGACATTTGTTAAAATTAATTTATCAGAACTCGAAGAAGTGAGTGATTAACAGCAATAAATTTTGGAATTTTAAATAAAATTTTCTATATTTGTAGAGTTTAAGGATTTAAATTCAGAAAAATATGGAAAAAGAAAATTTACGATTTTATACATTGAGTTCAAAAGAACTTAATAATAAGTCCGGCATTTATAAACTTAGTGCTGGAGGACATGTCTATATAGGTAGTAGTAAAAACCTATATGCCAGATTAGCAGAGCATAGATCAGATTTAAAAGAAAACAGACACTCCAATAATTTTTTACAAAAAGTTTACAATAAATACGGTATTGAAAATATGCAGATAGATATTGTAGAATTTTGTGATCCTGATAATAGAATCAATAGAGAAAGTTTTTGAATAAAAGAACTAAATGCTGATATGAATTTGCAAGATCCTGTATCTCGCAAATTGTCAGAAATTAGTAAACAAAAATTAAGTAAATCTATTAAAAAAGGATTGTCTGAAGGAAAATATAAAACGAAATATGATTATTGTGATATTGAAGCATATGATTATTTTGGAAATTATATAAAAACATTTAAATCTAGGAGTGAACTATCAAATGAATACGGTTTCACTAATAAAGAAATACAAGAATTAGCAAGTGGTTATAAAAAAGGAAGTTCTAAAAATGGAATACGATTGCGCTATTCTATTAGCGACGTCCCTGTTCAAATTTTTGAAATAAATCCAAATTTTATTGGAAATCACTATGTATTTTTTTATATTAACGAATCTGGCGAAGAAGAATTTGCCTTTTCTTCTGTTAAAAACTGTTGAAAGTTTTTTGGAGAACACGCAAATTTAAAAGAAATAAAAATAATTCCAAAATTAAGATGTTTAGTAACCCAGGATTATCCTGGTAAACGTGGAAAAACTAATTCCGTGAATCTGGAGACCTCCTCAAATGAGGACAATCCTAATCCAAGTACTCTAGAAATAGAGTAAAGGATCAGAGACTAGTACATACCTTCTTACCAAGTGGTGTTGAAGAAGATGAAGTACCACGAGTGCGGAACACAAACCTATATTTACCAAAATTTAGTGGTTTGTGAAGAGATAGTCCGAACTATACAGTAATGTATAGAAGTAAGAGATAAAGAGCTCTTACGATAACATAATGCTAACAGGTTTCCCACTTAAAGAGTATTTGATGAAAATTAAGAATGAGGATGGTACTTTTGTTGAAAAATGGATCCCATCTGAGATGCTCAGTGTGTATACACAGCTTCCATGTGGTGATTATGAATTCTTAGATCAATCTAGAATGTCATATGCTACACCAGCATGGTTGCCAAGAGAAACAAATCCTAACGGAACAATTCTTCTTATTGATGACTATACTAGAGCAAATAGTTTATTCATGCAGGCAACAATGGAGTTAATTAATACAGGACGTTATATTTCATGGAGTCTTCCAGAGAACACAAACATCGTACTTTCATCAAATCCAGATAATGGATCTTATTCAGTAACTTCTCTTGATTCTGCACAGAAATCTAGATTTATCAATTTCACTGTAAAGTTTGATATCGAACCTTGGGCAAAATGGGCAGAGGAGTCAAACCTTGATAATAGAGCTATTAATTTCTGTCTTTCATATTTCTCTGAAATTTTTACAGAAGCAAATGGACTTAAAGGAATTAATCCAAGAAGTTATGTAACTTTCTGTAATGCAATTTCTGGAATTGAAAATTGGGATAAGCCAGAAAATCTCGCAATGATTCTTAATATTAGTAAGGGATGTTTTCATGACGAAGAGAATGTTATTGGATCGCTATTTACTGTATTTATTAAGAACAAACTTGATAAACTCATTGCTCCTAAAGATATGCTTCTTGGAGATTGGAGTACAATTAAAACAAAAATAAAGCAGTGCGTGTATGATGAATATAATAGCTATCATCCAGAAATCGCATCTGTACTTGCAACAAGATTGCTTAATTATGCAATGCTTTATTTTAATACAAAAGGTTCTGAAACAAAGAAAGTACAGGAAAGACTTATTGAAATTATCGATAACGATACAATGTTGTTTTCAGAAGATTTAATATTTAATATCGTAAAAACATTAGCTGTAAAAAATTCTGCAAAGATGAATAAACTTATGATTCATCCAAAAATCAGATCTAAAATGTTCTAATTATGCAAATAGTAGGTATAACAAAACCAATAAAAACTGTACGATTAACATATCGTGATCAAAATTCGTGGCGAACAAATAGAGAGTATATAATTCAAGAATGCGATGGTTTATATGGAATTAATAAAACTGATGTAATTGAATTAACTTCAACTCCTAGAAAATTTAGACCAGAACAGTTTGGTGTTCTTACTGATTCTGCAACACTGTATTTTGATAAAAGTGCTACGTTCCCTCGATATAAACTTGAGGGAACTGAGTACAAAAGATGCATTAAAGTAGATAAAGCCGATTTTATAATTGTAGATAAATCAATTAAACCGACTCAGACTTATAGAAATTATTTTGTATTTGAAGATAAAGATTATGTATATATAATTGATACATATCAATCATCATATATAAATCAGGCTTTTAAAAATTCCGGACTCTCTCCAACATCTATTTATTCTGGTGTTGTTCAAATTTATAGTCAAAAGGAACAAATTCTTTTAACAACTCCACCAAAACCATTAATTTCAGATGAAGATTTAAATAAGAAAATTGACACTACAATTAGTCCAGAAATGACACTTGATGATGCTAAACAAATTATTACTATGCTTAATTCAGCAGATATGTCTGTAGTAGATTTGGGACTTAAATTGTTGGCCGGATTTAGTGTTAATGCTACACCATTTAGTATTAAAACTATTTTATTAACCAATAAAAAATGGATTGGAACTAACGCTAGAAATAGCGTAGGAGTCAAAGCTTTATTAAATTCTCTAGGAGTGGATCGATATCAAGCAGATTCTAGATTTCCATGGAACATTGGACATCTAAATGATGGTAAGGTGTATTCAGAAAAGGATTTAAAAATAGGAAGAAGTCTTTTAAGACTTTCAATTGAAAATTATATTAATAACGCTCTATCTAGAGAAATTGAAATCTTTGAAGGACCGAATGTTGGATTTAAAGTAAATATAAGTGTTGAGGAAAAGTAATATAATCGCAATGTCCGGATTAAAAAATGTTGGAAAGGATACTTCAGCAGAAATGCTGAAGTTTCTTTTAAACACTCCATCTTTCTTACATTTTTATTGGATATACAAACGTTTTAATTTTTTAGGAAACTTTGGAAAATGGAAAGTTACTTCTTTTGCCAAACCGCTTAAAGAGGTACTTTCTATCATATTAGGTGTCCCTGTAGAAAAATTTGAAGATAGAGATTTTAAAGAAAATTACTGTGTTGATTTTAACACAAGTAAAATATACAAATGTACAGATCCATGTGTTAGATTATTATCGGATAAAAACTTATCAAAGTTAATTGAATCAGATAGTTATCACATCATCAAAACATATACCCTTACAATTAGACAGTGTTTGCAATACATTGGAACCCAAATTTGTCGTGAATTTATTTCAGATAAAATATGGATTAACGCATCACTTAAAGGAAATAATTTAATATTTTCAGATTTACGATTTAAAAAGGAGTTTGAAGAATTAGATTATCATAATTCATTTAGAGTGTTAATCGAACGTCCAGGCTGCACTCCTGGCAATCACGCCTCTGAACGACAAATTATGGAACTCAAAGCAGAACGAGAGTTTGAAAGTTATATAAATAATAACGGATCTTTAAAAGACTTATTCTATAAAATCAAACGATTAATATAACACAAGCCCCCTATCAGCCTTAATGGTTGGTAGGGGGCTATTTTTTTACTCATCTTGTAATGTTTTTACATAACCTTGAAATTCTCTAAGAGCTCCAACATTTTGTGTAACTGCATATGCTAATGATGCATCACCAGTAATTACTTGTGCGGAACTAGAAACTAATCTTTCTACAGAACCTCAAAGTGGAGGATTTAAATCTCTAGACATAGAACTTATAACTTTTCATACTGGAAAATCTTGTACAGAACCGTATAAAATATTATATGAAGTTTGAGTTAATCAACCTTCATCTCTAATAGATCTTGCAACTTGTGCTGGATCATCTTCTCCTATTAATTTTCCAAATAAAAGCTTTAATAACAATGCAATAACGCTCATGAAAATTAAATCATGTAATCCTAAAATAAGATCAGCTCTTCTTTTTGGATCTTTCCACATTTTATCAAGTTCAGTTCAATCTCTATTTCAAATAGTTTTTATAAATCCTCACATACCTTGTGCAATACCTTCCATTGGATCACCTTGCCAAGTCATATAAGGTTGTGCTAGATCCCCTTCTTTAACTTCACTTTTCTTTACGATTCTTCTAGATGGAATTCCAGTTTGATCTTCTTCAGGATATTCAGTAATCATTCAAAGTTCTTCACCAGTAGTTTCATCGTATTGTTGTTTAATATGTTCTGTATTGTAAACTCCTGGCTTCATTGTTCATTGTTCCATTTTAGCAGTAACATATGTTTTATACTGCATAAATAGTGATCCTAAAAACATGTCATTTAAAAGAGATCTTGATTCATCGTCATAATGACCATAAAGAAGATCCGCATGATTTTTTAATCTCTGACCTTCTTTTGGAGGATATGCTTGTGGAAGCATGTCGCCTTCTTGTAATGAAGTTCCGTCTTCTTTAGTATATCCGATACGATTCCATTCTTCTAAATAAGCATCATATAAAGCCTTTTGATAAAGATATTGTTCGTTAGAAGTATCTCCAGATAAATAGATTTTAAATCTTTCATCTTTTGTCATATCATATTTAAGATTTCCGTTTTCATCCAAAGAATGTGCTTCTCAACATCCGTCTCCCATCATTTTAGCAACAAGAATTGCCATTCTGTGTTGAAAATCAGGAGATGACGCAGTTAAAAATAGTGTATCAGAGCTTCAATTCCTAATTCCTAAGAAATTAGACTTACGCATATATGGAATATTATTCAAAGAATAGTTAGCCATACCATATAATGCATTTAACTGTTGGAGTAAACTTACATTTGTAATATTTTTATGAGCTTCTTGAATAACATGCGTCGCTCCTTTAATGTACGTTTTCATATTTACTCCATCAATTACTTCTACTCCAGATCTACTTAAACCAATCCACGTACCTTGAAGAATTTCTCGTAAAAAAGATCTAACACTCAAACCTAATGTTAAAGTAGAAAATGCACTTTTCATTACAGCAAGTACTTTGTAAATTCCTTGAAGATTCTTATCCATAATATTTTCTCCATAAAATTTACTTTTTACCATTTTATCAAATGCCGTAATTACATCCTGCAGATTATTTCCACCTTGTTGTGATGCATATACCAATCCAGCACGCATAGCATTAAATATAGGTACGTATTTTTTACTAACTTCTTGTTTTACGTATGCTACTAATGCTTGATTAAATACAGATTCTAGATCAGTTTCAAAAGAACCAGTGCCATGTTCAGTAAGTTTTTTTTCTCGTTGTGAATTTGATAGTTCAAATTTATTATACAAACGAGCATTATTTAATTCAAATTCCTGTTTTAATGCCACATCTTCAGCAAAAACACCATCTGCCAAAGTAGTCACTTCTTTTACTTTATTTTTAAATGAACGTCAAACCCCTTTAAAGAAACCCTCCTCTCGAATACTTTCTTTAAGTTGTCGAGTCATTACAGCCTCAGTTAGTGGAACTTGATAATATTCACCATATAAATCTTCTTTCGCACGTTGAGTTTCTTCGTCACTAGCATCAGGATGTCTAATATGTCACATTGTGTCTAAAAACATTTCTAATGCTTTTCTTGCTTTAGTACCTTGAATTTCAGAAGGTTCTTTTAAAGTAAAAGATTTATGAAGAGTTCCGTCTGGATTTTGTTTAAATCAATCTCTAAATCAATTTGCTTCACCACCAATAGCTCTAATTTGTCCATGTTCTTCATAAAATGCTTTAAAAGCCTCTTGCATGGCAAGACCTTGTTTTACAATTTTTTGTCTAACCTCCGCAACATATTGGTCGTGAACATCCGCAAAAAATCTAATGTTTGCAGAAGGTGATAGTTGAGCACTAGAGATATTTAATCCTGTTGGACTTACACCAGATCTTCAATTGCCGATATTAATTTCGTTTTGAAGTCTAATTCCATTTAAAGCAAGTTGTGCTCTTTGTAAATACAAATATGCTTGCCAAACAGGATCTGTATAATCAGGAGAATCTGTTTTACTTAATTTATCATATCTACCACGTAGTGATTTTATTTCAGCATTAATTCAATCTTGTGTAAATTCAATTTCAGGATTGATTTCCTGAACTAAACTTTCACCAATAAGAGATAATTTTGAATTAGCTAAATAAATCATTGCGGCGTGATCGTCTCAAAAAATATTCGTTGAAATATCTTTTGATTTTACTTTTGGATTAGATCTGCGCAAATCACGATAATTTTTAACTAATTGAGATCCAGTAACAATTGTTTCTTGTGCATATCAAGGGTTAATACATCTGATTTCAGTGATAGGGTTTTTTTCAAAAAATTCTGGATTTTCAGATAAATACAACATCACTTCCATTAATTCCAAATTACCATTAGATGACGATAGGGTGTGTTTTCTGTCGATATACATATCTTCGGTTGTATTTCCTAATATGGAAGTACCCATTGACAATTTATTTTCATCAAAAACAGCTTTATTTGTAACTTTTATTATTTCTGTATGACCTGCATTATCGCTAAAAATAAAATAACCTGCTCTATTTAATTCAGGATCATAAATAAAATTTCATTTTTGAACTAAATATTTTTTAAATTGATTTTCAATTCAATACTTTTTGGAATCAGAAATATTTTTAGAAATATCCTTTCAATCCCCGTTACCATTAATAATTTCAACAACTAAATTAGCCAAATCTGTCAATTCACTTGCTCTAATCTTTTTTACATCCTCAACATATTTGTCTATTTTTTCAAACAACTGTTCTTTAGTATCAGCATATACTAGATTTTTACCACTTAATTCTTGCTCTCTAAAACAATATTTTCCCTTACTACGATATGCGCTACTTTCATTAACTTTTCATCAAAAACCATTATGTTCATCCTTTAAATAATCTGCATCTCTACTAGCTCGTTCTTCACTTCTAACAACAGATGGGAAATATTCATGATGCATTTCTTTGATTCGTCTAAATGTCTCTGATTCAACAATTGCTGAAGCAACTGGAACAATATGCGATACATTATTATAAACAGCACCAGCTGTTGTACCAGGAATAGAAGATGCAATTGATTCAAAATTTATTTTATCAATAGATTTAATAGTAGCTTTTGCTTCTGCATTTTCATAAGTTAAATCTAATTTAATCGGAACAATATTACAACTTGCTACATTTACACCTCATTGTTGTAACATAACATTATAAAAAGCTTGTTGATAAGTGGCATTACGTATTTTGGTACTATGCCATCAATCCTTTTCTCTTCTAATAGCATTGCTGGTTTCATTTCAATTACCAGGAATTTTACGTGAAACTTTATAGTCATAAATATGAGCTCTACCTCATTCGTCAATTACCAATAAGTCAATTCGTCCATTTAAAGAATTTTTTCCAAGCTTCTTTAAAATTTCTTGCATATTTGGATCCAATTCTTTCGATTGAATAGCAAATTCTGAGTAAAACTCACAATTTTTACCATGTTTTGCTTTTAATCCATCAATAAACATATTGGCTTGTGCAATAACACTTTGTCTTAAAGTTTCGGATAACTGAGGTGTAGCTCTAGGTTCTTTACCATTTATCAAATCTTCAAGTATTGCGTGTACTTCGTTTCCAATTTCAGTTAGTTCTGGCCAAGTATCTATCATAGACTGCACAGTATTTTGTGCTTCAATTTTAGCATCTTCCTCAGACATACCTTTTTTCTTAAAAGCTTCAACGTACTCATCAATAGCCATTTTCTGTCAACCTTTTAAATCAAATTTCGGTGTAATAGGTTGTGTTCAATCTGAATCCAAACCATAAGACGAAATAAACTCTGTAATACCAATTGATTCAGGTATATACTCAATCATTTCAAAATCCTCTGGATTACCAATAACATCTTTTTTGGGTTTTGACACAGATTTAGACACAGATTTAATATGAGCTGCACACTCTTCCAATATCTTTTTAGTCTTTTCTTTTGGATTTACAGAGAATGTTTTGTCTATTGCAGAAAACGCTTCTCCCATTTCATCGATTTGAGTTTTGAGGAATAGATCCAGCTCTTGTTCAGAGCTGAATCTTTTTACCTCATTACCTAAATCAAGAACGTATTCACAGTTACTTCCTAATTGCATTCTTGTTTTAATTTTTCTTCTTCAACATAGTTATTTTTTAGAGTTGCTGTTTTTTGATTTGTAACAACTCAATTTAAATCTATAATATCATTATATCTATGATCAAATAAAGCACTTTTAAATACATTTAATAATGTTTCTAAATCAGTCGCTCCAAGATTAAATAATGATTCTCCGCTAACATTTATTCCTAAAATTCTATTAATTGCATCAAACAAACCGTCATTTAACTCTTCAAGGGTTACGTTATCATCTCAATTAGCAATAGTATTATCTAAATAATTTTGTAATATTTTAATAAAAACTTCTTCTTGAAGATCAGAACCGTGTTTATTAGGATACATTGCTGCGTACCTATCAAAATCAGGATGATCGCTAATTGCAGAAACAGCATTATAATAAATATCTGCATATTCTGAATTTCATTTTAATCCTGCCATTAAAATATGTGCAAATTCATGTAATGGGTCTGTAACACTTGCGTAATCTACATTTACGTAAACTTCTCCATTAGCTATAAATGCTTTTGCGCCTCAACAACTAGGATCATCTCCAAACATATCTTTAACAGATCTCGAACTTACTATATGAAAACTATGACCATATACATTTTCTAAATGTTCAGAAAGTTCTCTAATTACAGCTCTAGAATCACGTTTGATTTGATAATAATAATTTTGTTTATCATTAATTTTTTCAACAGTACCTTGAATTTGATGTGCACCTTTTCCAGTTAAACATGGCAAATCCAATGTAAAATCAGAAATGTGTTTTGTTGCATAAGTCTTACTAGGACTAATTTTTGTTCCTGGAACTCTAGTTTTTATTCTAAATTTTAAATCATCAATTTCATATTCTAATTGATCTTTTAGATCGGTATTGTCGAGTTTTGAAATAAAATTATAATAACTATCAATCAAGAAAGTTGAATTTTTAGATCCAACCAAATTCTCAAATAAACGAGTCATTGAATTTTGTCCAAATGAATCTTTATGAACCAATAAGTTGTACAAATAAAATAAATCTCCAACTTTTCATCCAAATTCTGGAATTGTTGTATTAGATAATTCATCAAACGCTTGAAGAATATTTTCATAAATCATCATAGTTTTTGGAGATGCATCAATACTCATCATTTGTAAAGGCAATCGATAGAATTCTCTAACTTCACCAGTACGCTTATCTTCCATTATAGATTTAGATAAACTTCTAATAAAATAATTATCTTTAAATTTAGGATCAGACTTTAACATTGGAATGATATAATTTTCAACAATATGTTTAAATGTAGCCATTCCATGTGTTGAATTTAAAGGTAATTTATCGATTTGACCATTATTTGATTGTGGTACGTTTGCTTCATCATAATAAATTTCTCCAACAGGAACCGTTATTGTTAATGGTTCTGTCATTGATGTAATTCAATTGTAAATTAATAAGTCGTTTACATAAGAAGATACTTCTTTAAATTCACGTTGGTTGATAGATTTTATTTTAGGAGTTTTTAATTGACTTGAAAAATCACGTTCTAACTTTGTTTTAACAGAAAATTCAGTAATCAAATAATTGTCCATGTATAGCAAATCAAACATTGATGCAAAATGAGGAACTTTTGTAATAACATCTAAGATGTTATAGGTAGTTTTTACCGTTTCATAAGCCTCAATCATATCTTGACGATAAACAGGATCTGATAAAAATTGCATTAATTTAAACGGAGTAGTTATTTTTGCTGCTTCAAAACGATCATTAATAAATCGTTCAATTCTTTGAATATATGCAAATTTGTCATAATTATCAGTTCTCATACCCTGATTGATTCCTAACATGCCACCAAGTAACTCCATTTCTTTCATAGCAGGTACTATTTTGTCAGCAATAATCTCAAGATATCCGCGTTGCTCTTGTTTTTGTTCAGGTGTAAACTTATTAAGTTCGATATTACGTTCACGAACATATTCTAAGAACTTAACAATTTTTCTTCACTCTGTAGATGTTATAGGTTCTGAATTAAAGTTTCTTGTGATAACACCTTCTCCTTCATCATCATAATCTGTACCATCGTAAGAATCAAAATAACCATCTTCATCATAGTCTCAATCAACATCTTCAACAGAAGCAATTTCTTTAATTTGTTTATTGTATCCTTCTAATAATAATTTTTCAATAAACTCATTATCATTAAGTTTATCCATTCAATTATCATCATTATGTTCTGGATCACATAAGTGACGTAAACACTGTCTATCAACAAATTTCAATGGTTTTCTGTTTAAATAAAAATCAAGAGCTGATTCAAGTGTAAAACTATCAGTATCTTCATCAAAAATATTTGTTTCTGTTAATTTAACAACTTTATTAAAAATATCAGAAGTCATTATTTTTGCAATATCTCCAAATGGAGTACCAATAGAAAGAAGATATGTATAAATATCAACAAACTTAGAAGATGCATTGATTTTTGCCAAAATAAGTTCCTTTGCATTATCAGTTGCTGCAGAAAGTAATGCTGAAAGAGCATCTGCAGCATTAATTCTATCAGACTTCTTTTGAAGTTCGACTAGTTCTTTATGTAAATCAATCAATTGTCCTTTTGGAGTAACCATTCAAGGTCTTCACATATCAGCCGATAGAAATCTGGTTCTTATAGCATAACGTTCAATTAAATCATGGAAATTTAAGTTTGCATATACCATGTAATCTTCAGAGGTAAGTTTTTCTACACCACCTTTGTTTACACGTGGATCTAAAACAATGCATTTTTCTAAAATATTAACAACACCTTCATCTAAAACATTGTTATTAATTGTAGAAATTTGATTGTTTAAATATGTAGATACTGCAAAGAACACTTTTAAAGACACGGCTGTTAAACCAATTACTTCCTTACCAACCATATTTTGAGCCTGCATTAAATATTTAGTAGCAGGATTATCAGCACAAGCGTGTTTTGCTTCTTCTCCAGCTTTACTCATTGCTGCTGCTTTTTGTGGTTCTTCCATAGCAATAGGAGTATGTAAAGCAATTTGATTTTGAGGATTGTTAACAACATCTAAGATGCCACTAACTACTCTATTTTTTAAAGCACCTTCTTTTCCAAAATTATTAATTCGAGTTTTACTATGTTTGTTTAAAATTCAAATAACGTCTCTTCTAGCTTTTTCATACTCGTATCTATCAAAAGGTTGTTGGACAAGCCAATTTGGTTCTTCAAATACAATTCCAGATTCTGAAGATTCTAAAATTTTAATCAAAGGTTCTAAAGAACTAACAACCCCTGTTATAGGAAGTCCTTTTCCAAATTTCATTAAAATTTGTTGCATTTCAATTATAGAAACAGGTATACCTTCTCTAGAATCTTTAAATGTTCTTCCATCTGGTTGAGGTAATCTAACAACTTCTTTAGGTGTTAAGTATTGTTGTAAGTTACTAGTTGTTTGGAATCTACCACTTGAATCAAGACTATATCCTAAAATATAAAGTTTATCAATATCGAAATCGGATCCTTCCAATCAAGTATTTGCTTTAGCTACATAAACATCATTTATTTTACTATCTGTAAATGCTACAACTCGCATTGGCATAAAAGATTGCATACCCTGAGTTGGAATACGAGCACAAACAAAATTAAGAGATTCATTAAATGCATTAAAACGCTCTACCGCAAGATCTTCGACTCTTTTATTAAACCTTTCTTCTTCAATTTCAAGTAACTGCTCTACTGTAAATAATTGATTAAAGTCTTCAGATCCGTCAACATCAATTCCAGCAATGTTCACTAATTCACCATTAGTAAATGCATCATAATGTTGAATAAGTAATGATTGACGAATATCCCTACCATAATTATACCTTACTAAAGGATATTTATTATTGTTTTTTAATTCATTAAAGCGTTCAACATCATGTACTACAACAAGTCTTTGTCTGTTACCTTCATTATCAGTTACAGAATAAAAAGATTTACCTTCTGAAGAAGTTAAATGTTGTTCATCAACATAAACCTCACCATCTACAATAACAAATGAATCATCTCTAACAGCGCCGGAATCAGAAAGTCTTTCTTCTGCATTTTCTTGTGATGCAACCATTACAAGAATTTTGTTTCCAGAACCATCATATAATACAGCATCGTAATAATCCGAATTTATAGCAACTCCAGTATAGTTTTCTTGAATTCTATCATAGAAAAATTCTCAACCCCTTTCTTGAATATCGTGAATACTATCTCCTTCTCTCAATCCAAGAGCTTGAACATTTCTACGTCCCATGATAATTTCAGCAGGTTGTAATTCAACATTTTGTGCTTTAACCATCCTGCCTCTAAATTCAAAACTTTTTCCTAAATCAATTGCACGAAGAGTTGTTTTTGTTCTTTCGTTTTCTTGATTGATCCAATCATCTATATACAACAATCAATTTTTTACCGGAACGTCTTTGGCAGAAATTAATTTTTCTCTACCATCCTCTCCAATAATTGTGTAGTTTCTTGATCCAATCAATAACATATAACCTAGCGGAACATCTTTTCCTTTTTTAAGAGCTTCTTTATATTTAGCCAAATATTGAGATGCTCTAACAGAATCTAACTGATATTCACTAAATTTACCTAGAACATCACTATCATCATACAATTCAAATGTTAAATTTGATTGTTTTAAATTCTTTGGTTTGATAGTTCAGTTATAAAACACTTTTCCTTGTGTAAGATGTTTTATTTCATCATATTTTGTTCAAGAATCAATTTTAACAAGTTTAAAAGTATCAATATCTGCACCAGGATCTCCAACTAAAATTGTATCCTCAAAATCAATATCGTTTTGATTTATTGGTTGAATAAACGGATTCATTTCTTTGTATCCAAATCCATCTGACACACTCCTCATATTAATAAAATCTTCATTAGAAGCATTTGCTCATAAACCTACTCTAGCAGGATTTGTGATTTTATATAACTCATCGTATGTCATTGTGGTACTCCCAACCTTATAATATTGAATCGCGTCATGAGAGGGACACAATACTCCAGCAAGACCATCATATTTTCTACGAATACCTTTTTTATTAAGCATTGATGTAACAGTTGCAATAAAAGCACCATTAACAGTTGCTGCACTAAATGGAAGTTTAAATTTTAAACTTGATTTAGCAAGACTTTCTTCAGCTTTCATTACAAATGCTTGAGCAAGACCAAGTGTATCTTTGTCCTTACCCATAAAAGAATCGATTAATGCTTTTCCAAGTAAAGTATAAAGTTTATCGATATCTGGATCATCAGATTTGATATTTTGATCAAAATCAGATAACGCTTCTGCAACAACTCCTCCAATGTCAGCGTAAATTTCATTTACAAATTGAGATGTGTATCCATTTTGAACCAATGCACTAAGCATCTGAGTCATCTCTGTAACGTGAGATAAATCCAAATCGTGATCTGCATTCATCTGAACGCCTCCAAATTTTGTAGACATTGTAATTGTTTGTAATGGAGATTCGTCATAAAAAGCATCTGATGAATTTACATTACCGGCTCCAACTTTAATCGCTGACTTATTTACCGCATAAGCAATCATCTTATCTTTAAGTTTATAATCCCCAATTATCGTAGATACAATATCTATATTTGCATCGCAGTATTCCAAATTGCCATTTACATCGATTTGTCCAAAAGCTCCACCAAAAGCTTGATCTAAATCATAGATTGAATTTATAGTAATAACTCTATCAGTACCAGTTTCTTGTCAAACACCAGGACTAACATAAGTAAATCCCGTTAAAGTTCTTACATTACCAGTATTAGGATCTTTAATTTGTAATAACGTTCCGTTGTGTTTTTGTACCCAATCTTGATAATATTTATTTAAATCGATTTGTGTACCGTCAATTTGAGCACTATGCATTTTCTTAAATAAACGTTCAAAAGAAACATCAGATCCTTGTGATTTTCTACGTCTATCGTTTGTTAATTCAAATACAGCTCATTTAAGAAGTGTTGGACGACCGTATCTTGGATCGTTATCATGCATAATTGTTTTCTTATCATGACCAACTGCAGCATCAACTAAAGAATTATTTTCAAATCTAGATTGATATGGACTAGAAAAACCAGAACCGTCCATTGTATCAAGTCCGTCATTTTCTTCTCCAATCATATTTCAAACCGTACCAGGAATGTCACTAATTACAGATATATTTATTGTTTCTGCAACTCCATATTTCATTCCTTGTAAGAACGGATGTACAGTAGCACCATAAATAACAGCACGTTTGTTTTGTGCAATTAAGCGATTTGCTTCACTAAATTCAAAATAATCATCTGTTCCAAATCCTTCCTTATTTTTATTAGGATGTGCTCAAACTTCACCAGTCATCAATGATGTGTATTCATTTGATAAAAGTACATCTGTCATAAAATATGTATCAAACACAGGATGTAGTTCAATAGTATAATTAGGATCAGTCAATAAATCAGAATTGGTAGAATTAATTACTACGCGCTTTCCATCAGGGCCCTTAACTTTGACTAAAGTTATGTTACCAGAAGTGTTACTGTGTCAAGTAGGATATTGTTTTGCTAAGTCTCAAGCTTTTGCAGAATCGTATTTATTTAATTTAAATCCGTTATCAATTAAATTCTTAATGAAGAATCGTTTTTCTTTTTCAAGACGAGCTTTCATTAATTCAGGATCATTAAATACATTATTATAATGCATTATTGTTTCATTCACTCTAGCAATTTTTTTAGAATCACCTTTAAATACATATCCATGAATTTCTTCATAAAAAGTAACAGGATCTGGATTTCCATCAATTCCAACATGTGATTTAAACATAGATTTTAAACCACTTAACTTAATTTTGTTATCAACAAAATATTGATCAACTTCTTCTAAAGTTGTAAAATTGGTGCCAAGAACTTTGTTATAGTCTGCCAATAAATTAGCAGCAACTAATTGCATTTTAGCACTTCTTACCTCAAAAATTATATCAAATAAAGCAGATGTGTCTCCAGATTTTAATGCATCTTTAATAATTGTTTGGAGATTTCTACCATCATTCAATTCATTGCCGATATTAAATGGAATAAGATAATGCGTATTTTTATCCGCAAAAGTAGTATTCTGCAAATAAATTGTACCAGAATCTACGGAACCATAAAAATCTTCTAAGATAGCAAGTTGCAATACCTCATTAATTGTTAATTGAGAAGGTGTTTTAATTTTACCTCTCATTGCAACATCAGAACGAACAAGTGGTGCATCAACTAAATGGGCGTCTCTATTTGCAAACAATAAATTTCCTGCAAAAATACCAGGATCGTCTTCATATTCATGAAGCATTGCGTGATAATTTTGAGCTAAACTTATTAACTGATATTTTGGAATATTATTTCCAGCAGGATTTTTAATAACGCTTGCTGTTTCAGAACCATAAATAATACTTTGAATATTTGCAATTGGAACCAGCGCAGCTTTATAATTATGAAGATTTGTAACTAAACCCGACTTAGTTGTTGACAAACTAGATCCTGTTTTATTATGTTTATTTGAAGCATGAATTAAAGGAATTGCTATAACTTCTTTAAATATTTCAAACAAAGTACGAGTATCGTTTGGTTGTAAATTATGTAGCAGATCCATAAATTCGTCTGGAACAATTAAACCAGTAACATCATATATAAAATCTCTTGCTGTTTGTTCGTTAATATAACCAAACTGTTTAATAGAATAAGACCCGTTTTTAAAACTATATTGTAAAATAACTTCTGTCTTTACACCTCCATCCTCACTAGTAAACAATTTTATTTCGTTTCTAGTTATTTCAATATTATACGCACTTTTAATTCTTTCAAATTTTGATTCGTCATGTTCTAATACATATGCCGCTGCTTGAATGGTATCGTAAATTCTCATTAACTGATTATTTACATATTGCTCCGAAAGATTTCGACCTTTTAATCTACCTTGATCAACTTGATAAGAACGATATTTAATTGGAATATTTTTAAAGAACATTGCAGTAAACATATTTTGCACGTCCTTATTCATTCCAGCACTATAAATATAATCTCTAATTCCTCGTAGTTTTCCAAGCATATATGTAAGATGTGATCCTTCTATTGCTGCAGCTCCTGTAGCATGTTGTTCTAACGCTGTAATGTAATCAGAAAGAATTTCTGCCATAGGAATATTAGCTCCTTTATATAAATCCTCACTATGTGATTTCATTATTTCCAATAATGGAGCTCGAAGTTCTGTTTGTAAAGAACCCATAACACTAGTAAATCCTTCAATTCCAATAACAGATTCTGTAGGTTCTCCATCAGAATTAGTTTCTGGCAAATAATCAAGAATTAATTTAGCAAGATCACTAGATTGTTCTAACGCATCTGCTCATTCAGATGAAGTAAATCCTGTAAAATGTTGAACATTTGGGCCTTTATAAACATATTTATCAATAGCTTCAATTCCTGAATTTTTGTATTCAGGTCTAATTTCAATAAAAGGTGCTACTGATTTTAATAACGAATCAAATCTTTTTAAAATTATATATGAATCTTTTATAGCAGAATCTTCTTCTACTAATCCAGATCTATAAACAGCATATCCATCTAATGTCTCATTATATAGATTTGCAAAATCCACATCGTTTTCAACAGACTCTATTATAGGTAATCCTATTTTTTCTCTTAACTTATTTATCAGGCTTAATTTATATTCTAAAATGCCGTTATTAAGCACAGTTCTACCATTATGCGTTCTTTCAGCATCGATAAAAACACCCAATTTTCCATCTTTTCCTTTTAGATCCTTATTAAAAACAGAGCGAGAAATAATTTCTTTCTTAAAGTTTCTAATCATGTTTCTATATCCAGATGGATTTCCAACATACATTGTTTCTACACTTCCTTGTGGATCTTCTTCTACAACTTTTGTAACAGTTTTGTCTACAGGTTTGACTTCGTTAATAATATTATTCGCAGGACTATAATTAGCCCCGCGAATAATATTTTCATATACTTCATTACCATCAATAAAATTATCAATCATAAATTGTTTGAAAAGATTATTGCCTTGTAATTGCATTTGTTTAACTAAAGGTCAAAACTTTGGAGAATACTTACATTTAGCAGTCATGTAATTCTAATCGTTTTGTTAAATAATTCATTATTGCAGCGTTGATAATGTTATACGCTTCATCTGTTTTTGAACTCATCACATTAATATAGTTTTCAGCAAGTTCAAATGTAGTATTACCTGTTTGAATAGATAATATATATTTTTTAATAACTTTCTGATCTTCTTCTGAAATAAGTTGCATCGTTTCACCTTTTAATGTTTGCATTAGTTGATTATATTCAAATCCTGAATTAAAAGGTATTGCCTTTCAAACTCCATTTTCTAATTTTACTATAAAATGTTCCTCTGTTCCATCAGACAAAGTTACTGAAAAATTCACATATTTCCAAGTTCCGTTTTCTTTAAAATCATCATAAATTGTTATATTAGATGATTTAAATTCGTCTGAAAGTAAATTCTTTAATCAAGCAACAACATCTGTACGTTGATTTATTATAGGCCTTCCTTGTAAATCTCTAATAATAAAAGGGAATATCCAAGAATTAGATCTCCTTGCCGCAATAGAGTTAATTGAAGCAATATATGCAGTTATTTGTACATCCACACCTAATCCAGGAGTAAATGTAAATTCAGGAAGTTCTAAACCATTTGCTTTTGCAATTTCATCAATTTCTTCACGCATTCCGTCAAATTTATCTTTTTCAAGCATTTGACGCTCTTGTTTTTGTTTAGAACCTGTTTGAATTTTAGAATCATCTAATACAAATACAGAGTATGTTCAATCAACAGCCGTTGTAGTATAACTTTCTGCATCACTAGTATCTTGTTGAGTCGACTTATGTTTACTTCAGAATGAATTTGGATACCTAACAGTATCAGCGTATCCTTGTGCATAAAAATGTTGAGGTAATAATCGATCAGCATCTGCTAAACTTATTGCTTCCCCATCTGCATAAAACATCCAATATATTAGTTCGTTTTGATCTCATTCATAAGCCTTCATATCTTTATCCGGACGTAAGTCGTAATCTTTAAATTGAACAGAAACGATATCATCCATAGTAGCTCCTGCAATTTGTAAAATAGCATCTGTTACTGTTTCAAACGGATACATCATCGTATTTCCACGAACTGTATATTGATTTCCATCAGGAGCAATTATTGTATATGAATTACTACCATTAGATCGAACTTCATATATACTTTTTCCAACTTGCATGAACATTGCAGTATCATATCATACCGTAACTTTATCCGGAGCAAGACCGTTTCTAGATTTAACTACAGATCCCCTCTGATTAATAATCGCAGTAAGATTTTTTAATATCTTATCTCTCACTTCAGGTGTTTTGAGACATTCTGCTACAAACTTACCACCATCATGTAAAACATGATATTGTGAATGATTTAAACTTGTAAAATATTGTGCTCATAACTTACTATCAAGTGGTGCAATAATATGTCTAGAACTAGTCGTTGTTGCTGCAATATAATCTTCAACAATATTATTGATATCTTCTTCTGATAAAGTTGACACGTCATGACCAGAAATAAAAGCGGCTGCTTTTCTATAATTTTCTTTAGCTATAGTACGTTTAGCGTGCATTGCGTGTACATATTTTAAAACATCACTTGGTTTTAAAGCACGTTGTACTCCAGCTAAAGTAACTGTATGATCATCAGCAAATGCTCAATTAACAACTGTTCCATCAGGCATTGTTTTTTGAGTAGTTCTAAATAAACCTCCTAATTCAGCATCTGTATATAAAGGATCGTCTGTACAAAGAATTTGAGTTTTACCATTATTGTTTTCACTTAATAGAAAACCTTCCATATCTGTTGGAATAGAATCACCATCTTTTACAGTGATTATACCCCATTGGGATCCTACATGTAAACCAGGATACATACCTGCAATTTCAGAAACCTTAATACGTCTAGTCTGATTAGATTTATCATATCTAGGTCCTCTAACTTGAGTAAATTCTCCAGTATAAACTCCTGATTTTCCAGAATTAACCACTCCAGCATAAATTCTTAGTTCATGACTATCGTTACCAGAAACAATATATAACTCAGATTGTTTTGTGTTAATTGCTTTTAATTCTAAACGATATCCATATGTCTTAATGTGATTTTTAAATTCATTAAAAAATATCGCAGAACTTGCTTTAAATCTTCTTTGAAGTTTGTTAAATGCTTTAACATTTAATGTTCCATCAGAATTTATGAATTTTTCATTTCTTCTAATAAGAGCAGAAATCAAACTAATTAAATGTACATAGTCTAAATCACTTACACGTCCATTAACAAAATTGTACAACGATGTTGGTTGCGATGCTTCTCGTTGAATAAAAATTGGATTAGCACCAATACCATCATATATAGTTGAATAAAAATCACCTAAATACATTGGTGCTTTTCTTTGTTTAATTTGTTCGTTAATTTCTTGCTCAAGTGTTAATGGTGATTCTGGTACAAAATCATTTGTTGGAGGAACTGTTGGTTTTCCAGGATCTACAGGACTAGTAGGTGGCGCTATTTGTTTTACTTCAGAACCAGGTACCTCTTCTATTACACCAGGAGGTGTTGGGGGAGGAGGTGGTAATTTAGGATCTGTTGCAGCCGGTGGAACTTCTTCAACAGGATTTGTTTTTACTTCTGATGCAGACGTAGGTGGAGGTGGAGTTTCGCCTTTTACCTCTAACTTAGGTGCAGAAGAAGTAATTTTTACAGGTTTTGTCCTATAATAAGTTGTATTTTCCTCAAAATTATCCGTTTTGGATATTCTATTTAATGAATCTAAACGCCACTTTCTAAATGCTTCACGTTCTTTATCAGACATTACGTAAGGTGCGTTCGATTCTGGACTATCTTTACTCAAAATTGCTAAAGCGTTTGTAATACCATAATCAATCATTATGGTAGCTTGAGTAGATCGTTGACTAACAGTGTAGAGATCTCGCATCAAATCAAATTTTGAAGAATTATGATCCATTCATTTTTTATCAACAAACACATAATCAAATTCTCCACCATTTACATTTGTAGACGGTCTTACCGTAACTCCATCAATTGCAGAATATTTAGTAATATCATCAGAAATAATTAAAATACTACCAAGTCCCTTTACTCGTTCAATTTCTTTTCTGAGTGCTTCTTCAGAATCAACAAACTTTTCTCCAACAATTCTTTTTCCTTCAGAATGATATTTTATTTCTATAGGAGTTGACAAATATTTTGCTAATTCTTTATCAACATCGTTTGAACCTCATTCTGGATGTAAAGAATATTCTCTTTCTACTGCTTCCAAAATACTATTAACAATGTTGTAATTGT
>Ga0233374_1000092_pt1 | contig 22777 bp, 36 predicted proteins | sample ElkDunMinimDraft_FD_180688 | JGI IMG/M metagenome (GOLD analysis project Ga0233374, IMG submission 180688) | Fecal eukaryotic communites from dung pellets of Tule Elk in California, USA - Elk Dung E1 | ecosystem: Host-associated > Mammals > Digestive system > Large intestine > Fecal | place...
GTTCTTGTTATTGAAGGAAGAAGCCTGTTCGAGAACCTGCAACGCGCGAAGTCTCATGCGGCTAAGATTGACGATGTGGTGGGCGAGGTACTCCCCGATATTCTACAAGAGATAATCGACGCGAAAACAAGCAAGACAGCAATGAAGGTATGGGAGAAAGCTCAGAAGGAGGCGAAAGATGACAAGAAGTGAGATTATTAAAGAATTATCACGTTACTTCGACCTAAGCGAACTCGTCTGTCCTGACGTGTTAAAAAAATACGGCGAGCAGGCTTGGCAGTTCTTCGATACGGCACTTCTTCATACATTGCTCGTCGTGCGTCGTGATATTCTCAAGGTGCCGTTATATGCCAATGACGGTGTTAGTTTCACGCAACGAGGTTTGCGCTGCAATCTGTGCGAGCTGAACCTAAATAAGACTGACAGCCGTAACCTGTACATGTCCGCTCATTCGCTCGGCAAGGCTGTAGATATGGTGTCTCCTAAGATGACCGCTCAGCAGATGAGGGATAAGATTGCCGAGAAAGCGGATTTGCTGCCCTACAACGTGCGAATAGAGCGAGATGTTAGTTGGCTTCATATAGATACTTATGACGCGGGAAACGGCGAAAAAATCACGTATTTCAATGGATAATAATAGAAATGTTTTCTTTTGTCTGATAATGCTGGGATTTTTATCAATTTTTGCTTGGCATATCCTGCCTGTCGCTCCCCGTGGCGGGCAGGTGTCTTCTTGCCGAGACACGACGATATATAATATCACATATCGAGATACAACGATATATGACATAGAGCAAAGAGATAGCGTTATTGTCGATTATACGCTCGTTCCCGCTACTGACTTCGACACCGTCATGTTGCACGATACGACGTATATCGCCGTTCCTGCCGTCTCGTATCATTTCTCGGATAGTCTTTCCGATATATGGGCGAGCGGCTACCGTGTGACGCTTGACAGCGTGAGGTATCATTTTCGTGAGGTCACGAAAATGGTTGAGAACACTATCGTTGTTAAACCGCCAAGGCTGAGCGTTGATGGTGGCGTGATGATGTACGGAAGAGGTTATATCGATGCTGATGTGGCTGCTTCGCTACGTCTTGGCGACAGATGGAGCGTGTGTATTAAGGCGGGACTTACAACCCGTGACGGATTGTCACCGTTTGCGGGCGTTGGTGTGAGATATAGAATTAGATAGCTCATCAAACATGTATTGAAGGAGTAACGGGAGCGATGGTGTGTCGCTCCTTGCTTTTTTTTGCGTTTTTTTAAAAAGTGCGCCAAAAAGGTGTATATTTGTAACATAAAACAAAGGAAATAACAAACAAAAATAGGAGATAAAAAAATGGCAACAAAATTCAACATGAAAGATTACTTAAGCAGCAGAAGAGAAGAAGTTATCGCTAAATACAACAAGTTAGCAGGTGAGCAATTCTTTAGCGGCATCAGCCTTAAAAACTTCATGCTTCAAGTTATGCGTATGATGGAAATGAACGCTAAGAGTGAAAAGACAGCCGATAACAAATTCGACTTCATTCTCGGACAAGTTTACGTAAACAACAGCTCACTCAGCTTCAGAAGCACAAAGGACGACTCTTTGAGAAATCAATATAAAGGTACTGCTTACATGGCAATGGTATAATTTAACAATGGAGGAGAGATAACAATGAAAAAAAACTTTTGGACAATCGACGGAATCAATGAAATTTTTGAATCTTTAAGCGATGCTAAATGGCATGTTGAGATAGCGTTCACCCCAAGCGAGAGGATGAAATATCTTTACAACACAAATATCAATCACATAGTGAATGGCGAATGTGTCAGCACCGTGAGTGTTAAGATAAATGATAACGGAAAATTCGGCTTTGGAAAAATTGTAAAGGCATGAAAAAGATGATAGAACTAACGCTACCTCCATTCGCTATGCTGTGGGGGTATGGAGACGAAAACGAGCTTCAAGGTAGAGAGGTGATATTACATGTCCGCTCAGCCTCAGTGATAGAGGTGTTTATGAAGGGTAACGCCTTCCTTTCAGAGGATGTGATAACATACAGCTTCACGATGTCTGTTCCCCGTATCACCAACCCATCGGAAATGGTGACAGCGACCTTTGTCCTGGCGTTACATCATTCGCCATTGCTTGATGTGGTAGCCGACAGAGATAAGATTATCGAGGAGATAATGAAGCCAGCGGCGGACTATTACAGAGACTATCAGATGTATGTCTATGAGCAAGAAAAACGCAAGCAGACGTTTATGCGAGATATAATGTTTGAGGCTGATTTGAACGATGAAGATTATTATGATGATGAGGAGGATGAATATGAATAACACAAACTACACGTTAGAGCAGGCGTTTCTTTACCTGCTCGACAATACAAGACTATGGCGGAAGAATACAGATGTGACACCTCAGCATATCACATCGCTGAGGAATAAACACAAACAGGGAATACTCGGCGAACAGGCGATGCGTAACCTTGTTGAAAGGTCGGGGGTATTTTTCCACGAAGAAAATTTTTTGAAGATAAGTTGTAATCTTTGAAAATTTGATTATCTTTGCGTCTGAATTTCTACTATTGTAGATAAGCACAACCAACGGACCGATATTATCAAGTATCGGTCTTTTTTTTGCCAAAACTTTGAAATAGTTTTGAAAAAATTAAATTCAAAAATATATAATTTGATGAAAATTAGAAAGATTTAGTATTTTTATTCTATTTTCAAACAAAACAAAACATCAAAATTCGCTAATATCATCAACATCACCTAATTACGTTTGTAATCTGTGTTTTGATAGCTCTTTTTTCAAAAAAAAACTTTGCAAATTGGGGTTAAAGCCCTATTTTTGTCACTCAATTGTTTCGAAATAGTTTTGAAATAGTTTTAGATATGGCAACGTTAAAGGCAGTAGTCGACCATCGCAAGGCTGATGGCACTTACAGCGTCAAGATACGGCTGACGCACAACAGGAAATCACTTTATATCCCGACATCTTACTCGGTCACCGACCGACAGCTCACCAAGTCGAAAAAAATTAAGGCACACGATGTATTGGCGGCTGCCAGCAGGACCATCGAGGAGATGCGATCCATTATAATGGACGTCGAGTGTGTCGACGTGCTTCCGTGCGATGTGCTTCGTGACATCATCATCGAGAGAATGAAGCGGGGCAAGGTGTTCCGTCTCGATTTTCTTGAGTATTACCGTCAGAAGACAACTGAGATGAAGAAGTCGACCGCAACGTCTTACAATATAGTGTATAACCATCTAAGATGTTATTCACACAACGTAGATGTCAATGACTTGTCTCTTAATTTCGTAGAAGGGTTTAAAAAATATTTGAAGAATAAAGACGTCGCTGATAATGCGGTGATAACATATCTGTCACGTATTAGATGTATCTTCGACATGGCGGTTGATGAATACAATAGCGATGATATAGTCAACATTCGTGTCAATCCGTTCAGGAAGAAGTCTCTGATGCCGTCTCGGCAGGCTACTGAGCATAGGGTAATAAGCGCAGAGCAGATAAGGCGTATGTCGATGATGAGCGGCGACAGATACGACATGTTCGCCCGTGATGTGTTCTTGTTGTCGTTCTGCCTTATAGGGATCAATCTCATCGACCTGTTCAATCTTAAGAAGACGGATGTTACGGACGGCGTGCTCACCTATTGCCGTGAAAAAACCCGGGGCAGACGTGCCGATAAGGCGAGGATAATGATACGTATTGAAGATGAAGCCTCCTTGCTCATAGACAGATATAGCGACTATGGAGACTATCTCCTTAATTTTCATAACAGGTATAACAAACATGTTAATATGCTTGTGAGCATTAATAAAATGTTTAAACGTCTGCGTCTATACGACCCGACCCTGCCGACCGGTCTTTCTTATTACTACGCGCGTCACTCATGGGCGACCATCGCCTATAACGACTGCGGCATTGACATGCAGACTATACACGAGGCTCTGAATCATGCCAGCGATTCAAGCATGAAGATAACGGACATATACGTCAAGAAGGACTTCACGAGAATATGGGAGGCCAATAGAAAGGTACTCGACTTCGTCTTCAGAAAAGAAAAAACCACCCCGTAAGGTGTTACAGGGTGGTAAAAATTTTAATCAACATTTAAATCCTATGAAAAAATAACAATCTCGTACTCTCCACGTACGCTGCAAAGATATGGATATTTTCTTAGGATTTTTTATGTCGTTTTTTACAAGTTGTTAAAATTCACTTGTGCTCCGTTATTTTAACCCACCACTGCGACAGACTGGGCTTCTGTAGAAATGTAGAACCTGCATAGCCTTCGGCAAAAACCATAATATTGTTTTTATCATACTTGCTAAGATGTATTTCTTCATTGAATTTATCGTCTTGAATTGTTAGTACCGTTTTTTTCTCGGCAGTATCAATGAAATCAATCATCTGTTTTATTGACAATATTGCTTCTTGTTTGCTGCCTAAACTAAAGTAAAGAATTCTGTCGAATCTATTGCTTGTTGTAAGCCTTAGAAAATAGGTGCTGTCTTCGCTGTCAAAGTATAGCCTTTGAGTTATCTTCTCCCATGTGTTTTCCGTTTGCTTTACCACGTTAAGCTGCGCCATCGCTCCCGAGCTGATGAGCAACAACGCCATGATTGCTAATAATTTTTTCATAATGATTAAATTTAAGTTAATAATTTATTTGTTTAAAAAATACAAGATTTGTAATTTTTATCAATTTTTCCTTCTATGTAATTATGTATAATGTGCTGCTGTGATCTTATCGCGGCAGCCTGGTCTGCTATCACATTAAATACTTCACGGGACATTTTAACATCTTCAACGTCTGTTTTCTTGATTTCTGTTGATATAAATGGCGATAAATATACATCGCCTTCACCATTTTCCAACCATAAAGGATTTATGTATAATTTACATATTAGCGTGTAAATAAATCCGTCGGCAAGGGGATTGATTCCATTTAAATATTTGCCAATATTGCCTTGATTTATGCCGGTTAATTCAGATAATTGAATCTGTGTCAATCCTTTCTCCTTGATTACGAGTTTTATTCTTTTGAGTATTGCTTCTTGATGTTCTTTTGTTCTTTTCATAGTTGTAATTTGTTGATTTTTAATAATTTGATAAAATTTACTTAAAAAATAGTAAAAATTACATTTTTTCTTGTGTAATATGTAAAATTTACTTATTTTTGCAAAGTGAATTTAAAAGAAATTTAACAACAAATTTAAAAAAGTTTTTGAAGATAAAAAGAAAAATCAATGTTTAACAGAAAAAATCAATCAACTATGGAAAACACAGAAAAACAAATCGAGCAGATAACGGAAATATTCCAAGAGCAGATGAGCAGAGCATTGGGCGGAAAAGCGCAGCTTCTGATATTCTACGATGTAAAAGGATTCGAGAGAACGGCAGGATGTACACTGCTCTGTGATGACTTAAGCAAGTTACTCACATCAATAACATTAACAATGATGAAGCAGAATGATATAAAAAAAATGATGGAATGTTGCTTAGAGGCTCTTAAAGATAATCTGTAAGTCCTAAGAACACCCGACATTTGGAGACAATGTTCTTTGACAATAAACAATAGGCGTAACCTGCGCTATCGGAGGAAAGGTCACTGCTGACACTTCTGCAAATCGCCAACATGGTCGCTTCGGAAAAATAGCAAGTCTGTAAGGTTCTCCTTAAAGCGTTCTGAAAATCTGGGAAACGAAGTGACGCATAAGACTATACCAGCAGCGAGAGGGATCTGTTAAATCCATAATAATGCACAGCAGATCTCAGGGGGTCGACTCCCCTCCTCCGAGCGAATGAATAAAAAACAATTAAAAACAAATCAATATGAAAGCAATAGCATTATTACAGGTAATCTTGACAGGATGTGCGCTTATAGGCGTGCTTGGACTGACATACGCACATGTGTGGGCGCAGACACTCACATGGAGCAACTTAGCAATATCATCGGTATTTATCACGATGGTCGCTGCAATATTCATCGAATCTATCAAGGAATTAAAAAACAAATAAATATGGAACAAGTAATAACCCAAGCGAAGCGAGACAGAATGGAACTCTACAACGCCATGTCTGAGCGTTACAGAGAACTCGCCGCTAATCCGAACAATCAGACGACAGCTATTGTCGACAAGTTGGCTGAAGAATTCAAAGTGTGCGTTTCGACCGTATACAATATGAGGAGAAGCAAAAAACTCTACAAGAAGAGACTTGATCGAAACGCCATCGTACGCTACCATGACGATATGGTCGCTAACGGCGAAACTCCGTCTGAGGCGAAAAAGAAAGCCGCCGCGAAATTCGACTGTACGCTCGCTTATGTATATACACTCGTCAATTACACAAGGTCATGAGTAACGATAGTCTATACAACCTCGTCAAAAACGCCTTCGCCGCTGGATTGGCGACAGGCAGGGCGGAATCTTTCCCTGAAAAGGATGTCATCTCGATGAAGGATGCGATCAGGATATTCGGCAAGAAGTGGCTTGACGCTAAGATAGCCGAGGGAAAGATATTCGTTCATCGCTCGAGCGACGCCGATAACGCAAGATATTATATGAGCTTAGCGGAAATCAGATGTGTAAAGAATAATGAGGCTATCTGCGAGATAGTCATAAAAGACAAGTATAACGTTAAAAACTAACAATCATGGAAATTCAAGGAAAAGTAAAAGGTCTCGGCAATCTCTTAGAGGGAGAGGGTGCCAACGGACAATGGATCAAGCAGGAGCTCATCATCGAAACGATGGAGCAATACCCTAAGACCGTATGTGTGACGTGCTGGGGCGATAGAGCCTTAGCCGTACAGAACCTTAACGCCGGCGATGTCGTAAAACTCGGAATTAATATCGAATCCAGGGAATATAACGGCAAATGGTACACCGATGTCAAGGCTTACAGCATAGCCAAAATGAATCCGCAATACATCAAAGCTGCACAGCCTTCCGATGACAATTTCTTCGGCAATGACCCTGACGACCTGCCATTTAATTAATAAACTTTAAAAACAGATCCTATGGAGAAGAAAACAATCACACAAGAAATGATTAGTGCGCTTAACGAGGCTCTGCCTCAATGTGCATTGTCTCAGCACCCAAGATTAGCAGGAAAAAGCGCGATAAATGCGATATACGTTACCGAACGACTTAATAACGTATTCGGAGTTGGGAAATGGACGACATCGGTTGAGATGGCGGACAAAACTAACTTTATCCAGAAGACGAAAAACGGCGATAAGGAGAAGACTATGGTCGTCGTTAAGCTCACTCTTGACATACCGGCATACGGCGTACATTACGAATGTTATGGCGGAAATGATAATGACGACTTGGGAGATGCGTATAAGGGGGCGACAACGGATGCTATTACTAAGATCGGTTCATGGCTCGGTATCGGAGCCCACGTTTGGAAAAATGATCCAAACGGCGTTAAGACAACCCCGAAGCCTAAACAGACAGATGATCCTGAGAGTATTACAAGAGATTATCTGATGAAAAACGACAAGGCTCGCGAATGGTACTGCAATAAATCGAAGGTAAGCAGTATCGACGAACTCGACCTTTCAAAAGTATACGAACATTTAAAATCAAACAATCAAATCTAAACATTATGAAAGACTTATCATTATTATCACAATTCCCACAAACCAAAACTGAACAGAAACAAATGGTTGACCTCATGGTCTCCAGACTCGAAGAAGGTAATATCGACCCGTTGAAGGTAGAAGCCGCTATCGCCAATATCGAGGCGGTAGCTAAAGAATACCGTAAGAATGAACGTGTGAAGGCTATGCTCCTCGATGAGGTCAGAAAGTATCCCAAGAGCATAGCCGACATATATAACGCCACATTCCAGGAGAAGGAAGTGGGCGTGAGATACGATTTCAGCCAGTGCGGGCATAAGAAATTAGAGGAAGTGACGGCACATATAGCCGAGCTTACCGAATTGAAAAAACAGCTCGAAAACGAAATCAGAGCACATAAGGACATGTACGTCTATACCGACCTCGAGACAGGAGAGTCTTACGAGGTGCTGCCTCCGATAAGAACGTCAAGTTTGCAAGTGGTAACGACAATAAAAAAGTAAAGCGATGAGAAGACACGAAACGAATACAAACGTCAACCTGCACAGCATATTCCATGATTTGCTGAGCGACAGCGACAGGCTGGAGTTCTTAAAGGCTGAGATTTCCAATCTGAGCCTCGAACAGCAGGCGCATATCGTTGTCGAGGCGTTTGGTAAGATGCAGGACTACATCGACATGAATAGAATGTGTGTCGAAGTACTGAAAGAAGATAACGCAACAATATTAACCATCAATTAGATAGAAGACTATGAAAACAGGTAACACTTACATCAAGGAGGGCGATAAGATATATTACGACGGTAATATATACGAAGCCATTGGCAGTATAAGCTGCCGTATCTGCGTATTCTACGACACACAGCGAGAACGCTGCCGTCATGGTATCTGTTCTCGATACGCTAACACACTCAGCAAGCCTATCGTCTTCAAACATTTCTCAGAGTTTAAACCTATTTATTTGGATCTAATCAAATGGAGCTCAGATGAGCAAAAAAAGTATGTTTATGATTTCTATAAGCAACAAATCGAAAAGTATCGTCGTAAACTTGTTAGAGAACTATCTAAGGACGATTAAACCGCCTTACACGACGACCAGCAGCAATGAGATAAGAAAGATTAAACAAACACTAAAATATCTTAAAGATGAACGACGGAATAATATTCTACAGAAGCCATTTCGACAACATCAAGGATCTGAATGACGATGAGCTCGGACAGATATTCAGAGCCTGTATGACGGGCGATACCGGAGCGATGTCACCACACGTCAAGATGGCTTATAACTTCATCGTATCTCAGATAAGAAGAGATGAAGAAAAATACGCTAATATCGTAGAGAAACGTCGTGCTGCAGGTCGTAGAGGTGGAATTGCTAAAGGTAAACATGTAGAAAATCAAGATGATAAAGAAATAGCAAATCAAGCAAATGCTAATTTTGCTAAGCAAACGGAAGCAAATCAAGCAAATGAAATCATTAATATTAATAGTAATATTAATAGTAATATTAATAACAATAATAATATCAATATTAATACAAATAATAATAATGACACATCTAACGATGTGTCGATTAATACACGCGAGACACCGTCGTCATCGTCGCCGTCAGTTGAAGATCTGAAAAACAGAGCAGGATGGATGGAGCAGGTAGCGATGAATTACGGACTAAAAAGCGTACAGGAAGTCATGCAATGGATTGACAGATTCGACATGGAAGCGATAAAGTGCAAGCTCGCCTCGCATGTCGATACCAAAGACCTCGCCTCGCACTTCTGCAACTGGCTGAGGATAAAGCTCACCGCCCAGCCCAAGGGCGGTGTAAGAGAAGTGAGATACGAAGACATTAACTGGAGTGAATAATGGAAGACCATAGAAAATTCAGAAACATCGACACCGAGGAGAGGCGGAGAGACCTGCTCGAGATCATCAACAGACGCGCCAGGCGCTCGGGCTCTGACCTGCCGACAGATGTCAAGACGTTCATCATTGACATCGAGGATATGATACTTGAGCAATATCCTTACGTCACGATGAGCGAGGTTGAGAAATCGCTGGAAAACGGATTCTCAAACAAATACAACATAAAGATGAAGTCAGGCATATATGCCGACAAGATAATCGCCTACATACGCGCTTATCGCGAGGAGATGGGTTATTACAGCCGCATCAACGCCCATGCGCAGGAAGACGTGCAGGTGCCTTCGCTGGTAACTGCTGACGATATCAAGACCTACGTCATATACTGCTATCATTGTTATGTGGACTGGAAGAGAGGCGGACGCGAGCCTTACATCAAGGCGAAGCTGCCGTACGACGCACTGTATCACATGGGCGTGATAAAGCTGGACACGCCGCCGATGGAATATCTTAAACGTGCCGAGGATGTGGAGACAGCAAATCGCCTCGAGCAGCACATGATGGGTATGATAAATCTCAACTTCGCAGCCAAACTTACGCTCGAGGACGAGGGTGTTGTCAACCTCGCGAAGAAGCTGTATCTCTACGACTGGTTCGAGAGCCTCATCATGCAGGGGGTGACGATAGATAAGGTACTGGCAGATGCCATAGTGCCTCAGAAGTATGTCAATATCCGAAATTATGAATTAACGCATTAAGAAATAGCGTAAGAAATTAACACATTAAAAAAATACAATCATGGAAGACAACAAGAAAATCAAAATTCAAATCAAATCAATCTTCGGAAATATACTCTTTGAGTACGAAAAAGAAAATAACACGATAAAAGATACTGTTGAGGAAGCGGTAAAACAAGGCGCAAACCTCAGAGACGCAAACCTCAGAGGCGCATACCTCGGAGGCGCAAACCTCGGAGGCGCAAACCTCAGAGACGCATACCTCAGAGACGCATACCTCAGAGACGCAAACCTCGGAGGCGCAAACCTCAGAGACGCAAAAGAAATCCCTTATATACCCTTCGCTTGTCCTTCTGACGGAGCTTTTATCGGTTGGAAGAAGGTAAACGGTCATTTGATAAAGTTAGAAATTCCCGAAGATGCAAAACGCTGCTCGGCTACGACTAACAAATGCCGTTGTGATATGGCTATGGTGCTGTCAATTACAGATATTAAGACAGGAGCTGAGCGCAAGTATACAACGAATCAAAACTATGCCAAGACCACTTACACCGTAGGCGAGATGGTATATCCTGACTCATTCGACGAGAACAGATGGAATGAGTGTAGTAACGGCATCCATTTCTTTATCAACAAACAAGAAGCGATAAATTATTGATATTATGATTTTTAATTTCAATGAATACGGCGTTTGTGTCAATCCCGAAGTGGTAAGGATTGATGAGCATGTCAACCTGGATATAGCACAGGACGATGATGGTATGTTCTGCACGGCGTTCGACTTCCATTTCACACAATGGTTTCGCGTGTCTCCATGTACGAGACATGTTAAGCATAAGAATAGGAAAGAGGCACTTGTACATATCGTGCGTAAGGTAATAGTGATTCTGCAGCATGGTCTTGCCGACAGCGACAGCGACAGGCGAGAGATTGAGAAATCTATCGACAATCTGGAAGAATACATTTACAATCTACATTATACACAATTAACATTGTTTTAAAATTATGCGTCACCTCGAAGAACAACAGCAGATAGTATACGTCCGATGGTTCTCGTACCAATATCCAGATCTCGCTCCGCTTCTCCATCACTCGCCCAACGGTGGCAAGCGTAACGTAAGCGAGGCGGCACGTTTCAAGGCGATGGGAACGAGGGCGGGATTTCCCGACCTCTTCCTCGCCGTTCCGAGCAACGGTTATCACGGCTTGTTTATAGAGTTGAAGACTGAGAGAGGCAGGGTGACAGAGAGCCAGAAAACATACGGCGATATGCTGAGACGGCAGGGCTACGCTGTCGAGGTGGTGCGGAGTCTCGATGAGTTTATCAAAGTTATTAACGAATATTTGTACAGGAAGTTATGAGGGTTTTAAATATGTTTCTTGACGAGATGGAGCAGGAGGCGTTGTATAGGAAGTTCAGAGAGTATTATGATAGTTTAAAGAAAAGGCTATTGTAAGGTTATGAATGTTAAACAAAAATTAAAAAATTAGAAAACTATGAACAAGGATTTAGACTTAACTAAGATTTTAAAAGATTGTCCAAAGGGCATGAAGCTGGATTGTACAATGTATGAAAATGTGACGTTTAGTGGTATAGATTTTAAAGAACAAAGTGATTGGAAATTAGTCTCGAATAAAGAAGTAAGCATAATAATAAACGGGGTGAGGTATGATAGCAGCTGTGAGGACTTGGGATGCGAGTGCGACACATGTCACCTGAGAACGTCATGTGACAGACTATCGTCGTCAGTCAACGAAGCATGTCAAGAGATACTTGGCAGTGGTTATAATTTTAAGAAATCCGATAAAAAGTTTGAGAAATGAAAACAGACTACGATAGATTAACCGACGAAGAAAAGAGACGTTACGACAGCCTCGTGGCACGTCTCGAACAGCTCGAAAGCGATTACCTCCTGCACAGGATAGATGTCGAGAATTACATGAGACAGCGAAGCCTGCTGATTCAGAAGAAAAACAAAATTATCACAAAGAAAGAACATGATAAAGTGAGATACGAATTTGTTAAGACATATAAAGCATGAAAAGCAAGACTAAAACACACACCATCAAGAAAGGATTGCACAGACCATTGTCGCTAATCCCCGCCTGCTTCAGAACGATGAGCAGAAAACCATACCAGGAATACAGAAAGACGATACGCTTCACGCCGTCGTGCCGATACCTGCTGAGCAAGGAAGACCAGACAGATTGGAACAAGCTGTTCGGATTCTGCTTCGGAATACGGGGCATACATCGTAACTCGGCGCGTTTCGTATGGCGATACAACTTCGACCATGACACTATCGAGATAGGCGCTTATAAGTATATCGACGGCTTCAGAACCTGGAATAAGATAAAAAAGATAAATGTAGGCGAAGAACACACCTTTGAGATTATACGTCACGCTGACGGATTCGTGGCGTTCTACATTGACCGGATAATCTTGCACTATGACTACATAGTCCGAAACGATAAGACGGCTTACGGTTGCGGGCTGTACTTCGGCGGAAACAACAGGGCACCTCATGATATTGAAATAATCGAAAAGATATGAAGAAGATAAAAAAACTTATAGATGAACACTGCCGCAATAAAGGCGTTGATGAGAATTTAGGTTTGAACGAGCTTCTTGACTATCTCCTCGAATTGTTTGATATTTCCTGGCGTACAGATGGAACTGGTTTCATCGACCATACAATAGCGATGAAAGCCAAGAGCGAGCAGTTGTTTGAGGTCTGTGTGGACTGGTTAGGGAGAGTAACGAAAGCCATTGACAACGGAACATGGATTGACTACTTCGGCGAGCTTTACGAAAGCCAATACCAATCAAAGGGCAAGGCGTCATCGCTCGGGCAGTTCTTTACACCTGCGTCTGTAAGTGACTTGATGGTTAGAATTATAACTAACGAAGAGAAAGGTATTAGAAAGGTTAATGACTGCGCCTGCGGTAGCGGGAGACTGCTGTTGGCCCACTTCGCAGCAAATAATTACAAGCACGACTATTACATCGCAGAAGATATGGATATTATGAGCGTGAAGATGTGCGCCTTAAACATGATGGCACATGGAATGATAGGCAGAGTGGTACGGCACGATACTTTGAAGTCTCCTTTATCGTTCGATTGCGGATTCGAGATTAACGAAGTGAGGTACCCGATACCTACCACCCTTCATTCCGTCAGAAAAAAACAAGTTGTTTAAAACTTGCGCTACGTAATGTTATATCCGCTATCTTTGCATCGTAAATTTTCTCATGTTGCGGGGTGGAGCAGTCGGCAGCTCGTCAGCCTCATAAGCTGAAGGTCGTAGGTTCAAGTCCTGCCTCCGCAACGACATAGTCAAGTGGCTGAGGGGTGAGGCGGCAAAGTTGCGAGACTTGCTTTATGACGGTTCGAATCCGTTCTTGACTACACGATCGAGGGGAGCCCTCTAAGCGAGCTGAAAGGCGGACTTGGAGGGCATGTTTGTTTTAAACAAGTTGTAGGAACAAGAACACGTTTAAATTGTTATCTTTGTGTTGTTTTTAACGTTTATATAATCCTTTGTTTTTGCCGACTTCCAATCGGCTACATTTCAAAACTATTTTTTTATTTCTCAAAAAAAGCTGATTTCGAACCCTCTGCTGTGAAGCACGGGGTTTGTTGTTTTTCAACAACTTGTAAGAAAAACGATACCTTAAAACTCAACATCAGCGGACTTGTCTTGTTATCTTTGTCAAGAAGTTGTTGAATTAAGAATAAAACATTATGAACATAAAGAAGACACCGCTTTCGGCGTTGCGTCTCAACGACGGCAACCCGAGAATCATAAAAGATCATAAATTTCAGAAGTTAGTTAAATCCATACTCACCTTTCCCGAGATGCTAAGGCTTCGTGAAGTGGTATGCGACGAAACGATGCTCATCTTAGGCGGCAATATGCGATGCCGTGCGCTTATGCACATCGCACAGATGACCGAGTATGAACTGTCTCAGACGCTCCGTGAGTTCGGTGCTGAGCAACACACCGACTATTGGCTTGCGTGGCATGATAAGCCGATGGCGGAAGTCAAGGTCGCCGAAGGACTGACCGATGAGCAGAAGAAGGAGTTTATCGTCAAGGATAACGTAGGCTACGGAGAATGGGATTGGGATATGTTAGCCAACGAATGGGACGTTGAGGAACTCTCCGACTGGGGCGTGGACTTGCCTATTGACTGGGGGAATGGCGTTGATAGCGAAGATGCGGATTTGAATGCTGAGGAAGACGACTTTGACGAGGAGAAGGACGAGGTGGAGCCTGTATGCAAGCGAGGCGATATATGGATGCTCGGACAGCACACGCTGATGTGCGGAGACAGCACTATCGAAGATGATATAAATACACTAATGGGGGGGAGAAAGCTGATATGTGGATAACGGATCCTCCATATAATGTAGCCATAAGCAATGCTCAAGGAAAGACCATAATGAATGATAATATGGATAAGAACTCGTTTCGTAAATTTCTAACGTCGGCATTCAGACAAGCGTGTAACGTCTTATCCAAAGGATGTCCGTTTTATGTGTGGTTTACTTCAAGTGAGCACTTGAATTTCGAGGGTGCGTTGAACGATGTCGGACTTAAGGTGAGGCAAGAGTTAATATGGAATAAGAATCAGTTCATTCTCGGTCGCTCGCATTATCAAAGGAAGCATGAGCCGTGTCTTTATGGATGGAAAGGCGATTCATGCAAGTATTTCACCGACCAAAGAAGCCATGCTTCTGTTATAGAAGATTCAAAAGAGATTGACATTAAGAAAATGAAGGCTTCGGAGATGAGAGAACTTCTCTTCAAGATATTAGACGACAAGGTGTCGACAACGGTGCTCAACGAAAACAAGCCTGCTAAAAACGCAGAACACCCTACGATGAAACCGATTAAACTATTCGGAAGACTTATAATGAACTCAAGCAGGCAGAAAGATAAGGTTCTTGATACGTTTGGCGGAAGTGGCACAACCCTCATCGCCTGCGAGCAGTTAGACAGAAAATGCTATATGATGGAACTTGACCCTCACTATTGCGACGTGATAATCGCACGATGGGAGAAGCTGACAGGCAATAAAGCAACAAAAATCGAAAGACTATGAACGGCTGGGATAACTTGGAAGAATTGAGCTGGGGCGACAATGTCGTAAGAGAAGACAGCGAACCAACACACGAAAACGTGACGGAGAGAATCTCGAGGAGACGAACGACTGCATGTGTGACACACTCGGAACGTTACCTATACCGACGCGCCTACTCCGAGACATCACTGCTCGACGCTATGGGAATAGAGAAACTCAAGGAAGGAGACTACTGGCACTTCATCACGGCGGGCGACGTGGATTCTCTCTCATACGTCAAGGTAATGCTCCGTCATCAGAACATCGAACATCTGATAGTCTCGACGTGGTGTATGGCGGCAGAAGACATACTTCAGTTTGACGAATGGATAGAGCAAGGAAAGATAAAGAAGATTGACTTCTACGTGGGAGAGATATTCCCCAACTCGTACAGGATAGAATACAGAATGCTCAACGAACTGATAGAAAAACACAAGTGCGGACGTATCGCCGTATTCCGTAACCATTCCAAGGTTTATGCTGGCAAGGGTCAGAAACTCGACTTCGCCATCGAGACATCGGCGAACATTAACACTAATCCAAGGACCGAACAGGGAGTAATGACGCTCAACAGCGACATATATCATTTTTACAAAGAATATTTTGACAAGATAAAATCTTTTGACCAATGAAAAAAAGCAAGGAACTATGGCAGCGCATGGAAGCATGGGTGGAGGAGAATGGACTCATCGAAGACGGAGGAGCGAAGCTCAAGGAGTTCTGCGCTTTCTTTTCAATCACAAGAGAGACATATACACAATGGATTAAACTCTCTGACTTTTCTGACATAATAACACGTGCGCGCGAAACATTCCGGCAGAACCTCGAAGTCGACATCGTGAGAAGTCTCGCCAAGGCTGCCGTCGGATACTCGTACAAGGAGAAGCACGAGAAGATAATCTACGAGGACAACGGCAAGGGGCAGCCTATATTGAAAAGAAAGCAGAACTGGAATAAGGAAGTGAGTGTCGCGCCTAACGTACAGGCAGCGACATTTCTGTTGTCGAATATCAACCCCGAGAAATGGAAGAGACCCGACAAGCATGAGGTGAAGATGGACGCTCCTAAGGGGCTGACGATAATATGCGGCAACAAGGAGGAGGAAGAACTGCACAGACAGCTGATGGACAAAGCAAGAAAAGAAAAGCAATGAAGATGATGACGAGGATATATAGGCAATCGCTTGCGCTGTTTCTCGCCGGGTGGCGTGTCATAGCCAACAAGGGCGGCACTCGCTCGAGCAAGACTTACAGCGTCATGCAGCTGCTCGTCGTGATAGCGACGACGATGAAGCGTCATATATCCGTCGTATCCGAATCACTGCCTCACATTAAGAGAGGTGCGTTGAGAGACTTCCGGAGAATACTCGAAGATGAGGGACTGACAGAAGGACGTGACTATGAAGAAAACAAGACGGAGCTCACGTTCAGGTTTCCGAACGGGTCGATGATCGAGTTCTTCTCCGTCAACGACTGGGGCAAGGTCAAAGGTCCGGGTCGTGACATTCTCTTCATCAACGAGTGTAACCGTATATCATACGAGACATATCGACAGCTTGCCGTACGTACTACCGAGGTGATATTTCTTGACTGGAACCCCGACAACGAATTCTGGTATGAGGAGAACATCGCCAATCGTGACACGACGGCAGAGATACACTCGACCTACCTTGACAATCCTTATCTCGACAAGGCTCAGATTGACGAGATAGAATCAAACCGACATAACACTCAATGGTGGCGCGTCTATGGTCTCGGTCTGACAGGTCACATCGAGGGCACTATCTACCGCCCATTCATTCAGATTGACGAGCTGCCCGAAGCCCGCTCACGTATGCGTCACGTTTACGGACTTGACTTCGGGTATAGCAATGACCCGACAGCCTTGGTGGACGTGTACATCGACGAGGGAGCGAAGAAGATATATGTCGATGAGGTTATATATCAGTCGGGACTGCTCAACAGCGAGATAGCGGAGAGGATGAAGGAGAAGAACATCAGCAAGGCGACGGAGATATTCGCTGACGCCGCCGAGCCGAAGTCGGTTGATGAGCTCGGGCGCAAGGTGTACCGTTACAACGTCAAACCAGCCTATAAGAAAGACCTGCTCAGTCAGATTCAGTTCTTGCAGCAGTTCGAGATATACGTCACGTCACGTTCGCTCAATATCATCAAGGAATCACGCCAGTACCGATGGAAGGAGGACCGTGACGGCAACGCTGTGAACGAGCCGATAGATGCTTTCAACCACGCTATGGACGCTCTGCGCTACGCCGTGTTCACTGCGCTTAGGAAATTCCCGAAGACTAACACTAAGGCGAGACGACTTGCCTTGCCTGAACACCAATAAAGCTATGAACTTATATTACAGAATCAAAGAAAAAAGAAGGCTATCGAGATTGAAGAAGCTTAAATCCGTGCCGATGACTTACGGTCAATATTGCTTGCTGTACAGCTTCGGAGCTATCAGCAACCATGCTGAAGTGATAGAACGGGCCAGGAAGCCTGAGAAGCTATGCGGACGCTATCTCCCCGACGACCTTAACAGCATGACGATGGGAACGCTTGTCGAGGTACTGAACAGCAAGGACGAGGTTAAGATGTTAAACAGTATCTACAACCTCACCACAAACGAAATACAGGACGAGAGAGCCGACATCGTCATCGGGGCGATAAAATGGACTGACGAGCAATTACAATCGATTACAGGGCTGTTTAAACAGCTTGAGAGGGATTTTACCGCCGATGAGATAATGGCAGGGGCTGAGCAGATGAAAGGAGACATCTTTTCGACCATCAACTGGTTTGTCAAAATATCTAACGGACGTTACTCGCATGACGAGGCGTTACGTGTACCATGGATAATTATATGGCGTTGCGCAAAGGATGAGCGTGACGAGCGGGAATATAGAGAGAGATTAAAGAGTATTCAAAACAGAAGATGAGATATGATTAAGGAGATACTTAAGATAGCGGAAGATAACGAAATGAGTGTTATTCCTGTCATAGACAATTACGCCTTGCAGGTTGAGCTCGACCGCTTCATTAAGACTGGTGACCGTGCCATGTTTATCATGCTGCCACGGCAGGAAGAGCTGCGCCATGATACATACGGTGGATATAAGAGCGTGTCTGTCGAGATTGTCGCAGTAGGAAGAACTCCGTTCGGCAGCAGCGGCAGACAAGACTTTGATAACATCGAAGACATGTCCGCTCAACTCAAACAGGATTTACGGAGATTCATCGATATGATATTATCGACCGAAATGTATGAGATTGTCGACCGTGTGAGATATACGGTGATACCCTACAGATATGATTCTTTCTGCACAGCCGTTACGGCGCAATTCACATTGACTAAAGCTGATGATCCATGTTAACAGAATTCGACGAGATAGAAGACATCTTACGAAGCGTCTTCGAGCAGGCTCGGCAAGATATTATCGCCAATCATGAACTTGCGGGACAGGTGGCGAGCGGGAGAACGAAGGACAGCCTTAAGGTGGAAGTCATTCCGGGCGTGTCGGAATACACGGCCACGTTATTCGGTCGTGAGTTCTTCGGGGCGTTAGAGACGGGTTCCCGACCATGGAAGAAGCAGTATAAGCACCCGCCTAAGCCGTTTGTCGATGTGATACGGCAGTGGATGGCGGACAAAGGCATATCGGGGGTGTCCGCATATCTCGTGGCACGAAAGATTATGCTTGAAGGCTCGAAGCTGTATCGTGACGGAGGACGTGAAGACATCTTCACACCGGTCTTGCAGGAAGTCGAGGAGAAGCTGAGCCAAGAGATAAGCAAGATATTTGACGTAATAGTAACAAAAACTATAGAGAGATTATGAGAGAATATTCAGGAACATCGTCGGGTATATCGTATAGGATAGAAGCTCCCGAATCGTTAATATTCATTAATTCCCGCCACGTGTATCTGCGTGTACGCCTGACCGAGGAGGTTTCAGGCGAGCCCGTATCGGGCGTTAAAATACAGTCGGTGCTTCAGGTTGGAGCGGCGCAGGACACGAACGAATATCGCTACACTGACGCCGACGGCCGTGCGGTATTCGATTATGCCGCCTTGCTGAGGATGATGACCGATAACGCCGATAAGGAGATGTCTAACCTTGACTATGGCGGAACGTCGTTTGCGGCATGGCAGACGGCTGTAGTGTCGATGTCGCTCTATATCCAAGGCAGAAGATTCTTTAACGCTCGTTCGCAATACTTCAACGGAGCGCATGACGTCCGCTATGACTGGTGGAAAGACAGACGACGTCTGAAGTATTGGATTAACTACCCCTTTACGTTTGATTTTCCGAATCAGCGGGGGGTGATTATCCAGCTGCCAAACGGAGCTTCTAAGCCTGTAGAAGTGCCGTCAGTCAATACAGATATAACGGCTCTTGTAAGATTTAACCCTAAATCGGTTAACATTACATCGGATAGCACAATCATAACTACGGACATAGGAGTGGCGATAGTTGACGGAGTGACGATGGGTGTTGAGAACCGTGTGACGTTGCGGGTTGACAGATGTCAGCCGTCAGATGACAGATGTTATCTGAGATGGTTGGGAGATCATGGTGAAGTGTTTTATTGGCTCTTCTTTAAGACTGAAGAACACAAGAAGGTGGACACGGAGACATATCATCGTGCTATGGTTGATGACGTCTTCAGAGGTATGAACTCCAACAGAGTGCTTGATAACGGCATTATAAGAGATTCTGAGATAGTCAAGACCGTGGAACTGTATTCAGAGTATATGGACAGGGAATATTACGACTATGTGTCACAGATAGGTTCTTCTCCGTTCGTAGACATGTATATGGGAGGAGACAAGTGGCAGCGAGTAAACGTCTCTGACGCTACCTATTCTCAGGATATGCGTGGAAGTAACAGGGCTAAGAAGCACCGTGTGTCGTTAACGATAGAGATAGGAGGCTGATATGAAGAGAGATGTCGTATTGGAGATTGGCGGCAGGGTCGTCGACCTCTTGCCTGGCACTTCGCTGACGCTTAACTTCAACAGCAGTCTGCTCGGTGATATAGGCTCGTTGAAGTGTGATGTCTCGCAGACGGTGTCGATTCCGAGAACAGCTGCTAATGACCGTATCTTTTCCATGGCCCTTATGCCGAGTTACGAGGGTGTCGCCGCTCGCAGGGTGCTGCCGTGCAGATGCTATGTTGACGGGGTGACAATATTCGATAACGGGTTATGTCATCTGACCGACAGCGGAGATGACAGATACGAGGTGGTGATGACCTGGGGCCTGCTTCATGGCAATTCGGACTTCTTGGTAGACAAACGTAAATTAACGGAACTGACAGACTATGACGAAGATTATGTCACATGGAACTCAAATAGCGGGGTGAGTGTTACAGAGGGCGGTGTGTCGAAGATAGAGAACTCTCCGAGCGGTGCGACCGCTTCGATGTTCTACAAAGATTACGTGTATCTGAGCAATTCGCTTGTTGACAGACGGCTCGTTAATCTACATCCTTGTGTATCTCTTCTTGAGATATGGGAGAGGATAAGACTTGAAAATAACATCAACATCGCTCTTGATGATCTGATACGTGAAGATATGGAGCGGCATTTTATCGTGCTAAAAGATAACAATAAGCAATTGCAGGACTACACAGCGCCGCTGACCATTAACGGCACGCCCGCCATGATTGTGCCGAATCTGTATGATTCGACAAATCCGGATAAGAAGAGCTTGATATTCGGATTCTCAGGGTTGAATGTCGATAGATACTACGATAGATATATCTTCAAACCTTATGGAGATGGCTCTACAGCCGTTAAGATACAGAACATTAAAGTTCAGTATGAGGATGACAATTTTATTCGTGCCGTCAAAGCGAGGCCTCAGGACTACGCTCTCGAGATAAGACGTAACGGAATTCCGGAATCCGTCAATCCCGTGGTCGAAGGATATGTTCTTAGCTACAACATCAATACTAACGTGACCGACGGTGTATATAGATTCAGTTCCTCGCTGTCGCTTTCGATGAAGATAACAAGATGGGATGAGATTTCCGATAACGACTGGTATAACAGATTGGCTACGATACTTATCAATGACTTCTACGTGTGGTCTGATTCGACGATTAATGTGATGTATCAGCTCATCGCTGCCGGTTATCCGCTCGCTCAGTTCAGGCTTACGCCTAACCTGCCGCCAATCTCTCAGATAGACTTCATCAACTTCATCTGCAATTGGTATGGATTGTTTCCTGTCATGGATTCGGGAATGGTAAGGCTCGTTTCGTTCAGTGTATTGACTGACAATATCGAGAACGGCAAGATATACGACTGGAGCGATAAACTTGTATCGTACAGCGATGACTCCCCGAAGTCGATAGCATACGCCATGGACTACGCTCAGCATAATTCGGTGGGCTATACTATAGACGATAACGATGCTATGCGTGTGACGGATATCGCTTATATCGATGTCAACGACAAGACGCTCGATAGGGATGGCGAATTGGTTAAGTTTCCGTTCGCCGCTACATACAAGAATCTCATACTTCAATATCGACTGACGGCTGATGATAAGGTGGAGAAAATCGATTGGGAATATCGTCTCATGGGGTTGGACGAGGATGGTCGGTTGAACTTTAACGATGATATGAAGTCATCATACATCGTCAAGACATTATATCCTCCGATACAGGGAATACTCTCGGATCCGGTGGTGATTGAAGACGACTTCCTTCTTGACCTGATGGACTTGCGCTCGTTGGATTATACGAAGCCAGTCTATATCGCAAAGTATGGACGTTGCTTCGCCATCGAGACTATACGATGGAGCAGCAATGATAAGGTGTGTAATGTTAAACTTATAATGATTAGATAACCATGGAGACACAGAAATTAGAAAAGATATTGGAGATTAAGGTCGATGTTGGGCAGGCGATACAAGGCATCGCCGACCTCAACAAGATCATCGACGAACAGCGAGCCTATCAGAAGTCACTGAGGGAAGAGATAAAACGCATGACGGAGGCAGAAGGTGAAAACTCCGACACTGTCATCGAGCTGCAAAACGCCTACGTGCTGTCCCAGCAGAAAGTGAAGGACTATCAGTCGCAGGTGGCGGGATTGTCGAAGACGGTTCAGAACCAACTGAAGATAGAACGTGAGCAGATAGGCAGCAACACACAGCTACGTGCGCAACTTTCGAACCTCACCAAGGCATACGATGAGCTATCCAAGGAGGAGAGAGAGGCGGCGCAAGGCGTGGAACTCAAGAATAAGATTAACGAAGTCACCGACGCGCTTAAGAACAGCGAGGAGGCGACACAACGTTATTACCGCAACGTGGGAAACTACGAGAACGCCATCAAGAACTCTTTAGGACTTAACTCTAAGTTCGCAAACACCTTGAAGCAGGTCAACGAGAATGGTGTAGGCGCTACGCTCAACGAG